>ERZ795053.740-NODE-740-length-41570-cov-22.356425_pt1 | contig 41570 bp, 28 predicted proteins | sample MGYA00375137_ERZ795053 | MGnify/ENA primary metagenome ERZ795053 (study PRJEB30182, sample SAMN05720284) | activated sludge metagenome | isolation source: Anaerobic digester | place: Hong Kong | collected 2014-12-17 ... | reverse complement strand
ACGCCCGGTACCCTTTCGAGTGATACGGGTGGTACCCTTTGAGCGATATTATCAGTTTAAAATCAAAACTACCAACAAAGCCCATTTGTTGCCGAAACACGATACGATATTACGCAATTGTCTTAAATTGCTGTTTTTCTGCAAAAGCGAGAAAAAGTTTACTATTAGACCTAAACGTAATTTCTTGACAAGCGATGCTTAATACGCTATCTTTACATTGTAGGAATAAGCTGCTTACAGCCATTTCAGTAATAAATAAAGTAAAATCAATTTAAGTTATGATGAAGAAATTTTTATTGGTTTGTGCGTTTGTAATGATAGCCACAGGTGTATCGGCGCAGAAAAAAGTGATGTTCGACCTGTCGCACGGTCAGTTTCAGGACAAGTTCGTCGATCCGAGTTATTACGATTATGTAATCCCCGAATACGAAAAGATTGCCCGAGAGGGCGATTATCGGCTGGTAATGAACAAGTCCGAAATTACTGAACTAACGCTAGAAGGAATAGATGCACTGCTTATCATATCTCCATTGGCCAAGTCCACCCAAAAGAATTTGACCGAAACCGAGAAACGGGCTATCGTGAACTATATAGAACGAGGGGGTTCAGTCATTATGTTTATAGACGAGGAGCAATACCGCGTGAATCTTGAAGAGTACGGAGTGAACGATATTACCCTTCCATTCGGCATCGAAGTCCTCGACGATTTCGAAGTGCCGGGTAACTGCGGTGCGGTAACGTTTGAGAATGAAATCTTTGGAGGAAGACGGGAAATTCCCTGTAGTGGAGTTCGTGGCGTAAAAGGTGGTACCCCTGCTAGTGTTTGCATGGAGCAAGGTCGTCAAATATCGTCGTTCGTACACCTGGATAACGGAGGTAAACTCTACGTGGCTGGCGAAACGATGGTAGCGCTATTGATGGGAGATTCCGACGGTGAGCGCAATGTGCATAAGATGATGGAGACTCGCTGGTAGGGAAAAGATAGTCGAACCTATATGAAAGAGCTGCTCGAATGGGCACTGAAATGATTGCACTGTTTATCGAGAGCTACAAACAACGTACGACCGAAGCACGAAAAATATTGGCAGAAATTGTTGTTTACACAATATTGTGGATACTGCCGTCAAGTTTTGGTAATGGGTAGTACATTATAAGGGAAACACTTCCCATTTGCTATCGCAAACGGGTCCCTCCCTCCGCGGGACGAGGTTTTTCTTATCAATCAGTACCGGTCATTTTTTATCGAAAATAACATCATAACCCTTTGATAATTAGTGAATAATTTTTATGTTTGTAGAAGTTACTCCTTTACAGAAATTTCAACATTTCCTATAGTTCAAAACCGTTTTTCCTATAATCTGATCCGTGATGTTCACCAGGTGTTAGGATGCATAATGAAATATACGACACATAAATAATCTTTAATATGAGTAATTGTCGTTCATTTTTCTTTCTTTTCTTTCTGATTTTACTCGTTACTAGCTGTCGATCAACTAGTAATAAAGAGGAAATAAAAATTGACGAGACTATCTTGCCTCTCGACTCCACTGTTGAGATTGATAACCTTTCTCAATATATAGATTCTTTGGAAATTATACCCATTGTAAATGATGCTGGTATTAGTTTGAATGAAATATTGAAGATGCTCGTTACTAAAGACAACTTCATCGTTTTGGCAAACGGTTCTGTTTATTCTTTGACTAAGGACGGTAAAATTTTCAGGCAATATGGAAAAACCGGCCAAGTGCCCGGAAAATATATTTCCGTTTACGACATTTGTCTCGACAATTCGGCAGAGGAAGTCTGGTGTCTTTGTTATTCATTTCCACCCAAAATTCAAAAATATGATTTAGTGAGTCATATTTTAATAGAAGAGATTGAAATAGAGCCATTAAACGCGACCGGAATCATCCCATTGAAAAATGATGGTTTTATGTTGTATGTGCCAAATCCTGATTATTACGATCTTGAGAATTTTGAAAAGGATTTTTATTGCCTGAAAATTTTCGATTGGTATGGGCTTTACAAGGAGGAGAAGTTGAAACAGAAGGATTTTAACATAGATGCGTATTTTACCAAACCTGTTACACGATCATCAGGAAACCGATATGTTCTCGCTCCCGGATCCTCAAGTGAATCCTGTCTTGTATATGAAAATGGAGAATTGATGAAAAGTATCTATTTTGATTTTGGAGACAAGACATTACCTGCTGGTTTTGCATTCTGTGGAGTCAATAATCCGTGGAAAAAAATTGAAGAAATTTTCAGCCTTGATTATTATAAGTTAGTGTCAGATATTTATTTACTGGATTATGGAGTGTTTTTTACTGCTTATGGTAAAGAATCGTCAGTATGGCATTTCTTAAAAGGCGGATCATCTGGCATACGTTGGAGATCAATAGGTAGTAATTTAGCACCTCCAATGCGGGCAGTGGCAGCGGATGACACATTTGTTTACTTTATTTGCGAAGACTACGGAAAAATACTGTTGAAGGAAGAGTTGGATCCATTAAAACGACATGTCATTCAGACAAATGGATTCTCCCATGAAAACGAAATCTCAATTATTATCAAAGTGAAGTTCCTTTGAGATTATTAGTAGTCAACCAAAATCAGGAAACTACAAACTTTCGTTTTTTCGCAACTCATCCACATATAAGGCCGTTTTTGTGGACAAACCTCCGTTTTTCTGCTTTCCATCCTCATATAACCCCCTTTTTGAGGAGGGACCTGGGATTTTTCGCAACTCATCCACATATAAGGCCGTTTTTGTGGACAAACCTCCGTTTTTCTGCTTTCCATCCACATATACCCCCCCCTTTTAAGGAGGAACCTGATATTTGTATAAATATGGGATAAGTTTCAAGCATGACAGAAGTATTGCCAATGCACCGATAACTATAATCTTTCGCAACGGAGAATTACCTGGCATGAGCATCTTCCAGACAGGGTCAACCGGTAAAGCCACAAATTAGTTACAATCCCCGACCATATCCCCGACTTAATAAAAAGCATCACAAGAAAACTAGTTCCAGGATGCTTAGTTGCACACAAAAACAGACCTCTCTATCAATAAATTATTATCTTTAAGAGAAATAATCAAATGTCAATGAAGAAACAAACAATCTTCTTTATAATAAGAATAATAATCGACTATATTTTCTTCATTTTCGGAAGTTATATTCTTGATAAACAAGCCTTATTTGAAGTGCTTTTGCCTAATTTTTACAAAGCTCCAAAGTCATCATTCTTATTTTTTCTACTATTATTATTCATAACCGTAAGGTACATTTACAATTTGTACAAAATAAAAAGAATGAAATAATAATACTGCCTTTTCTAATCACCCCTTCCACTTCAGAATTTCCAGTTTCCATCCACATATAAGCCCGTTTATGTGGACAAGCTTCAGTTTTTCCGTAACTCATCCTCATATAAGCCCATTTATGTGGACAAACCCCACACTCCCGGCATAACAGTATATATTAAAAAATTTTTTATACCTTTATTGCGATCAAACTAACTGACAACTATGGATATACAAAAATACCTGAGGCATTTTTTGATATTCCTGTGTTCGTATTCATTTTTAATAACCAGCCGGATACTCAGTCAGGTAACGGTTGGCTGGAGAGATATCGTATCTACTGCCGGTCTTTCCCTGATGATGGTCATAATTTTCTGGTACTACCAAAAGAAACACAAAAGTGTACCAAAAAAAACAATGACTCCCGACCTACCCTCTGAATAACACCAGGCGACCCCTACAAGAATGATTCTTATGAAACAACCTGCAACGTTTTCAGGATTCAGTCTCACTGTCCTGATTCTGATATTTTGCTTCGTCCTGGCCACAGGCTGCCGCAACAACCCCGATCGTGAAAAAGCCCTCCTGCTGGACACCCTCTTCACTACCATGCATGCACGCGGGCAATTTAACGGCAACGTACTTATAGCAGAAAACGGAAAGATCATTTACAAAAACTGCCTGGGCTATGCCAACCGGGAAAAACAAATTCCGCTGAATGAAAACACCCTTTTCAATACAGGTTCGGTAAGCAAGATCTTTACGGCCATTGCCATCCAGCAACTGGATGAAAAGGGCCTGCTGGAAATTTCGGACCCTGTTGAAAAACACCTGCCAGGATTTCCCTACCCCGAAATCACTATCCACCACCTTTTGATCCATGCCGCGGGGCTGCCCGAAGACAGCCACCTTTTGCAAAATTGCGGTTGGGACCGATCAAAAATCGCCAAGAACAAAGACCTACTGGAAGCACTATATGCCCAAAAGCCAACCCTGCGTTTCACACCCGGCCAAAGCAGCGTCTACAACAACCTGGGATACGTTGTCCTGGCACACATCGTGGAACAGGCATCGGGCCTGGATTTCAAAGAATACCTGCACCAAAACATATTCAACTCGGCAAAAATGGAAAGGACCTCTATCTATGACATGGAAGAGATCAAACAGGCAGACAACGTGGCTAAGGGATACCTGTTCTACCCCTTCACCGGACAATATGAAGAAGCCATAAAGATACCCGAGTTTTCCGGGGGTTATGCTGTAAGCGGTTTTTATGGTGATGGAAACGTCTATTCCACGGTGACAGACCTGTACCGTTTTTACCGGGCGCTGGATGCCGGGAAATTGATAACCGGTGAATCTTTTGAAAAAGCCATCCAAAAACACATCCTGGCTCACAATCTATACGGGGAAAATGAGTACGGTGTAAGTTTCGGGTACGGCTGGAGCATTGCCGATGCCCCCGTAACCATTATTCAAAGAGGCGGGGAATTGCCTGGTTACCTGTCAAATTCCATCTGGAACCTGGACAACGACCGCCTGATCATATACCTTATGAACGACTATCTGGCCTACTTGTCTTACCAAAGCTACATTTATCCGGCTTATGCCCGGATCATGCATCAAAACCTGCTGGAAATCCCAAAATTGACAGCCAGTGTTGAATTGACCAAAATAGCCGTGACCGGCAGCCTGGAAGAAATGAAACATAAAATACAGGAAATAAAAGAACAGCCAGACCTCTACGACAAAGACATTCACGGGTTACAATTCTTGGTACACAAACTGAATGAATTGGATCTAACAGAAAAAGCCGCATTGATCATGGATGCCTTTCAGGAACCAGTTTCCACATCTCCCATAAATCAAGCCCCCTAGACCCGGGAATCCTTTTTCCCCTGAATAAAAAAAGTTGTCAGCAACACGCTGAAAGAAAAACAGCAAACACAAATGAAAAGAGGCTTTAGAATAATTGTTGCCGGAATTTTGTTATTGGTTTTTGGATGCAAAAATGCAACACCAATATTAAAAGAAAAATGGATTGAGGAACCAGTCTCTGAATGGCCATGCTTTGCCCTAACCAATGAAATAAGTTTTAAAGACACTACCTATAAAGATCTGGCCAATTCTTTTCTCATTGATACCGGATACGACACCTTGGGGATCTCTTGCAAACATATATTCATGGTTTTTCAATATCCCGTAGGGCTAAAATCCATTGACCTGGGAAAAGACTTCAATTACTGGAAACTTTATCCCAAAAATGACACCAAAAAGACCATTAGGATTAAACGTCTAATAAATACTGATTCACTGGAAATTATCGGCCAATTCAATACCCTCAAAGTACGGGATTGGATACTCTTTGAAATTGACAAAAAGGATTTGGATTTATATCCTTTAAAAATAAGATACACTCCGGTTAAAACGAATGAGATAGTCTATGCCGTTGGATGGGGCGCAAAGCAAGAAGACAACAGCCGGCCTGCATTGACAAAACTCAAGTGCTATATGAATCTCGGGGATTATTTCTATACGCAAACTCTTTCTCCGGATATTCTTCCCCACGGAAGAAGCGGATCCCCGGTAATTGATCAAAATGGTTATCTGGTAGGCATTGTTTCCGGAGCTGAAGGCAAGTTAGGAGTAATGGGTAGTGTCAACTATTTGAAAACTACGATGGATAAATATAACATTGAATACAACCCCGAATAATGGAAAAAGAAATTATTACAGACATTAATAGTTTAAATAAGTACTTATTGAAAATAGATAAGATTTTCCCTATTAACGATTTATTAAATAAGAATATTGATAAAAAAAACATAATATCTTATTATGATAAAAGTAGTTACGGATATAAATTTTTCCATTCAAAAGAAGGCTCTGTTCATATGGCCATCAATTATGACGGTATCTTTAATGAAGAGGGATATCTGACACAGGCTAAAGAAATATCTTCACTAATCAATGTAGACTCCACAACTCACATTCTTGAACTTGGATGTGGCAAAGGATTCAATTCAATCTTTTTGGCAAAACAATTTCCGGATATTCAGTTTCAGGGAATTGACATTACTCATAAACATTTATCCATCGCCAATAAAAAAGCAAAACACCTTGAAAATGTAAAATTCGTGTACGGTGATTTCCATAACCTGGAATTTGACGATTCGACATTTGACCTAATCTTTGAAGTTGCAGCAACTTGCTATGCTTATAACATCAAAAACGTTTTAGAAGGTGTTTACGCCAAACTCAAAAAAAACGGGATTTTCATATTGTATGACGGATTCAGATTAAGCGGTTTTGATCAACTTCCCGAAGACATAAAAAAAGCTGCCATCTTAACAGAAAAGTCTATGGCCGTTAATAACAGCGCTGAAATTGATGATTGGTTGAAAGCAGCTACTCAAACAGGGTTTAAAGTCAAATCATGTGAAAACATATCCCAGGCAATCATGCCAAACCTTGCGAGATTTCAAAAATTAGCCCGGGCTTATTTTAAATACCCCTCCCTTTCTAAATTTTTACGTGCTTTTCTTCCAAGGGAAATGCTTATGAATTCAATTGCCGGATTACTAATGCCTTTTACCGTTCACAATGGCGCACAAGGGTATTATAAAATCGTCCTCGAAAAAGGATAGATCATTGCCAAAAATCCTGCTTTGAATTTCTGTAAATAAGCCCTACTTTTGCCGGCCGTGGAATATTTAAAAATTTTTACCCAAGAAGGAGTGGCTTCTACTTTAATTTTCCTGAGCATAGCCGGGATCAGCGGGATTTTGCTTGGGAAAATCAAAATTTTTAAGATTAAACTCGGCACTGCAGGTGTTCTTTTTTCCGGACTCTTGTTAGGATACCTGGGTATACATACAGATGCCCGGACGCTGCATTTTGTAAAAGAATTCGGGTTAATCTTATTTGTTTATTCCATAGGGCTGGATGTGGGGCCCCGGTTCTTCCCTTCACTAAAAAGAAACGGGCTGAAATTGAATATGCTGGCAGCAGGAATTGTTGTACTTGGAACCATAACGGCTGCCATCATCAAGATTGTATTCGATTTGCCTGTTCCCGTAGTTGCCGGTATCCTGTGTGGAGCAGTGACAAACACACCAAGCCTGGGGGCGGCACAGGAAGTAATTGCCGATCAAATGGCCGGGCAGTCAATGATCCATGAAACCGCAACGGCATACGCGGTTGCCTACCCATTTGGCATTTTAGGAATCATCCTGTCCATGTTGCTATTACGATTTGCCTTTAAGATTTCTGTCAGGAAAGAGTCCGAAAAATACAATTCTGAAGTAGCAGGGATAGAAGGCAAACTTGAATCGGTAAACCTTAGCGTGAAAAATGCCGGGTTGATTGGAAAAAATATTGAGTTTTTGAAGAATTCCCTAAGAGGTGAATTTGTACTTTCACGAATGTGTCGTAATGGAGAATTTTTTATTCCCGGCGATAACGAAATTATTAACGAAAATGATATTCTTTATGGTGTTTCAAGTGCACCGTTTTTCTCCATGCTTACATTAAAGGTGGGGCAGCTAAATATTACTGAAGATACTGAAATCGTCGGGAAATTGGGAATGAGGCATATCATTTTTACCAATAAAAGTCTGGCAGGTAAAACCATAAAACAAATCGGCATCTCACACAGATATCCTGTTAATATAACACGTATTTTCCGGGCCGGGACAGAGATTATGCCCGATGAAGAAGATACCATAGAATTCGGAGATACCGTCAGGATAGTTGGAGAACGGTCCGCCCTGAAAGAAGTGTCCCAGTTACTTGGCAATTCCATGAAAGAACTTGCACATCCCAATATAATACCCATTTTTATAGGTATTCTTGCTGGAATATTACTGGGAAGCATTCCTTTCACGCTCCCGGGTTTAACGGCCTCGGCAAAATTGGGTTTAACAGGCGGAACGCTTTTAGTTGCCTTGTTTTTAGGATATAAAGGCCGTATAGGAAAAATGGATTTTTACATGACCCCCGGTGCGAACCTGTTTATACGTGAACTTGGAATCGTCTTGTTTTTGGCGTGTGTGGGTTTATCGTCCGGTGGCAGTTTTGTAGAAACCATTGTATCCGGAGGTTATATGTGGATGGTATACGGGGCTGTAATCACCCTGGTTCCTCTTCTGATCATTGGAACCATAGCCCGGCTTATGAAATGGAATTACCTTACTATATGCGGATTGTTTGCCGGTTCAATGACCGATCCCCCTGCTCTTGAATTTGTCAACACCATGTCCCCCGGTCAGGCCCAATTGACAGCATACGCCACTGTTTACCCTTTGGTCATGTTTTTGCGTATTCTTTTAGTCCAGGTTCTGGTGCTGTTGTTCATCTGATCAATCCCGTTTTTCCAGCTTCCATCCACATATAAGCCCGTTTTTGTGGATAAACCTCCGTTTTTCCAGCTTTCATCCACATATAAGCCCGTTTTTGTGGACAAACCTCTGATTTTTCCCATTCCATCCTCATATAAGCCACTTTTTGTGGACAAATCTCCAAATGTTGTAAAGGAAGTTCGGGAAATAGTTGCCTGTCACAGCAGCTCATTGATCCTTTCATAAATACCCAGGATTTCCTGGTCATTCTTATACCTCAAAATGGTTCTGAATCCTTCAATGTCCGTAATAATAAGGTATTTCCCTTTGACAGAATTTATATACAACCGGCATTTCCCGAATTCTTCCAGCCGGTAATTTCCTTTGTGAACGGGCCCAAGACTGAATCCGTTGGTCCGGATGATAATGCGGGGAATGGAATCGGCAAGTTCCACTTTTTTAATTTCAGAAATCATCATTTCCTTGCCGTACATCCCTGTAAAACGGATCATATCCCCGTTTATCTGTGTTTTGGTTGTCATGAAACCATAGAAGAAAACGCCTCCTAATAATACCAAAACGACTCCCAGAACAATATAATGGGATCTGCTTTTCTTTTCCGGATTGTGATCGTATTTCCCGGAAGTCAGGAACAGGATCACCGACCCTGTCAATACTACAAGAATAATCACCATGTTGGCCAAATAGCTCCAGCCGATCCACCTGAAAACAAGATACAACAGGATAATTGCCAATCCCATAAGGATCAACCCATTGCGCATAAACCGGGTAAGTCCCTCTATGTCAATGTTTTTCTTTTTTTCAGCCGACATGGTGTTATATCCGGCCAACATCCCCGGATAAACTCTTACAAGGAAACCAAGGGCAATAAAAATCAATCCGATAATTAAGTTTATCAGTCCCATAACATTTTATTTTGTAGGAATCACTTTCTGAATGGTCCCGTCTTCGTTATAATACAATTTGTCAAAACAAACAGACCTGCGGAACGGATGCGGACTCCCCGGGTGGCCCCATCCGAACTTTTCAACGGAATCCGGATGGTTCCGGTAATACAGGTCCGAGTTGTGGTAAAATAAATACCACTCTCCCTTGTACTCCACTATAGAGTGGTGGTTGGTGCCGCTGTTCATGGGCTGTAGAATCACTCCGCGATAGGAAAAAGGCCCCAGCGGATTGTCACTCGTACAATACTTTATTTCCCCGCTTTCCGCCGCATACGAAAGGTAATAAGTTCCTTTGTGCTTGTGCATCCACACGGCCTCAAAAAAATCATCGGTACCTTCCAGCAAATGCACCTGTCCGTCGTACGAGATCATATCCCGGTTCAGCCTGATGGCATTGACCACCAGCTGTCCCATGTAGAGGTATGCCTGGCCGTCATCGTCAATGAAAACCGCCGGATCTATGAAATCCCGGTTGCACACCACCCCCTTGCTTTGGATATGGATCAAAGCCGAGTCTAACGGATCCCTGAAGGGACCGTAGGGGGTGTCGGCCACCGCCACCCCGATCCTGGCGGCCTCCACCGGGTAATAGAAATAATACTTTCCGTGGCGTTGAATGCAATCCGGTGCCCAGGCACGGGAAGACGCCCAGCTGATATCATCCAGGGAAAAGACTACCCCGTGATCTGTCCAGTGTTCCATGTCGGTAGTGGAAAACACATGCCAGTCCTTCATGCTGAAGTTCACGGCATCATCTTCATCGTGAGAAGGATATACAAACAACGTATCGTTAAAAACCCTTGCCGAGGGATCGGCCGTATACATATGGGTAACGAACGGGTTGCGTCCCTGCGCGCAAGCGCCTCGGCCCAAAGCCTCCAGTTTTGCCTCCATATCGCCAAACATCAACCGGAGATCCAGGCGGTCGTAAACGCGGATCAGGCTCCCTGTGGGGTTTTCCAGGAACTGTCCGTGCCCATCCACTTCGGGTGCCGGAACCAGGCGGTAAAAGCTGGACGAAGGATCCGGTTCCCAGTTGCTTTGCAGCGAAGTGAGCAGCACCAGCGGTGAATCCCCCAGGATGTAGGTTTCGCCCATCGGGTTGCCCCACCGGTTCATGTTGTCCATGACCTCTTCCAGGGAACGCGCCAGGTAAGCTCCGGCAGGTCCGCCAGGTTTGATCTTGTTCTGTATTTCATCCAAAGAATAAATACATTGCCGGTAGGCATTGCGGGGCACCTGCCACAAAGAGATGTCGGAACGGTTGAATACTGTTTGTACAGCGGGGATGCAAATACTTGTATTATACTCTACCTCTGAATATCCGGGAGGCGGATAAGCCATCCCTTCATACTCCGGCCCACCTATCCACACCAGGGTGAAGCGCCCGGCAATGGAAGGTTCCAGCAGCCAGGCACTGGCCACATCGGTCAGTCCTCCCCCGCATACCACGTAAAGCGGCATATCGGTATCCGTACGCAACGCCTCGGCAATGATCTTGCGGGCTCCCGGCGAATCCACCGGTTTGCCCGGATCTGTCATGCCCTTCGGTGCCCCTTGCAAAACCGGCACGCGGTTCTCCATTCCCAGCAACGTCAACACTTCTCGGGCCTTCCTGCAGGCCAGCTCCACCTGATCCGTTTCCCGGTCAAACGATGTATTTTCGGTCAGATGCGAACCAATCACTGCCCTTATTTCCGTTGATCCGCACAACAGATGATGTGCCAGCTGGACAAGTCCGTCCGGGTCTCCCCCGAAATCGTTCACAACAATCACCCGCATACGCGGCTTGACAATACTGTTTTGCCATGTCCTTTCACGGGAAAAGACCGGTACAGACATTAACAAAGTCAATAAAAGGAGTAGCAATTTTTTCATGCTACTAAGATAGCAAAAAAGTGTACGTCGTACACTTTGTTCTTTTGCCTGATTATCAGGTAATAACAAAATTTATGCCCCGGGGGCACTAAAATGATAACACGCTAAGAATCAGCTTAAAGAATAAAAGGTACGACGTACACAAATGCGATCCTGCGGCTATCGGGGGCCCAGGAGTTGACGTTGATGGTGCCCTGGCCGCCAAAGAGCTTAATCAGCAGGCGGGAAGAACCGCCGGCAGCGGGCATCAGGCGCAGTTCCACGTTTTTGTCCGGGAGGTGTTCTCCGGGTTCCAGATCACCCACGTAATAAGCAATGTAGACCACATGCTCTCCGTCGGGGGATACGTGCGGGAACCAGGCATTTATCTTCGTATGGAAGGTCATTTGTTCCTGTGAAGAGCCGTCGGCACGCATGCGCCAAAGTTGCATCAGGCCGGTGCGTACCGAGTTGAACCAGATGTATTTTCCGCAGGGAGTGTACTCGGGACCGTCGTCCAGGCCGGGAGCGTTAGTCAGGCGGATTTCCGTGCCACCACCGGCCGGAATGGTATAAATATCGTATTCCCCGTCCCTCTCGGCACAATATGCCAGAGTCTTTTTGTCCGGTGTCCAGCCGTGCAGGTAACTCGGCCCCAGGGGTGTTACCAGCCTCGGCTCTCCTCCTTCAAAGGGGACAATGTATATTCGGGAGCGCCAGTCTTCGGCCGTGCTGCTGCTCAGGGCGATCTCCTTTCCATCGGAGGAAATGACGTGGTCGTTGTTGCAGCGGGTAATGGTGCCTGTAGGAATTTCAAACGGACCTTCCTGCCCGTCCGGTGAGATGCGGTAGAGTTTTCCTGCCGAGTTGTATACCAGCCATTTCCCGTCCGGTGTCCAGTTGGGAGCTTCCACCTGGTAGGGAAACGTTTTTACCGTTATCAGTTCATTGGAGGTAATATCCATTACCATAAGGCGGTAATTCTTTCCTTCTTGCTGAGATCTTAAAGGCAAGGCCATAAAAATAAGGATTACGGGAATGATAAGCTTTTTCATAATGAATCAAATAAAAAACAATGTTACTCCCCCAACACTCAGTACCGCTCCGGCCACCTGCTGCCAGGTAACCTTCCGCTTGAGTATAAAATATTCCGGAACGAGGATCAGTATGGGAACTGTGGCCATAATGGTGGAAGCAACGGCTGTGTTGGCATATTGCACAGCCATAAGGGATAAGGTTACTCCCAGGTAAGGTCCCAGTACAGAACCCGCAAAAGCGCTCCCGCAAGCTTTTTTATCTTTTATGGAACGGATAAAATTCCCGGCACCGCCCCGTAAAAGAATAATCGCGGCAAAAGAGATTGCGCCGATGATCGTTCGTATCTGGGTGGCTGCCAGGGGAATGTAAAGCGCATTATCCGGAGTGTACACTTTTTCATATGCAATCATCCCCTGCTTGCTCAGCACAATCCCCACTCCTTGTCCCAGGGCTCCTATCAATGCGAAGATAATGCCTTTAACGGGAAGCTCCATGCGAACCCGGTTATTTCCCGTACCGTTCTGCTTCTTTAGTACGGATATGGAAATACCGGTCAATGTCAGGCACATGCCTGCCAGTGAAAGCCAGGACATCTGTTCACCCAGCAGTATAAACCCGAAAATGGCTGCAAAAAGCGGTGCCAGTGTCATCATCAATTGCGAATACCTGGCCATGATCATGGTATAGGAGGCAAACAGAAAGTAGTCACCCAGCACAAACCCCACAAACCCGGACAAAGACATCCAGGCCCACGTGGCCTTGTCTGCATTCAGGGGAAGGAAACTGCCGCTGGTAGCCCACAGAGTCAATCCTATGAATAAAAAAGCAAAAACAAGACGGATCAGGTTCAGGTTTAATGAGCCTATCCTTTTGCTGGCGTGTTCAAAAAAGAGGGAGTTCAATGACCAAAGAACTGCCACTCCTATTGCGATGGTTTCTCCTTTCATGCGGGCACAAAAGTAGGAAAAGAGTGGCAATAATTATCTTTACGGGATTGTTATATGAATGACATCTCCTTTTTTTGTAGAGATATCGTACTCATATACTTTCTTGTACAGGAGTTCCACCGGGAGATTTGGTGCGTGTACAAGGGGAGCTTTTACTCCGGCCGCGAAGAAGTATGGGTTGGGATTCGTGCCGTGTGCCTCTTTCAAGCCTTTTCCCGTCAAAGGAACATAAGACCGGATGCGGCATATACCGCCCAAGGAGGATTTGATGATTGCCGAGTTTACAGTCCCGTTTTCCCACATAATATCCACTTCAAATCCTCCCCGGGCCCTCAACCCCCGGACAGTGCCGCTTTTCCATGCCTGCGGAAGTGCCGGTAACAGATGAATGGCTCCGTCGTGGCTTTGCAACAACATTTCGGCTATACCGGCGGTACATCCAAAATTGCCGTCAATCTGGAACGGCGGATGGGCATCAAACAGGTTGGGGTACGTACCTCCCCGTTGCCTGCCGCCCGGTTGCAACGATGGGGTCAGCTGATCCGTGATCAGCTTGTATGCATGATCTCCGTCCAGCAAGCGGGCCCATAGATTCACCTTCCATCCCATGGACCAACCGGTGGATTCGTCTCCCCTGGCCATTAAAGATGTTTTGGCGGCACCAGCCAGTTCCGGTGTCCGGAAAGGTGATACCTGGTTGGAGGGATATAACCCGTATAAATGGGACACGTGCCTGTGTTTATCCTGAGGATTGTCCCAATCTTCCATCCATTCCTGCAACTGGCCCCAACTGCCTATCTGCATGGGGGGCAGACGGTCAAGAGCCCTGGAAATGCTGTCTGTCAAACCTTTGTCTTTTTTCAATATACGGGCGGCTTCCACAGTCTTGGTAAACAGATCGAACACCAGTTGGTTGTCCATTGTAGCTCCCGCGGTGACGGAATATTGTGGATGTACAGACGGTGCGTTCTCCGGAGAAATGGACGGACAAACCACAAGCCAGTTATTTTGGGGTTCTTCTGTCAGAAAATCGAGAAAAAACCGGGAAGCTTCTTTGATCACTGGATACACCTGCCGGAGGTATTCTTTGTCTCCATTGTACAGGTATCTGTCAAAAAGATGTTGCGAAAGCCAGGCCCCTCCCATGGGCCACATGCCCCAAAAAGCACCGTCAACAGGCCCGTTGATCCTCCATATGTCGGTGTTATGGTGAAGCACCCAGCCCCGGGCTCCGTACATGTCCCGGGCCGTTTGTCTTCCCGTTTGTGAAAGTTCGGCAATCATACGGATCAACGGCTCTTCCAACCGGGCAAGGTTGGTGATCTGAGCCGGCCAGTAATTCATTTCCGTGTTAATGTTCACCGTATACTTGCTGTCCCAGGGAGGAAAAAGCCTATCGTTCCATATGCCTTGCAAATTGGCAGGCTGACCTCCGGGCCTGGAAGATGAGATAAGCAAATAACGTCCGAACTGGAAATACAAAGCTACCAATTGCGGATCGTTTTCTATGGAAAACCGGGCCAGTCGTTCATCTGTGGGTTTGTTTGCTGCAGCGGTTACTCCAAGATCCAGGTGTACCCGGTTAAAATATTGTTGGTAATCCGTGCTGTGATTTTTAAGGATCCGGTCGTAATTATGGTTCAAAGCCCGGTCCAGGTATGCAGCTGACTTTTCGGGAGCATTCCCGCTAAGGTCGTTGTAATTGAAAAAATTGGTGGCTATTGAAACATATATTGTTGCGGAATCGGTCCCTGTCACTGTCAATATAGTGTCACGGGCGGTCACGGAACCGCCTTTTGTTACAATTTTTATCCTTGCACAATAGGTGACGGCTCCTTTAACACCCTCAAAATCACTAGTTGTTCCGGTTAAAACCAGTTGGTCTTTTCCCTGTGTTGACAACTCTGCCCCGGGATAAGAGTCCATAGTGACGAGAAAATGCAAAGCATCCGTTTTGTCTGCCGTTATCCGGCCAATGATCACCTGATCCGGGAATGATGAGAATACACGGGTTTGATACGTTACGTCATTGACTTTATAACTAGATGAGAACGTGGCATTTCCCAGATCAAGTTCCCGGTAGTAATCACTGTAATTTTCATGGTCCGGGAAGAAAATCTTAAGATTCCCCACAGGCTGATAAGGCATCCCGTGTGACGTTTTGCTAATGAATTTCTGGTCTATCAACGCCTGTGCTTCCCTGAATTTATTATCGAAAATCAGTTTTCTGACTTCGGGCAAAACATCTCTGGCGTCTGGATTGTCGTTGCGGTTGGGCTACCCGGCCCAGACGGTGTTCTCATTAAGTTGCCAGGTTTCACGGGAAGGATCTCCATACACCATGGCTCCCAAACGGCCGTTCCCTACGGGCAAAGCTTCCACCCATTGCGTTGCCGGATTGTCATACCAGAGCTTCAGGCAAGATCCTTCCTGTGCATTGGCTTGTGGAAGGTTCAAAATAAAAAGCACAAGGACTACAATGGAGCGCAATTTTTTTATTTCCATAGTCAATCCATTGTAAACCAATCAAAATCAACACAACCACCCGGTTCCTCGGTAGCATAATTGAACAACCCGAATTTGTTTCCGGTAAATATTTTCAGGCTGAACTTCATGGCAAGTTTGTTTCCCATGCGTTTGTACTCCTTGTTATCATAACTGTATTCAAAACTTGCTTCTCCTGTCCTGTTTGACAGGATTGCGCGTAAGTATACCGTATCCGATTCCGCGGGAACAGACGTTATCAATGCTCCGTTATTGACCATAACAAGATTCCTGCTCCCCTTTTCCTGTTTTATGGCTATGTAGGCGTAGGGATCCTGGAAAACTGCCAGGCCGGCCACATCCCCGTCTTTCATGGAGGCCACTTCCACTTTTGTTGTTCCAATGGTTGGAATATCGTGATCATAATGAGCAAAAGGCCTTTGGGTAAGCATGTTAGGAGCCTCTGGAAGAGATCCCACCACTTTCCCGGTACGCAGGCGAAGGTGGCCGGAGCGTTGGGTCAAAGACCAGTTTTCCGGATCCGGGTTGTGGTTCCAACCCCATTGCATGCCTAAACTTGTCCCGCTAAAATCATCGGATGCGGGAAGTCGCTTAACAGTGTAAATTTTCCCGACATCGGGCTTTTTGTATGTGATCACGCCCCTGCCGTCTATTCCGGCTACAGGCCATCCATCCTCCCAACTTACCGGTTGTAAAGACGGAAAACGGCCAAACGGTCCGCTGTCTACAAAAAGTATGGTCCACCATTGACCGGTTTGCGTTTGAAGGAGGGCTCCCTGGTGAATCCCGAAAGTGACCCCGGGAACGGTATCACGCAGGACAATTTTTTCTTCGTAAGGTCCGTAGATGTTCCTGGAACGCAACGCCACCTGGATTCCGTCCCTGCCCCCGTATGTACAATACAGGTAATAATAACCGTTTATCTTGTATACATGCGTTCCTTCCAGTCCGTTGCGAATGGTTCCGGTGTATACCAGGGAATCAGGTCCGGCCGGAGCAAAGTTTTCATCCAGCGGGGTTATGCTGATTTCACCATATCCATGAGCTACATAAATTTCCCCGTCATCATCAAAAAACAGCCCGGGATCGTAAAAACCTTTCGGCAATTTCCGGATATTCCAGGGACCTTCGGCATGGGTTGCCGAACATAGAAACCCTCCTTCATCCAGGGTGATAAACAGTAAATAAAAGGTCCCGTCGTGATACCTGAAACTGGTGGCCCATTGTCCGTGTCCGTAACGGTTACAGTCGTCCAGATTGTAACAGGGACTATAATCAAACCGCGGCACTGCATTACTGCAATATTCCCAGTTTACAAGGTCTTGGGATTTGAGCACGGTTACCCCCGGAAACACGAACATAGTAGTCGAAACCATATAATAAGTGTCACCGACCAAAATGACATCGGGGTCCGGGAAATCGGCAGGGATCAGGGGATTGGTGTACGTGCCGTCACCATTGTCGCTGTGAAATTTTTGAGCCCATAATCCATCAAACGGATTAAGGGTAAAAATCAGCAAGATGAAAAAAGAGAGGGAAAATTTTCTAAGCACTGTAATTGTCATATAGAGATTATTCTTAGTGTTAAATTTACTAATAATCCCGAAAGACAACGGCAACAGGAGCCTGAATAGCTTATTTTTAAATTATTTTGACGTTACTGTATAATTGTTTACGTATTTGTGACGGGAAATGCTTTCTTCCGTTGCCGGAAAAAATTCACTTAAAATGTCATACAAGCCTTTGTCGTAAATACGCAATTCTTCCCGGGTGTTAATCTGGTTGTGTTTGCCGTCCGGGAAAGGGACTTCGGCATTCACGTTGAACCAGGTCTGAACACCTTCCGCCCAATATTCTGCAATGTTTGTCGCAGCATATGTGTTTTCCCATTTTCCTTCTTTTATTGCCGCATCCAAAGATTTCCGGAGCCGTTTGTTAAAATCGGGATATACATGAATGATGGCTATGAGGTGAATGGAATGCGCAAATTCGTGTATCATGATATCCTCGGCATGGTATTTATCGATTTGGTAAGCCAAAATATTTTCCTCGGCACAAGTAGACATGGGCAAATCGCGATCTCCCCCGAGTCCTCTGGCGCGTACGTCCCAATTCAACGTAGTATCGTTGGCCAGGAAAGCATGTTCAGGAATATCGGTTGTGCCTTCGTAACGTGCCATCACTCCTACACGGGTATTCAGGTCGGTCATGGCTTTGAGCACTTCTTTGGGTAAAAACCCCGTCAATGCGTCCAGCGTTTTGTATGCGGCCACAAGAGCCGAGTCGGGAACCCGGTGGGAAGAAATAAGATGGATGCCGTTTACATTGATGTACTTTTTATAAAACGGATGCAGATTCAATTCTGCAGGCGGTTTTGTGATAGTCTGGGCTGTGGCATTATTCATAAAAGTAATTGCACAGGCTGTTGTTAGCAGTAAAAGGATAAATTTCTGTATTTTCATTTTAAACCAATTTTAATAGAAGAAATTGCCCCGTTTTCACGGAGCAATTTCACCTCATTACAAACCTAACACATATCTAGTAACCGGGATTTTGCTTAAGGTTTTCGTTAGCCTGGATCTCTTCCAGCGGTATGGGGTATATCTGTGTATGACCATCGGTCACTGCCGTATGGTTGAACCAATTCTTTGTACTGAAAGTTCCAAAACGAATCATTTGCGTACGCCTCTGTGCCTCACAGGCAAATTCCCATCCGAGTTCATCGTACAGTCCGCCCAGTTCCACAGGTGTTTGATCTCCCGGATTGGCAATATTGTTATCCCAATCCAATGTGCCGTATTTTATTTTGGAATCGGCCCTGAGATCAGCTTCAGTAACATTGGCATCTGCCGGGTTGTCAAAAACGCGGGCACGTACCTGAGATACAATCTCGGCAGCTTCGGCCCCGTTGCGGTTCAAACGAAGCAGGCATTCCGCCTTGGTAAGCAGTGTTTCAGCATAACGATAAAAAGCGAAGTCGTTGCCCCAATAATAGGATGTTACGTTGTCGAATTCCCATTTGAATACACGGTAACCATAATCTATACTGGCATAATTTACACCGTCCTTGTTACAGGTAAGTGAAGGCAGGTAGTTTCTGCAAGTCCAGATAAGATTTCCGGCAGGATCGTATTGAGGTCCCATTAGCCAGGTTTTTTCAAGGCGTTTGTCACCGGGCTGATAGGCGTTGATAAACTGTGGATTGGCACATGATCCTCCCCAGCACTGGAATTTTGACTGGAAAACAAACCGTGAAACGGGAGGATACCATTTCATATGCTGGGAGCTGCCGGCCAGGATATTGTCAAAAGGAACGGCAAAAATCACTTCGCTGTTCGTATAATCCAGATCTTTTTTAAAGTTGTCCGAAAAATCTGCAGAAAGCGAAAAATTGCCTGAATTGATGATGGCGTTGCAACAAGCAAGGGCCTTTTCCCATTGAGCCGAGCCGGTATAAACCTCGGCATTCAAATAAACGCGTGCCAGGATCATATAGGCAGTCCATTTGTTTATTCGGCCATAAGTGGTGGCATCTGTCAATTCACTCAGATCATTGATAATTTCTTCCAACTCTGTAGTTACGAATTCATACACTTGCTGACGGGTTGACTGTGTTGGGATTTCGTCCGTAAATGCGGTAACAATGGGCACATTGCCATGGGTGTCGAGCAATATGGCATACCAGAAAGCGCGTATGGCGCGCAGTTCAGCCACAGTAGCATCGTAAAGATCGCCTACCGGAAGAGAACCGTCTTTAACCTGGTCCAGTACGCGGTTGGCATTATTAATCCCCTCGTAAGCAGTAAGGTACGTATTCCAGGGCTGCCATTGCTGGTCAGTCCATTGGTGTTGATGCATCCGGCGGTAAGTACCTCCGTCGTCCCAACCGTTAGGCCGGGTGGGAGTAATTATGTTATCACCGGGTTCTTCCTGTATGTCAAAATAACCCTGCCAGTTAAGAATGTAAGTGAGCGGTGAGTAGGCACTGGCCATAAGAGCAGCGACGTCTTTATCTGTAGGGATGAAAGAGGCTTCCGTGACTTCGGAGAATACTTCTTCATCCAGATTAAAGCAGCTTTGAATAGTAAGTGTGGTTCCTGCCAGAATAAGGGCAAGGATTCCTATTTTAATTTTTTTCATATTCTTTACGCTTGTTAGAATGTTATATTAAGCCCGAAAGTATAGGAACGTATGGTCGGATACTTGTCCCTGCTGTCAGTACCGGCATTCAGCCCTGTCATTCCGACTTCAGGATCCAGACCGGTATACTTAGTGAATGTAAACACATTGGAACAGGAGCCATATAAACGAATATTACTAATATGCTTTATTTTAGACGTGTTGAAAGTATACCCTATAGTAAAGTTGTCTATCTTCCAATAATCGCCATCCTCTATATACTTGCTGACATAACGTTGATAATCGTTAATGCACACTTCCTGTCCCGTAGGTTGCCCGGTTGCCATATCCACTACCGGATGCTTGTCAAAAGCACTGTTCAGGACATTGTACTGAATGGTGGGATTGGCATAATACATTTCCTGGTAATTCAGGATCTGGAATCCGAAGGCACCTCTCATGGTAACTGATACGTCCAGGTTTTTGTATCTGAAGTAGTTGTTCCAATTCAGATAATGTTTGGGGACCCCGTTGCCCAGGACCTGCCAGTCTTCGTCTCCTGCATCTTCGGCAATATCGTAGTAGATATTGGTTATATTGCCTTCGTCATCTTTCTCTAAACGTTCTACTACCCATTTACCATCTGCATTTAGACCCACTGATTTTAATCCGTAAAAATTACCGATAGGATCACCTACTTTCACCCTGTGCGTTGTGGTTTGTATAGGTTCGCCTGTGTGACCCGCAGTAAACCAGTCGGTTGACATGGAAAACTGATCGTTGGAAATAGAAACTACTTCGTTTTTATTGGTAGAATAAGAAAGGTTTGTGCTCCATTCCGTGTTGTTGTTTTTTACAGGAATAGCGTTAATCATCACTTCAAGACCTGTATTGCGAATCTGAGCCACGTTAGCCGTTATGTATCCGTACAAATATGGAGGAACGGGCACTGAATAATCCCATAGACCATCTTTGGTGTCTCTGCGATACAGGTCGATGGCACCGCCCAAACGTCCCCCGAACATGTCAAAATCAATCCCCAGGTTGTACTCCAGTTTCTTTTCCCAACGCAGATCCGGATTGGGATTACGCACCGGAGTGAGGGTGCTGATCCATTCGTTGTTGTACAGGAAATAACCTGAATAGGACAGTGAAGACAGAGAAAGATACGGAGAACCCACATTGATACCGGTTACCCCGTAACCTGCACGTATTTTCAGGTTGTCCAACCAGGTAAGATTTTTCATGAATGATTCATTGTTGAGCCTCCACCCCAGGGATACGCCCGGGAAAGTACCCCATTTATGATTTGCCCCGAATTTTGAGGAACCTTCACGACGTGCGGAAACCATTAACAGGTAACGGTCGTCGTAGTTGTATGTGGCTCGTGCAAAAACTCCAATAAGTTTATCTGATTCTTTATAGGAGTACATGGTTGCAGTTCCGTCTGTCAAACCCATCCCGGTTTCAAGATTGTTGTAGGTATAGGCGTCTGTCGGGAAATTTCTGTTGGATACCCCGTAATTCTGAGACGTGTTATCTTCGTAGTTATATCCCACAATAGCTGTCACATAATGCTTCCCGAAATTTTCATTCCATTCTGCCGTGATCTCGGCCAGGTTGTTGATGTAATCCGAAGTATAACGGGAAGCATACCCGTTGTAACCGTATTCGGTTGTGTTCGGATGTTTTTTGGTATTGTAATAACCGCTCAGGTAGCTTTGTCCCTTACGGGTGTACATGGCTTTTACGGCAAAACTTTCTACGGGACGGAATTCAACACTTCCGGTAAAACGCAGGTTGCGCGAACGGCCTTCACCAATGGTCTCATTGATAAGAGAAACCGGATTATCGTAAAAGTATACGGGACGCTCTACATAGGAACCATCCTCATTGTATACGGGTTGCGTCGGGTTTTGAATGCAAGCATAACGGTAAACGTTCGTATTGAAAGAAGGAGTGGTTCTCCGCTCATTGGCAATAACCGACACATTAGTAATCAGCTTGTTGTCAAACATTCTATGAGAGATCTCAATACGGCCCCGCAGGTTCGTGGCCCCGGAAGCCTTGAAGGTACCTTCACGATCTTCGTAAGCTACGTTTGCCAGTACACTGGTCTGACTTGAACCGCCTCGCAAAGTAACGTTATGCACGTTGGAAATACCGGTTCTGCTTATTTCGTCAAGCCAGTCTATGGTGGCACCGAAATCCTCAATATTAGCACCGGTAAATGACCATCCTTCTGCCCAGCGCGAACGAAGATCTTCTGCGCTCATGAAATCGGCTTTTTTAAGCTGGTGAGAGATGGAAACGTATCCGTTGTATTCAATGGTTGTAGGCATATCACGGCGGCTGGTCTTGGTAGTGATGATGATCACCCCGTTAGTACCGCGCGTACCATAAATTGCAGTTGCCGAACCGTCTTTCAGAACATCAATGCTTTCGATGTCTTCCGGAGCTACTGTAGCGAATGACCCGGGGACACCATCAACAAGGATAAGGGGTGTGGAAGATCCTAAAAGGGAAGAAGTACCACGAAGCATAACAGCTGTACTTGCTGTGGGATCTCCGGTGGGTAACGAGATCTGCAGACCGGCAACCTTTCCCTGCACCAACTGACCGGCATCCAGGATGGCTCCTTTGTTGAATGATTCAGATTTAACACTGGCTACTGAGCTGGTTACATCGCTCTTTTTCTGAGAACCGTAACCAATAACAACCAACTCGTCCAGGTACTGCTGGTCTTCCACAAGAACTGTTTCAATATAACCTCTGCCAGATACGTCTACCATTTGTGTTGAATAACCAATGTAAGAAATGGAGATCGTAGCCTGCGGACCTGAAACGTCAATAACATATTTTCCGTCCGCATCAGTAACGGTAGCATTATGCGTACCAGGTTCAAAAATGTTGGCAGCGATGACCGGTTCTCCGTTTGCGTCTGTAACAAGACCGGAAACTTTAAAAGATTGGGGAGCATCAGCAGCATAAACGTCCGCCGATGAAATGCCAATCCATGCAATCAGAAGAACTGATACAACCGCTCTCAGTATGACTTTATTAATAGTCATCTGATTGAGAATAGTTTTTACATTCATTTTCTGGTTTTTATTAGATTAATTATTTATAGGTTGGGTTCGTTGACTTTCCATTCTATTATCCCGCCGGATTCTCCTTCCTGCAATTTTGCGGTCAGTTTTAACGCACGAGTGGTAACCGGTTTAAATTCAAGCTTGTTGTAACAGTCCTTGTGAACTGTATATTCGGTTGTGGCTTCAACCTGGAACCATTTGTTGTCTTTTTCATAATATAATTTCCAGCTTTCCGGCACACGGAAATTGCCATCGTAATGGTCAAAATCCAGCCAGTAAACTTCCACACTTCCCACATTTTCGGACTTTTCAAATACATAACCGACAGTCTCCTCGGTACCAAAGCGCAACCACCAGTAGAGGTACGGTTTTGAACGGTCTGCCGAGTTCAGGGGATCCCATTGGTCATTATACCCGAATGACCATCCTCTCAGTTCTTCCAGCGCTCCTGTTTCGCGAACAGGGGTGTCTTGATAACGCCTGTATCTGACAGCAGCAGGACGGGCCCTGGATGCTATAGTAGGTTCGGGATTGGGACGGGCATATCCGGCAGCTTGCGGGATCCATACCGCCATTTCATCGGCGCCGCGGTTGTTCCAGGTAGAATAAGGAATGGCTGTAAAAGGCACTTGTTCTTCCACACCATTTCTTTCCACCTGAATGGCGGTCCCGGTAAGTACAGTAACTCCATTCAGAAGTTCACTGTCATAATGAGTTTCAAAAGATGTATTTTCAGGTATGTATTTGTTGAACACGGTGCTGTCATGCTGATCTTTTCCTTCTATACAATATACAATTGGGCCGCGTTGCACAGCCAGTTTTCCCCTGTCATCCACTACCGCTTCATGGGCTTTGATCTGACGCACTTCCATAGGAAACTCAATTTCAACCACATCGCCTTTTGACCATATCCTTTCTATGTTTACATAGCCTTTTTTGGGCTTCCGTGTAACCTTTTTTCCATTGACGGTGATGGTATATTTTCCTTTCCCGTTTACAAAAGAATACAAGTCTGTGGGAACCGGAGCATCTTGTGCCCAACCCGGAATTCTGAGTTTAAGAGTAAATTTTGTGTCATCTGCAGGATTAACCGTCAATTTCACGTTGCCTTCCCATGGATGTTTTGTTACCTGTTCCAATGAAACCTCACCGGCAGCAGTCTCTACCTGTGCAGTACCCTGAATATAAAGGTTTACAAAAATGTCACTTCCCTGCACAGCATACATGTAACCGGGGACAGAAGCCATGAACCGGGTAACATTTCCCGGGCAACAAGCACATCCAAACCATGGCTGGCGCAAATGCTGCCCCATTGATTCAAGCGGATTGTCATAAAAGAATTCATCACCTTTTAAAGAAACTCCGGAAATGACGCCGTTGTACAAGGCGCGTTCCAGTACATCCATATACTTTGCATCTCCCGTTGCCAGAAACATCCTGTAGTTCCAGTAAACATTGGCAATGGAAGCACACGTTTCACAGTAGGCATCGTGATTGTGCAATTCATAATTGGGGCCGAATCCCTCTCCCTGTGCACGGGATCCTATGCCTCCGGTTATATAAAGCTTTTTACCTGCCATATTATCCCAGATGCGGCATAAGGCATTGAAATACTCTTTATCGTTTTGTAATGAGGCCACGTCAGCGACTCCGGAATAAAGATAGCCTGCCCGGACAGCATGTCCGACGATTTCTTCCTGCTGAAGAATGGGCATATGATCCTGGCTGTACGGATTGAGTTTATGTCCATCAGTTCCGCGCCCTGTTTCTTCCACAAAGTATTTGGCCAGGTCCAGGTATTTTTCCTCTCCCGTTACTTTGTAGAGTTTTGCCAATGCCATTTCTACAATAGGATGACCGGAGGGAACATGTTTCTGGCCTTCGTTGGGACCAAACACTTCACAAATCAGATCTGCATTTTTTATGGCTACATCCAAAAAATTTCTTTTTCCTGTTGCCAGATAATGAGCTACAGCAGATTCATACATATGTCCGCTATTATACAATTCATGGCTGTTTATCTTCTCCCAGCGGGAAGATCCCCACCACCCCGATAACCTTTCAACTTTGTTTGTTACACAAGTAGTGAGGTACCCGTCAGGTTCCTGTGCAGCGGCAATAATATTAATAACACTATCAAGATAATGGTCCAGTTTTGGATCGTATTTGGCTGCAAGTGAGTATGATGCCCCTTCAATAACTTTGTATGGGTCTGTATCATCAAAAGAAAAATCACCCCGGTGTTCTCCTTTCATTAAACCACCGGCTATGGCAAAATTGTCAAAACGTCCGTTTATTTCACATTGGTAGAAAGCAGAAGGAATGGAAACAGTTCTGTTCACTTCAATTCTGGGGGCCCAGAAAATATCATTAAAATGAATTTTAGTAAAAGGAACTTCCTGAATCTTATTTACAGAAGAATCTGATGTACTGCAACCGGCACAGAAGATTACAATTCCTCCTGCAATAAGCATGACTTTCTTTCGAAATGATAGTTTTTTCATCGTTTATGGATATATTTATAATGGTTTATACAAAGGTTACAGGAAATAAAAAACGGCCATCGAACTATAATCCATAAGAATAAAAAGATAGTACACGCCTAGACTATTTTTTGGTTCTTCTGGATTATTGTGACGTTTTTTTCTGCCCGCAGAGACTTGAGTTTTTAGATATTAGAAAGATGTTTACTTCTGGGAGCGTGCAAATTCACCCGGATTTATCCCAAATTGCTTCTGAAAACATTTGGCGAAATAGGAAGGGTTGTTGAATCCCACCATATAGCTGACCTCACTAACAGTGTATTTATTTTCCAACAACAAAACCGCCGCTTTTTTAAGGCGTACTATTTGAATAAGTTCATTCGGAGTGGCTTCTGTAAGACTCTTTATCTTTGCAAATAATCCGGAACGGCTTACGCAGAGTTCCCTGGCCAGGAAATCAACAGAAAGCTCCGGGTTGGAAAAATTCTGTCCAATAATTTCATTCATACGGTTCAGAAAATGCTCTTCATTGGAATTGTTAGCTATTGAACTTATTGGCACCAGGGGCATTTTGGAGTATTTATGCATGAGCATATTTCTGAGTTCCCTCAGGTTCCTGATACAAGCCTTCAGGTAACGGATGGAAAAAGGTTTTTCAATATGTGCATCCGCTCCGCAATTCATACTGTCAACCCGGGCCTCGTCTCCTGTTTTAGCTGTCAGGAGAATGAAAGGAATATGACTGGTATGTGTGTTATTCCTAATTGCTTTACATAATTCTGCTCCGTCCATATTGGGCATCATCCAATCACTAATTACTATGGAAACCGGGTTGTTTTTTAACAAATCCAACGCTTGCTGACCGTCATTAGCCTTAAGAATCCGATATTCGTCAGAAAAACTGTCAGCTAAAAAATCCAGCATTTGGTCGTTATCTTCTACAATCAACATTAAGGGTTTGTTTTTTGCGGAGTCCTGCAGGGATATTTCTGAGAGAATATCCCGGGGCAACTTATCTTGTGATTGATTTGTTCCGGATATTCCCTCTGTCATTGTTTCTTTCTGGACAACGGGAAGGGTAACTATGAACTCACTCCCATTTCCCGGTTCAGAAATAACATCTATGGTCCCTTTATGCGACTGTACTATTTTATGAACAATGCTCAATCCTATCCCGGTCCCTCCAATATGTTGTTGTGATTGATAGAAGGGTTTGAATATCAGCTCTTTTTCTTCTTTTTTGATTCCGCAACCGTCATCAGATACACAAATTTGGAAATCATGGCCTTCAGACAACAAAACACAGGAAAGCTCCACCCGGCTCTTGGCAAATTTGTTCGCGTTTGTCAATAAATTGCTTACCAATTTAACGATGGATTCGTAATGAACCATTGCAGTCAAATTGGTTATCGGACAATTGAATACAAAGTCAATTCCTGATTGGATCATGGCAGGATCAAAACGCTCTTTGATATCAATCAACAGTTCGTAAATATTCAGAGAAGTAAAACACATGTTCTCTTCCCCGTTTTGTTCTATCTTTCTGAAATCCAACAGGTGGTTAACCAGGAACAGCAGTCGCCTGCTGTTTCGGTCAATAATATCAATGTTCTCTCTTATTGGCTCAGGAACAGGATCGTCTGAAGACATGATTTTTTCCAACGGAGCAAGAATAAGTGAAACAGGAGTCCTTATCTCGTGTGCTATGTTAGTGAAGAAATTGATCTTTGCATTGTGCAACTCTACTTCTTTTTCCTGGTTGATCGTCTGAATCTTCAGTTTGTGACGCTTTTCTGCATTTTTCACAAAGAAGCGGATTGTTCCCAATATTGTGAATAATGCCAACAAATAGTACATGATCTTAAAGGGCAGTGTAAGATACAAGGGAGGATGAATGGTAATATTTAACGAAGTCCCTGTTTCATTCCAGAGTCCGTCATTATTTGATCCCTTAATGTGAAAAATATAATCTCCGGCAGGCAGGCTGGTGTATGTCACACGGTTCTGTTTCCCGACATAATTCCAGTCTCTGTCAAATCCTTCAAGTTTGTAAGCGTACATATTTTGTTCAGGTGAACAGTAGCTTAACGCGGCATAATGTATGGTTACTACATCATCCTTATGCGTAAGATCAATGTCGGGACAATAACTTACCGCCTCTTTCAAAGGCCCGTCTTCTGAAACAGGAACTGCTTTGTTGGAAATATCCAGCCGCGTAATCATAACGGGTGGAACATAATTGTTGAGCTTGATCCTATAGGGATAAAAGGCATTAAAACCGTTGATGGACCCAAAATATATCTTGCCGTTGGAAGCTTTCAGCCCGGAGCTCACCATAAAAGAATTGCTTTGAAGTCCGTCAATTGTGGTAAACAATTTCAAATGGCCCGTTTCGGGAGAATAACAGGCCATTCCATTAGAAGTGGTAAGCCAGAGAAGGTGGTTGTCACTAATGACACATTGAATGTTATTGCTTGGAATATCAAGTTGATACAACATAAGTGAATCGGCCTCTTTATCATATTTGCACAGGCCGCTTTCAGTTCCCACCCACATTTGGTTATCTGAATCAATGCAAATACTGTTTACATGATTGCCCATTATTTTGGTGTTGGGCGGCTTTACCAGGTAGGTATTCCATTGTTCGTTATCAGGGTTGTACCGAATAAGTCCTTTTCCAAAAGTGGCGAACCAAATAAAACCGTCTTTATCTTGTTTTATATCAATAGTCGTCACACCTAACTCACGGATAAGTCTGAATCCATCGACCCGACGGTCATATATATTCAACCCGGTCATAGTTCCAACCCACATGTTGTTGTCTTTGTCCTTGAAAATTGAATAAACACCATTGTCATCCAAAGAATGTTCGGAATCGCTTCTCATATAATGCTTGAAAAAGCCGGTTCGTACATTCAGGATATTCAGACCTCTTGAATACGTACCAATCCACAGATGTTCATCGTCATCAAAGCATAATGCATGCACGTTGTGGTATGAAAGACTGTTTTTACCGGGTTGTGGCATGTAGTGCCTTGTTTGTCCGTTATGGGGGGAATAATACACAAGACCACAGTCATCAGAAGCAATCCAAATATTGCCCAGGGAATCTTCACAGAAACGACTTATGATATTGCCACTTGCGGAATGGGTGTACTCTGCACAGGAAGTGCCTTCAAACTGTCCGTTGTTTGGGGAAATATAATTTACTCCACCGTAATAAGTCCCTATCCATATACCTCCTTCCTTGTCTGGCAGAATGGGATATACAAATTTGTTGGATATTGATGCAGGATCTTTCTCGCTGGGCAGATGATGTGAGTGCTCCCCGGTAGCCGAATTATACCAGGTCATGCCATCGTCTGAACCAATCAATAATTGGTTTGGAGCAATTTCCATAATGCTGTGAATATGCATCAGGTGACTGCCATCGGAATTTATCCGGACCGGCATTACTTCCCCTGAATAAGTATCCATGATTTGTAAACCGGAATCCCAGGTACCGCACCAAAAATTACCTGAAGCGTCCTGGTAAATATCAAGGATACGGGACACACATTCTTTATCCTTACTTTTCAGGTTAAAGATCACAAACACATCGTTTTTTTTGTCTAACCTGGCAAGGTTATGTTCGAAACCACCGGATAACCATATATTGTTTTCAGAATCTACTAAAATGGTATGAATGTAATTCTGAAATGCATCAATTTGAAACAGTTTAAGTACTTTTGTTTCGGGATTGTATCTGAATATACCCTGGTACTGGGATGATATCCACAGGTTTCCGTCTTTATCTTCTACTATGTTACTTACCAGTGAATTAATAAACGCTCCTTCTTCTGTTTGCGCTTCCAGTTTTACGGTAAGATTATTCCGGATATCGTATATACATACTCCTATTTCCGTTCCTATCCATAACTTTCCTTTGGGGTCTTCATACAACGCTCCCACATAATCAGTCTCGAACTCATTTTCATCTTTACATACAATTCTGTGACGGGTAATATTTCGTCCGTCAAAGCAGTTCAGCCCTTCAGCAGTCCCAAACCAAATAAATCCACGCGAATCCTGGTAAAGACTTCTTACAGTGTTGGAGGCAAGGCCTTGCTCAACGGTAAAACGGCGAAACCGGAAAGTTTTTGGTTCCGCCTTAATACGATTTATTGAAATAAAACAAAAGAGTAGTAAAATTCCCGACGCTACTAATGCTTTCTTAGTCATTCAAGGTTATTTTTGTCCATAGTAAGCACCCGGTCCGTGTTTGCGTTCAAAGTGCTTTTCAATTAAATGAGGATTCATTTCCAGTGAAGGATTTATAGAGAATGCCAATGCGGCCATTTTTGCCACTTGTTCCAGTACTACGGCATTTTCCACCGCCTTAAACGGATCTGTTCCCCAGGTAAACGGTCCGTGGTTTTTCACAAGGACTGCCGGAGTATGCAACGGATCCATTTCTCTGAAACGTTCAATGATCACGTTCCCGGTTTCCCTTTCATAATTCCCTTTGATTTGAGCAGGTGTCATATCATCTGTACAAGGAATGGCCCGGTGAAAATAATCCGAGTGTGTAGTCCCGATATTGGGAAGGTCAACACCGGCCTGAGCCCAGGAAGTTGCATACACCGAATGCGTATGGACTATGCCTCCTACACCTTCAAAGGCATGGTACAGGGCAATGTGGGTGGGGGTATCCGAGGATGGCCTCAGATCCCCCTCCACTACATCTCCTTCCATATTTACAACCACCATCTGTGCGGCAGTCATGTCCCGGTAACTTACTCCCGAAGGTTTTATCACAACCAGTCCCGATTTCCGGTCAATGGCTGATACATTTCCCCAGGTAAAGATGACCAGATCATGTTCCACCAACATGAGATTGGCCTTATATACTTGTTCTTTTAATGATTCCAACATGTTGCTAAATTACCAAAAATACCAATAGAAAGCAGCTGTTATTCCAAGAATAATCAATGTGTTAATGATATCCCAGGCATTCCAGCTGGCTCTTGTCTCGGCTTTTTCTTTATCTGTCGCAGTTCCGAATACTAATCCCTGAATCAGGGCCGGTTCCGGTGCTTTTGTAAAGAGGCTCACTACTACTATGACCAAAATACAGAAAAGGAACATCCAGCCACAGAAGAACAGCCAGTTGGTTTCATAGAAAACGCTATAGAAAAGGCCTGAATGATTTGCTGTTTCCACACTGGTATAAAATACTTTGGCACCCAGTCGGGTAAGTCCTATCACAAAACCGGTTATCAAACCCCACATACCGCCTTTGGCACTGGCGCGTTTCCATATGATCCCCATAAGGAATGCGGCAGCTATACCCGGAGCCAGAACCGATTGAACGTCCTGCAGGTAGGTGTAGAGAACATCTCCAATGCTTCTCATGACAGGTATCCACAGAATCCCCAGAATCACAATCACAACAGTCGCGATCTGACCAATACGGACCAGTTTCTTTTCCGGAGTTTCGGGTTTGAAACGCTTGTAAAAATCAATGGTAAAAAGCATTGCCGAGGAATTGAACAGTGAGGCCAGCGAACTCATGAGGGCCGCCAAAATACCGCATACTACCATACCCTTAACACCCGCAGGCAACAAGGTCGCTACCAATTGGGGAAAAGCAGTATCTGCAGTATTGAGAACAAACACCTGACCATTTATTGTCACCCCTTTTTGAGACATGGCAAATGCGATCATTCCCGGAATCAAGAACAAAAACACGGGCAAAAGTTTGAGATATGCTCCAAAAATGGCTCCCCTGCGGGATTCTTTCTGGTTACGCCCGGAAAGGACACGTTGTACTATGTACTGATCCGTACACCAGTACCAGAACCCGATAATGGCTGAACCAATCAGGGCCCCCAGCCAGGGAAAATCTGGATCATTGTTGTTCCGTATGAGATTGACCATGGTATCTCCGTATTCATTTACGGGTGTAGCGCCACAGAAAGCCAACACTTCTTCCCAACCCCCTACTGCTCTTAATCCAAGGACCACAATTACCAATGACCCTATAAGCAGGATCGGTGTCTGAAGGACTGATGTATATAACACCGATTTCATACCTCCCAGTACAGTGTATAATGCTGTGATCAGGACCAGACCGATGGCAGAGATCCAGAAGAAGTCAATACCCCAGAGTTCTTCTATCCCGAAAACCTGCTGGAAAACAAGTCCTCCCGCATAAACAGTAACAGCTACCTTCGTAAGCACGTAACTAACCATGGAAATCAAGGATAATATGGTACGGGATTCTTTGTTGTAACGGCGTTCCAGGAATTCCGGCATAGTCAGGACCATGCTGCGTGAATAAAATGGTACAAAGACCCATCCCAACAACAAAATTATCCATCCCTGTATTTCCCAATGTGCCATTGCCATACCGCTGGATGCTCCGGCTCCTGCCAAACCAATCAGATGTTCAGACCCAATGTTTGAAGCAAAAATAGAAGCTCCTATGGCAAGCCACGTCACATCACGGCCACCCAGAAAATAGTCTTTAGAATCTTTGGCTTTCTTTTTCACCACCCACACAACGATCCCCACCAGTACCAATGTGAAGATGAATATTACAATCCAATCTAGAAGTTGCATATAGATAATTATTACAAGGTTACAATACTGAATTTATAAGTGCAATGGCTTGAATACTCTTCTCCTGGCAGCAAGACAACAGTTGGCCACTCAGGACGGTTTGGCGAATCGGGATAGTGCTGTGTTTCAAGACATACAGCGGCCCTTTGTTGGTAAACAATACCATGTTTCCCCGCTACTGTCCCGTTCAGAAAATTTCCTGAATATACCTGAATCCCGGGTTCATCGGTACAAACCTCCATTTTTATCCCGCTTTCCGGTGAATACAAGGAAGCAGCAACAATTTCCATATTTCCCTTACTTTCAAGTACCCAGTTATGATCATAACCGTTCCCGAACCGGATCTGTTCATATTCTGTATTGTCAATATCAGCACCCAGGGCTTTTGGTTCCAGGAAATCCATAGGAGTTCCTGAAACCGGCACCATTTCGCCTGTAGGAATGAGGGTTTGTCCAACCGGTGTATAATATTCCGCATTTACATACAACATGTGATCAAGAATGGTGTTTTCAGGATTACCGCTCAAATTAAAATAGGAATGGTTGGTCATATTAATGACCGTAGGTTGATCGGTAGTCGCTTCATAGGCTATTTCCAATGCATTGTCCGCATTCACGGTATAAGTAACTTTTGCGGTCACTTTGCCGGGGAATGACTCATCACCGTCCGGAGAATGCATAACAAGCGTTATGGAATTGTCGGTGACATTTTCCACTTCATAGATTTTATATTGCCATCCATTGGGACCGCCATGCAGGCAATGTCCGAAATTGTTTTTAGGCAGTTCGTAGACAGTGCCGTCCAGGGTGAAACGTCCCCGGGCTATCCTGTTGGCAAACCTCCCTATGGAAGCACCAAAATCCGAGGGAATTTCCATGTAATCGGCCACATTGTCAAATCCAAGGACTACATCCCGCAAAACGCCTTCTTTATCAGGAACCATAATTGAGACAACGCGTCCCCCGAAGTTTGTCACACATACTTCCATTCCCTTATTGTTATTTAAAACATACAGACCTGTTTTTTGTCCGTCCTTTTCTGCTTTGAAATTGTTGGGATACAATCCCGAAACCGTTGATGTTGTAGTCTCTGTGCAGGCGCAGAAAAGATAAATGCACAAAAAAGCTACGCATCGGGCTAATAGTTTTATTTTCATAGGTTTATTAAATGTATTGAACTAGTGTTTGTTTGTATATACGCCATTTGCTGTACCTAACCATATATTATTATCTTTTGACTGTACAATAGTTTCGATCCTGTTATTTCTAAATGTCAAACTATCAATTAACCAATCACTTCCATCATAGATCGCCAGGCTGCTACCCAGAAATTCTTCATTAATAATCGAAATAACACACCAGATATTATCATCATTGTCAACGATGATTCCACTAATACTGTCAAAACCGGGGTTCGCTAATTGTTTGCTATCCAAACCATCAAATATAATGATTTGATCTCTTTGAATTGAATAATCAGGATTATCTAAGGTGTAATCCAATACTGCACAAACCCTGTTCTTGCTATCTATTGCAATATTGCGCAATTTGGCCGCAGGTGATGCTAATTCTTCTTTCAAATATTCAGTCCATGTATTATCATTGATTTTAACCAAACAAGCCTCACCAAAATGTCCAAATTGCGCAAGCCAGATATTGTCATTGTGATCAACAGCAATACTTGATATTCCATTCATAGATAAGGCAGAATTCAGTGGAGTGTAAACATTCCAATTTGAGCCATTATACACTCCTAAACCTCCACTGGCAACTCTGCTGGAGGAAAACCAGATATTGTCTTTAGAATCAACGGCTATTGAAGTAATAAAATCTTCCGGAATAATTGTATTCCCGGGACAATATTTTGTAAAATCAATGCCATCAAATTTTATCAACCCGTCACAGCCAATCCAAACGTTGTTTTTATTGTCAACTGCAATATCCCAAATAATAATTGAATCTTTAATCAATGAATTGGAAGCATTATAAATAACGGTACTGTTTGATTCTATGTTATGTTTAATTAATTCGGGTTTGTTAACGGCTCCGGGCGAAAAAGCATTAAAAGTACCCATCCATGCATTTCCCTGGTTGTCAAATGCTATAGAAGTAATATCGTAACCTTCAAGAATGTAATGTTGAAAATCTGTGCTAATGATTTTTGAAGATCCACCGGATTTCTCACAAGCATACAGAGAAACTAAGAACAATAACAGAAATAATATTTTTTTCATAATAATTATTCCAATTCCTGCCATTTGGGAGGATCTACATGTAACAGATGACGTACAAAGAAGTCATATCTTTTATGTTCCCCGTAAGATTCGCCCATCGTATGACGAACCCCGGGCAACACAACCAGTTCAAAATCCTTATTGGCTTTAATCAGGGCATCAACAACCTGCATGGTGGAAGCCGGATCTACGTTATCATCCATCTCACCAACCACAAGCATCAGGGGACGCTCCAACAAATGGGCGTTTTCAACATTCGACCCTGCAACATACTGTTCTCCAACCGGATAGCCAAGCCACTGTTCATTCCACCATATTTTATCCATGCGGTTGTCGTGGCATCCGCAGGATGAATAAGCTGCTTTATAGAATTCCGGATGAAGCAGCACGGCCGTAGTAGATTCCTGCCCTCCTGCAGAAGCTCCGAATATACCTACCCGATCGATATCCATATAGGGATATTTTTCTGCAGCCGCTTTGATCCAGAGTTTTCTGTCCGGGAATCCCGAATCGGCAAGATTTCTGAAACATACTTCTTCAAAAGCCTTGGAACGGAAAGAAGTCCCCATCCCGTCAATCTGCACTACAATGAATCCCAACTCGGCCAAAGATGTCATGTTCCAATTGTAAGAAATAAAACTCTTGGGAACATAATGGCTGCCCGGACCGGAATAAATATATTCAATAACCGGGTATTTGCGGGAAGGATCAAAATTTACCGGGCGAATAATAATGCCCCAGATATCGGTTTTACCGTCGCGTCCTTTTGCCGTGAATACTTCAGGAGCCTTCCATCCGTTCTCAAGTAAACCGGATATATCGGCTTCTTCAAGTTCCATGATAATACGGCCATCAACAGCACTTCTCAAAACAGCCACAGGTGCTTTGTCCACCATGGAATATACATCAACCAGGAAGTTCATGTCTTCAGAGAACCAGGCCTGGTGATTCCCTTCTTCGGGAGTGAGGCAGGTCAAATCTTCTCCGTCAAAACCAATCCGGTAATACCTGACCAGATAAGGATCCTCATCCGGGACCATCCCGTTGGCGGTGAACCAGATAGTGCGGGAGTCTTCATCCACATGAATCACATTTCTCACATACCACTCTCCTTTGGTAATCTGGTTTTTAACCGAAGCTGTTTGCACATCGTACAAATACAGATGATTCCAGTTGTCTCTTTCGCTCATCCAGATAATCTCATTCCCGTTTTTTAGATTTTGCCTGAAATAACGCGTATAATTGACGAACGTCTTGCTTGTTTCTTCAATTAAGGTACGAAGGGTTCCGTTTTCTGCAGATAATTCATAAATGCAGTAACGCTGGTGTCCTCTTTGGTTAAAATCAAAAATAACGGCAGTCCCCTCTTTGTTCCATTCAAGGTTCCCGATTTCATATTGAGGTGAAATGGATTGTTCAGGAGCCGCATAGGAAGCACCTTCCTCTATGTTAAATACGCACGGAAGCTTGAAACGCAGTTCGTCTCCGGGTTTGGCATATTCCAATTCGTGCAGTATGGGTTGCAACTGGCTTTCGGGAGATGATTCCACATAATAAATGAACCGTTTCTCTGCCGATCTGATTTTATTGGCAGCCAGTTTTTTTGAGTCGGGAGCCCAGGTTATGTAAGATGAATAATAGTTACCGGCCGTTCCGTCTATACTTACCTGTTTTTCCTGACCGGTTGCAATTTCTTTTATATAAATGTTATTGTCTTTAATGAAAGCGGAAAGTTTGCCGTCAGGCGAAACAACGGGTGCTCCGTTTTTTTCTTCATCAACTACTGTCCAATGGGGCCCCGGAGGAGGTACGGAAATCTCACCTTCATTTTTCAGACTTTTCGTCTTTGCATAATACGTCCAGTTCTGATGTTCAAAAATGAAATTCAATGTATCCATGGAAGGGTTAACCCGCAGTCGCTGCAGCATCAGTTTATCAGCCGGGACTTCCTTCCCTGAAGCTTTAGCCAATGAAGCAGCCAGGATTTTGTGATCAAATAACGGAGTGCGCTTCTTTTTATTCGCATCTGTTACCACATAGATACGTCCCCGGGGTGTATTCCGTACGTACCAGAATGAATTTGTGTTCGTTATCCATACGGGCATAACGTCAGAATAGAAAACATTTTCACGGCCAAAAGTCTTGGCCAATGCATAGGCTCTTTTATAATCTTCCACCGTTCCCTGTGCAAAAGAAACGATACTGCTAAGGAGCAAAATGGAGCTGACAATGAATATTTTTTGTTTCATCGTGGAGTGGGTTTTGTTGCGCTGACTTCCCATGGCAGCCACACCATCATGGATCCGGCACCCCTGTGAGCCCAGGCATAATAAGGGATGAGCGTAAGGTTTACTTCTTTGGTGACAAGGCGGCCGTCTTTGTTGTAACCCAGGACCTGTGCCGGTGTTTCCACCTGATTTATACCGTATAATTTTTCCGGGGTGGGAACCACATTGAATTCCGGATCGCGGTTCAGGAGCACGCTGCCCAGGTCAAAATCATTATCGGGCCATTCGGCGCAATAAACAATGGGGCCTCTTTCCACGGCCACCCGGCCTTTGTCGGCGGCCACATTTTCATTAGCAATAACGGTACGGACTTCCATATCAAAATGAACATCAACGCAATCGCCTTTCTTCCATTTCCTGTCAATACAAAAATACCCGTCACAAAGAGTCCCGTTTACCTCAATTCCGTTCACCGTAACACGGTAAGCGGGGTTCTTATTATCTGAATAAGAGTAAAGATCACCGGGAACAGGACAATTTTCCACCCAGCCCGGTATGCGAATCTTAAGAACAACCTCTTTGCCCGTAGCTTTGTCAATCGTTATCTTAACATCCCCGTCCCAGGGATAATTGGTTTCCTGGCTCAGGGTCATTTTTTTACCGCCTATTTCGGTTGTCACCGTATTGGACATGAAAAGGTTGACATAAAGACTGTTATCTTTTACGGCATAGATATATCCGGGCAACGAAGGTATGAACCGGCTGATATTGGAAGGACAGCAGGCACAACCGAACCAGGGCTGTCGTTGATGCTGCCCGGCTGATTCCAAAGGATTCGGATAAAAGAAAGTACCTCCGTCAAGCGAAACGCCGGAAATGAGTCCATTATACAACGTACGTTCCAAAACGTCGTAATATTTTGATTCTCCGTGCAAAAGGAACAGGCGGTAATTCACATATACATTTCCAATAGCCGCACAGGTTTCGCAATAGGCAGTCATATTGGGCAATTCATAATTCTCTCCGAAAGCTTCTCCATGATTGGTTGCCCCTATTCCGCCGGTGATGTAATATTTTTTTGTTACAATATTTTCCCATATCCGGTCAATTGCATCAATATAGGACTTATCTCCCGTAAGTGCCGCCACATCTGCCATACCGGAATACATATAAGCAGCCCGTACCGCGTGACCCACTGCTTCTTCCTGTTCAATAACTGGTTTATGAGCCTGGCTGTAGAAATCTTTGCGGGAAGTGTATCCGCGTTTATCCAGAAAAAATTTAGCCTGTTCCAGGTATTTTTCATCTCCGGTAACCAGGTACAGTTTGGCAAGTGCCATCTCGGCAATCTGGTGCCCCGGAACGGCAATGATCTGTCCCGGATCCCCGCCGATTTCCCGGCAAACACAATCGGCATAGCGAATGGCAACATCCAGGAAAGATCTTTTACCGGTAGCCTGGTAATGGGCAATGGCTCCTTCCACCATATGCCCCAGGTTGTAAAATTCGTGGCTCAGTTCTTCTACTTTTTCCCATCTCTTATTCCCGGCCCACTCATGCGGGTTTTGGGGATTCATGGTTCGGGCCGTGTAAAGGTACCCGTCTGTCTCCTGGGCGGCAGCTACCAGCACCAAAACACTGTCTATGTATGCTTCCAGTTTTTTATCTGGATAGGTCTGCAGCAGGTAGCTGGCTCCTTCTATGGTTTTATATACATCGGTGTCATCAAAAGAGTACCCTTTCACTTCGTTTTCAATGCCGGGATGTGCAGCTTTTACAAAATTATCATAACGACCGGTTTCCTCACATTTGCTGAAAGCAAGAGGTACGGTGACCTCACGGCTGGCTTTCAGACGCTGTCCCCAGAATGCATCCGTTACTTTTACAGCAGTAAAAGGCACTGGATCAATGGGATAACCATGAATTGTAAGAGATAGCAATGTTACAGCTAATAGTTTTATCATATTTATAGCATTTTAGGTTGTTATTTGATATTCAAATATGAAGAAAATATATATTTTTAGCTTCCTAATGGACTATTTTTGTATAAAAATGAATTCTTATTTCATTCCCTGCATAACCATTTTTCTTTCCTTTGTAAAAATCTAAATCTAAAAATATATAATTATGGCATTCGAAAATTTTGAAGTATGGTTTGTAACTGGAGCCCAGCTTCTGTATGGAGGAGATGCGGTCATTGCCGTAGATGCTCATTCCAACCAAATGGTAAAAGGTTTGAACGATTCGGGAAACCTTCCCGTGAAAGTCGTTTATAAAGGAACTGTAAATTCAGAAAAAGAGGTAACGGCCACTTTTAAAGAAGCCAATAATTGTGAAAAATGCATAGGAATCATAACCTGGATGCATACTTTCTCCCCTGCAAAAATGTGGATCCACGGACTGCAGGCACTCAGGAAACCCTTGCTTCATTTTCATACCCAGTTTAACAAAGAGATTCCGTGGGATAAGATAGATATGGACTTTATGAACCTCAACCAGAGTGCACACGGGGATCGTGAATTCGGACATATGGTAACCCGCATGCGTAAAAACCGTAAAGTAGTGGCTGGTCACTGGCAGGATGAAAAAGCACAGGAAAAGATTGCCGTTTGGATGCGCGTTGCAGCCGCCTGGGCCGATGCACACGATATGAGAATCATTCGCTTTGGGGACCAGATGAACAATGTGGCCGTCACCGACGGAGATAAAGTGGAAGCTGAAATGCGACTGGGGTATCACGTGGATTATTGCCCCATTGCCGAGCTGGTAGCCGTGCAATCACAGGTCACAGATGAAGAAGTGGCTGCGCTGGTGGCCGAATACGAAACCCAATACCTGGTAGCCGATAACTGCAAAGAAGGCGGAAAAGACCGTGATCAGGTACTCCGGGCTGCCCGTGAGGAAATTGCCCTGCGGCGGTTCTTGGAAGAAAAAGGAGCCAAAGCTTTCACTACCAATTTTGATGATCTGGCCGGACTGGACCAGCTTCCGGGACTTGCCTGCCAACGCCTGATGGCTGAAGGATACGGCTTTGGAGCCGAAGGTGACTGGAAAACAGCCGCTCTCACACGTACCGTTTGGTTTATGAGCCAGGGTATGCCTAAAGGATGTTCTTTCATGGAAGACTATACCATTCATTTTGACGGTAAAAAGAGTGCCATACTCCAGGCACACATGCTGGAAGTTTCTCCTTTATTGGCCAACAAAAAACCCCGTCTGGAGGTACATCCGCTGGGTATCGGCGGCAAGAACGCCCCTGCCCGGCTGGTATTCACATCAAAAGACGGTGAAGGAATTGCATCTACCATTATTGATATGGGAAACCGTTTCCGCCTGATAGTGAATAAAGTGGATTGCATCAAATCCAAATCGCTTCCCAAACTGCCGGTAGCCTCCTCTCTTTGGATCCCGCGTCCCGATTTTGAAGTGGGAACCAGTTGCTGGATCCTTGCCGGGGGAACCCATCATACCGCCTTTTCATACGACCTGTCTGTTGAATACATGCAGGATTACGCTGAAATGGCAGGCATAGAATTGGTAGTGATTGATGAAAACACCACTGTCGATTCTTTTAAGAAAGACCTGCAGCTGAACGAGATCTATTACATGTTGAATAAAGCGCTTTCTTAGTATGGATAAATTTGTAATTGGACTGGATTACGGTACCGATTCCGCCCGTGCGGTTATTGTAAACGCGCATACCGGAGAAACGGTGGCTACTTCTGTAAAATACTATCCACGCTGGATGGAGGGCAAATACTGTCTGCCCTCGGCCAACAGATACCGTCAACATCCGCTGGATTATATTGAAGTGCTTAAAGAAACGGTAAAAGAAGCCCTTTCGCTGGCTCCCGCCGGCACCGCCTCTAATGTGGTCGGGATTGCTTTTGACACCACGGGAAGCACCCCTGTATTTACCGATGAGACCGGTACCCCGCTGGCCCTCCTGCCGGAATTTGCGGAAAATCCGAATGCCATGTTTGTGCTTTGGAAAGACCACACGGCCATTGCCGAGGCGGATGAAATCAACAAGCTTTGCAGTACTTGGAAGATCAACTACACGGCTTACGAAGGAGGCATATATTCTTCCGAGTGGTTCTGGGCCAAGGCGTTGCATATTCTCCGGGAAGACAAAGCAGTACGCGAAAAAGCCTATTCCATTGTTGAACACTGCGAATGGATGCCGGCATTGCTCACCGGAGTTAAAAAATCTTCAGACATAGTCAGAAGCCGCTGCGCCCAGGGCCACAAATCCATGTGGCACGCCGGTTGGGGTGGTCTGCCGGAAGAAGATTTCCTTGTTGCGCTTGACCCGTTGCTCAGCGGTTACCGGGACAAACTTTTTGAAGACACTTTTACTGCCGATAAACCGGTAGGCACCCTGACTTCCGAGTGGGCCGACCGGCTGGGCCTCAGTACCGATGTGGTAGTGGCGGGAGGTGCCTTTGACTGCCACATGGGAGCTGTGGGAGCAGGGATTACCCCGCATACGTTTGTCCGGGTCATAGGCACATCCACCTGTGACATCATGGTCGCTTCCTACCAGGAAATAGGATCTTCCCTTATCCGGGGGATCTGCGGCCAGGTGGACGGATCCGTTATTCCGGGGATGATAGGTCTTGAAGCCGGTCAGTCAGGATTCGGAGACGTTTATGCCTGGTTCAAAAGAATACTGGAGTTTCCTCTTAAAGAACTGCTGCCCGATGCAGACCTTTCCGATGAGCTTTCAGAAAAAATCATCCCGGCCCTGACCGCCCGGGCAGAGAAGATCCCGGTGGAAGAAAGCACGCTCATTGCCACCGACTGGATGAACGGCCGCCGCACACCCGATGCCAACCAGTTGCTCAAAG
>ERZ795053.739-NODE-739-length-41611-cov-16.814106_pt1 | contig 41611 bp, 31 predicted proteins | sample MGYA00375137_ERZ795053 | MGnify/ENA primary metagenome ERZ795053 (study PRJEB30182, sample SAMN05720284) | activated sludge metagenome | isolation source: Anaerobic digester | place: Hong Kong | collected 2014-12-17 ... | reverse complement strand
GACATTTTTGCCCGAAAGTTTTGTTGATAAAATGGCTGGTTCTGTGAATAAATGGTAGTGGGTATTGGGTTGTGGGTAGTGGGTATTGGGTTGTGGGTATTGGGTATTGGGTAGTGGGTAGTGGGTATTGGGTATTGGGTATTGGGTAGTGGGTAGTGGGTATTGGGTATTGCTATTCATCACTGCTCACTGCTCACTGCTCACTGCTCACTCCTCACTCCTCGCTCCTCACTCCTCCACCGCCTACTGCCAACTGAACTCATCCCCGCATGATATTCTTCTCCTGGTTGAAGAAGCGCACACTGGCCATCAGGGCCAGCAAAGCGAATGCTATCAGGCTGATATAGGTAACCACCAGCGGACCGGTCTCTGCCGTGCCGGAAATGATCTCTTTGGCACCCAATGATACATTCAGGATAGGAACCAGTGCTGTTACGTAATTGAGTGTGACGCCTGGCAGCATACCGGCTACCGAAGGAAAAACGGTTACGATCATCATCGGGCTGATCATGCCCTGGGCTTCTTTGTAGGTTCTGGCATAAATAGACAGCATCAGCGTAATGGCAGCAAAGAATGCATTCAATGGCAGCAGGATACCCAGCAGCAACAAGACACTGCCGGGCTGGATGATACCTTCCATCATCTCCATGATACCGCTGGCCTCTGCACCTGCTTCAGCTGATATCATTTTACTCGATATAAGAATGCCCGCAATGGCAGCCATGGCTGAGATGAAACCAGACAATCCAACTGCCATGAATTTACCCAGATAAATGTCCAGTCTGGAAGCAGGCGAAACCAGCAGCGTTTCCAGCGTGCCTCTCTCTTTTTCACCTGCCGCAATATCCATGGCCGGATACATACAGCCTATCAGGCAGAAGATGATGAAGAAATACGGAATGATGCCCCCGATGATACTACCAAACTGCTCCCGGTTACTCGCTATGTTATGCGCTTCTGCCTGTGCCGGCTCCAGTACCCGTTCGTTGACTGAAAGCTGGGCCAGCTTGCGGGCAGTGAGCGACTGCTGAAACCCCTGACTGATACCTCTGATCATGTCCACCTGAAATTCCTTATTGGTGGAGGTATAGTAGTATGTATAACTGACAGGATCAAGACTGTCAACCGACGCTGTGAAGCCATCCGGGAAAAAGAACACTACGTCCAGACTGTCTGCCTGGATCTGCACTTTTGCTTCGGCTGTATCTGAACTGATGCTGCGCACATCGGTCTTCCCCGGCCAGGCTGAGAGATATTCTCTGAACAAGGCAGCATCGCCGCCTGCGCCTAATCCGATGCGCAGTGTTTCTTCTCCGGCCTTTTCTGCCTGTCCCTGCATGAAGCTGGAAACACCCGTAAATAGCAGTGGATATACAACCAGAGGTAACACCAGCATGATGATCAGTGTACGCTTGTCTCGCAGTATCTCTTTCAGTTCTTTTCTGAAAATGGTAATGATGTTGTTCATGGCTTATAGGGTAGCGGTTTCTGAGGCGGTGGCCAGGCGAATGAATTCATCTTCCAGTGTAGCTGCCTGCATGCCTGCCTGGAACTGTTCGTATGTATTGTTATAGATCATCCGGCCTTTGTGGATGATGGCCAGGTCATCGCTCAGCATGTTCACTTCACTCATGATGTGGGTACTCAGAATGACCGTTTTTTGTTGCAGTTTACTGTTGCGGATAAGGTCGATGATACCCTTCGCAGCAATCACATCCAGACCTGACGTGGGTTCATCGAAAACGATGACCTCGGGGTCGTGTATCATGGTCCGTGCGATGGACACCTTCTGCTTCATTCCGGTGCTGAATCGCCCGATGCGCCTGTTGGCAAACTCATGAATTCCGAGCAGGGTGAACAACTCATCCTTTCTTCGGGCGATGGTCTGCTCGTCCATATTGTTGAGCCTGCCGAAATAATCGATCAGCTCATTGGGCGACAGTTTATCATACAATCCTGTGCTGCCGGTCAGGAAACCAAGCCTGGCACGTACTTCAGCACCTTGATGCACTGTGTCAAATCCTGCCACAGTGATGTGCCCTTCAGTAGGTTTCAGAATGGTTGCGATCATGCGCAGAGTCGTGGTCTTTCCTGCACCATTTGGCCCCAGTAGGGTGAAGATTCGTCCCGGCAAACACCGGAAACTCACGTCTTGCACTGCCAACACTTCCGGATCGCCGGAATGGCCGCTTTCCTTCATCTGCTTCTTCGTGAGCCGGAAGGTCTTGCTCAGATTCTGTACTTCAATCATGTGTTTTGTTATTGACAGGTGTCACGGTATAACCCGCTTCACGCAGTAATGTTAATACGCCTTTGGGTCCGGGAAGATGGCCTGCTCCCACCGCAAAGAACCTGCTTTCTTCCTCCATCATATCTTCCATGACCGGTATCCAGGTGGCATTTCTGTTATACAGAAGAAGGTCGCCGTAGTCCTGTATTTCCGGACTGGCATGCAACATGCACTGCAGCATGCCCTCCAGATCTTCGGCCTTGTAATACCTGACAAGAGCCGGAAAGACCGTGTCCGCTTCTCCCGGATGATCCAGTGCTTCCAGGGTCCAGTCCAACTGTACATCATAGGGTATGGAATCCATGAAGCCAACCTGATCTGCTACAGACTCCAGACCGTATATTTTTTTGTTGTTCGTTTGCGCCATTTCCATCAGTACCATCTCGTAAGATTCTGTTTCTGTTCCGAATGATCTTCCGGCAGTGATGCTTTGGCCAAGCACAAAGGGTTTCATGCTACGGTACAGCATGATGCTCTGCCCCAGGCTGTCCATGAGATACCGGTCTATTCGCTCGTACTCTTCCGGCGTAACAAAATCTGAGATGTAGGTGCCCGGTGGCAGCATGAGCAGACCGGTCAGGGTGGACATTTCTTCCTGGTCATCCAGGGCGATCTCGAATACCGAAGAGGCAGTTGTACTCAGTGCATCGGTCACCTCATCACGTAAAAAGAAATCGTCTTTCCCGATGTAATGAATGGTGCCATATATATACGATGGTGAAGTAAGGCTTTTGCCTTCCACCTTCCACAACAGACTGTTCTGCTGCTGAGCCTGCGCAGATACAGGCAGCAGCAGCCAGGATAATAAGCTGAAGGCACCGATAGTTGATAGTCTGGTCATAACTCCGTCACAAGGAAACGCCCAAAACTACACAGTATGGCGATAGGGCAGATGTTAATTATTTTTAAGCTTTTTAAAATTAAGCTATGTACCGCCTTCTTTATGTCTGCTGCATCTTGTTGATCGTATTTTCAACCTCCTGTAACCGCACAACCGTGCAGGAACTGTACTCAGGTCCGTCTTTTGAGCCGGCAGATCAGTTTTTTCTGGCCCGCACCTGGCCGGATACCCTGTTCCCCCTTGAGGCATACAGAATGGCCATGCAGCTGGCCGCACAAGACAGAGATGAACATCTGTCCGGAACCAGAGGTGGTGGTGCAGACTGGATGGAAGAAGGCCCCTATAATATCAGCGGCAGGTTCAATACCATCGCCATTCATCCTGATAACAGTGAGATCATCCTGGCAGGACTGGCCAGCGGGGGCATCTTCAAAACGACCGATGGCGGTGATACCTGGTATCCGGTGTTCGACGATTTCGCCTACCTGGCCATTGCCCACATTCTCTATGATCCGGTTGATCCTGACATCGTATGGGCTGCCACCGGCGATCCGAATATTTCAGGATTTCCTTTCATAGGAGATGGAGTTTACAAAAGCCTGGATGGGGGTGAAACCTGGACCTACAGCGGACTTTCTGAAGCCGGTATATTATCTAAAGTGGCTATTGCAGCAAGCGACCACAATACCATTTATGTGGGTTCTATGGGTATTCCTTTTGAGCGGAATGAAGACAGAGGGCTCTATAAATCGGTGGACGGTGGAACCACATGGACCAAAGTGTTGTTTGTGGACGACGATTGCGGAGTCATCGATATCGCCCTGCACCCTGCAGACCCTGACCGCATCTTCGTAGCCGTCTGGAACCGAATCAGAAATAACCATGAAAGCCTGGTGGCCGGCCCTGATGCCGGTGTTTACCGGAGCCTGGATGGGGGAGATACCTGGACAAAACTGACCGGCGGACTGCCCGGTGGTAACCTGAGCCGCATCAGTGTGGAAATGGATCCCGATAACCCTGAAACGATCTATGCCTCTGTGGTGGACGACAGCTACTCTCTGGAAGGAATCTACAAGTCAGAAAATAATGGCGCTACCTGGAATGATCTGCCTCTGGTATCAGGTGTCAGTGGTGTGATGAGTGGATTCGGCTGGTACTTTGACGGCATTCAGCTCAACCCGTTTGAAACAAATGAACTCTTTGTACTGGGCGTTGGACTGTACCGAACCACCAATGATGGTACTACCTGGAATGATAAAGGGGGAAGTACCCATGCTGATAAACATGCTATGGCATTTGCCGGAGCATCCGATTACTGGCTGGCAACTGATGGCGGTCTCTACCAGACCAGCAGTGATGCGTCTGTCTGGAACGATGGAGAAGACATCAACTCTGCTCAGTTCTATCATATCGATCAGAATCCGCATGAACCGGGAGTGTACTGGGGCGGAATGCAGGACAATGGCACCAGCAGAGGAAGCGACCTGACCGGTGGGCTCTGGGAAGATATCTACGGCGCCGATGGTTTTCACTCTGAATTCAGAACAGATGATGAAGACAAATTTTATGTGGAATGGCAGAATGGCGGCATTGAAGCTTTTAATGGGTTTGATTTCTGGGATGCTACCGAAGGTATCAGCAGCAGCGACAGAAGGAACTGGAACATGCCCTACATGATCAGCCGCTTTGATAATGATGTGCTGTATGCCGGCACTTACAGGGTGTACAAAAGTACAGTCGGGTATTTGCCAGACTATGCACCCATCAGCGGAGATCTGACAGATGGCAATATTTTCGGCTCTGCATTTCATACACTCACCGTTATAGAAGAAGACCGCTTTGACCCCCTGGTATTATACACAGGTTCTGTTGATGCCAACGTCTATCGTACCCTCAATGGAGGTGCTACCTGGAATAACGTGACAGGAACTCTTCCGGAACAGTACGTGACCGATCTGGTTGCATCACCTTCCACTCCTGATCGTGTATGGGTAACACATAGTGGGTATAAAGAATATGATTTTTTACCACATATACATCGTTCCGATGACAATGGCACCACCTGGACCAATGTGAGTGGCGATCTGCCTCCGCTGGCCATCAATGCGGTTGCAGTGCATCCGGAAAACGATGACATGCTGTTCGTTGCTACAGACGGTGGCGTGTACTATACTCTCAACGGTGGCAGCAGCTGGAACAGGCTGGGTAATAATATGCCGGTCATCGCCATCTATGATATAGAGTATGATGCTGAGAATAATAAAGTGCTGGCAGGCTCTTATGCCCGGGGCCTCTGGACCTTTGATGTGGCCAGCATCATACCACCTGTTATCAGTGGCCTGGCTGATACTTTGGTCTGTGCCGGCGATATCCTGACGTTGACCGCTACCGGAGCTTCCACCTACGTCTGGAACAGCGATGAAGCAGAGATCATTTGTGCAGGAACCTGTGAAACAGCAGAGATCATCGCCACTACCGATGCCACCATCGAGGTGATCGGTACCAATGACTATGGATTATCTGATACCATCACATTCAACATTACCCTGCTTGCTATTCCGGAGATACCTGAAGTTTATTTGTACGAGTTCGAAATAGATGATTACGGATGCCTGGAAGTAATAGACCCTGACCTTGCTCTGACCTATACTTGGTGGTTGGTTAGTGAACAGATCGGCACCGGAGTAACAGTATGTGCCGATTATGGAAGCCCTGTCATTTTGATCGCTGAGAATGCTGCAGGATGTACAGCATCAACACTTCAATTCATCGACTGGCCACATGATATCAAAGACATTCTCAGCGAGGTGTCCATTGAGCCAAACCCTGTTGCAGATGTCTTATCCATTAAATGGACAGGACCTGCACAACCCGCCAGATACTTCATTACAGATCATGTAGGTCGGCAAGTCATCGCATTCGGAATGATGGAAGAACACATGGAACTCGACACCAGCCAGTGGCCTGCAGGTATTTACTACCTCCGTGCCGATGGCTGGCAGGGAGCCATTCAGATCGTCAAACAATAGGCCTGTGCTGAGCTGCAGAACCCCTATCTTTGGAGCATGAGTCATCTCGTAGCGCCTTCTATCTTATCCTGCGATTTTGCCCATGTGGGCCGTGACGTGGAAATGGTCTCTTCATCCGGTGCAGACTGGATCCATGTGGATGTGATGGACGGCATGTTCGTACCCAATATGAGCTTTGGACTGCCGGTAGTGGAAGCCATGAAACGCCACAGCTCCATTCCGCTTGACGTGCACCTCATGGTGGCCCAGCCGGAGCGCTACCTGTCGCATTTCAAGGAAGCCGGGGCAGATGTGATCACCATTCACCTGGAAGCCTGCATACACCTGCATGCCGCTGTGCAACAGATCCACAAGCTGGGAGCGAAAGCCGGGGTAGCCATCAACCCATCCACACCGATCTTCCAGTTGGTAGAGATCCTGCCTGATATTGAAGTGGTTTGCCTCATGTCTGTGAATCCGGGCTGGGGCGGGCAGTCCTTCATACCGGGTTCCCTGTCCAGGATAAGCAGGCTAAAGGCGCTTATTGGTAAAACCAATAGCAAGGCTTTGATAGAAGTGGACGGAGGGGTGAAGCTGGACAACGCCCAGGAGATCCTGAACGCCGGAGCTGATGTGCTGGTGTCAGGAAGCGGAGTATTTGGTCAGCCGGATCCTGCTGCTGCCATCCAGACCCTGAAAAACCTGAAGAAGGCATAATGAAGCCCGCCTGCGGCCGTTAATGATGCGCATGTTCCTGAAAAGCCTAACGCTGTTCCTTGTATTAATTCCTTCGCTGGCATTTGCCCAGGATAAAGCATTCATTTACGGCACCATCACCAATGAGAAAGGCAAGCCGGTCAGTGATGTCACGGTGGTCATCGTGGGCGAGGCAGGCGTGGGTACCACTACCACCTCCGAAGGTTATTATGGTCTCGAAGTGCCTGCCGGCGACACCCTGCTGCTGGGCTTCAGCGCAGTAGGATACGGCAATCAGATCAAATCAGTTTTCCCTGTTTCCGGTGGAAGCTATCGCATGAACGTGAGTCTTGTTACAGGCGAAAATGAACTTGGCCCTGTGGTGATCACAGAATCAAGACGAAACGAACTCATCATGTCCATCCCCATCGAAGAGATCGAATACATTCCTGACCCTTCCGGCGATCCCATCATTGCCATTCTAAAAAAATACGTCACCTCCAACAATGAACTCAGTGCGCAGTATTCCGTGCGTGGCGGAAACTACGATGAGAACCTGGTCTATGTGAACGACTTTGAGATCTACCGGCCCCTGCTGGTAAGAAGCGGGCAACAGGAAGGCTTGCCTTTCCCCAACTATGATCTGGTAGGCAACATCACCTTTTCTGCTGGTGGCTTTGAAGCCCGCTACGGCGATAAACTTTCGAGTGTACTTGATATTCAGTATAAGAGACCGGATTCACTGGAAGCCGGCGTGAGTGCCTCTCTGTTGGGGGGAAGTTTTTTTGTGAACAACCGTTACAAAGATGATACTGCCAACGGTTCCAGATCTTATTTTCTGTTCGGTACACGATATAAGACCAATCAGTATCTTCTCGGATCACTGCAAACTACCGGAGAATACAGACCGGTATTTTTTGATGTGCAAGGTTTGTGGGGCCATGACTTCAGCGATCATGCCACCCTGGAAGTGCTGGCCAATCTCTCCAGCAGTCAGTATAGTTTTGTGCCGCTGTCACGAAGCACCACCACCGGAGTGGTCAACAATGTGATCAGACTGGATGTATTCTTCGAAGGGCAGGAGATCACCCGCTTTCTCACAGGCTTTACCGGCGTTTCTTACCAGTACAGACCCAACAACAGCACAGGGTATAAAATCCTGGCTTCTGCCTACCGTTCTCTGGAGGATGAGACCTTTGATATCATCGGCGATTACTGGCTGGGAGATGTGGAGACCAATCTCGGTGATGAGAATTTCAATGAAGTGGTGGCCAGCCGCGGAAGCGGTACCATCCAGAATTTCGGCCGGAATTATCTGGATGTGCTGGTACTCAATCTGGGGCATGAAGGATACCATGAAAGAGGTGCACATTATATACGATGGGGTGGAAGGCTGCAGGGCGAACAGATACAGGATGATCTTAAGGAATGGGAGATGCTGGACTCGGCCGGGTATTCGTTGCCTTATACCAATGAACTGGTGAGCATCAACTCCTATTACCGCTCCTTACTCACGCTCGAAAGCCTTCGGGCCAATGCCTATGTTCAGGATACCTGGAACCCGGGTAAAGAATCTGATTTCTATTTTACCTACGGTGTGCGTTCATCCTACTGGACCATCAATGATGAAGTGACCATCACCCCAAGGGTGCAGGCTGCCTGGAAACCCAACTGGTACAGGGAAGATTCTTCAAAAGTGGATATAGTCTGGAAAGCAGCACTGGGTATGTACAACCAGCCTCCGTTTTACCGCGAACTGCGCAACCAGGAAGGTCTGATCAACTATGATGTGGTATCGCAAAAAAGTATTCATGCACTCGTTTCCGCCGATTATAATTTCCGTGCCTGGAACCGCGATTTCAAATTCATAGCAGAAGCATATTATAAATACCTCTATGACCTGGTGCCGTACGATGTCGATAATCTTCGCATCCGGTACTTTGGTCAGAACATGGCCAACGGTTTTGCCACCGGACTGGACCTGAGGCTGCACGGAGAGATCGTGGAAGATGCTGACTCATGGGTTTCGCTTAGTCTGTTGCGCACCATGGAAAACCTGGAGGGCGACAGTACCTATATTGATACCGACCCGGGCGAAGAAGTGAGCCTCATGCTGGTGGAACAGGGGAATATACGCAGGCCTACAGACCAGTTCCTGACCTTTGGCATGTTCTTTCAGGATTACATGCCGGGAAACAAGAATTTCAAGGTACACCTCAACTTTCTGTTCGGTACCGGTTTCGTGACCGGCCCTCCCGGCAATCCGTATCTGAGAAGCAGTAAGACCATGCCGCCCTACAGAAGGGTTGACATCGGGTTTTCAGCCCTGCTCCTGGATAAGAAACGTGAACGTGGAGATAAAATATGGTCAGATGTGGAATCACTCTGGGCAGGTATAGAAGTGTTCAATCTGCTGGGTATTCAGAATACCATCTCCTACCTCTGGGTGGAAGACCTGAATAACGAACAATATGCCTTTCCGAACTATCTGACAGACCGCCGTATCAACTTCCGGCTTATCATGAAGATCTGATTCTTCAGGATCTTTATTACTTTCATTTTAAATTATGAACATGAAAACTTTCATTCTTGCTGTGTCCATCACAGCACTTGCATCCGGGTGTTCTTCCGGATCCGGTGGCGAAGATGCAGCCCGTTCTGCCGTTGGTGGCGAACATGCAGGGCGCTACCATATCAAATCAGGTACACTGACCTATGAAGCGAATTTGCCGCAAGACATGGGTACGAATAAGCGTGTAGTGTACTTTGATGACTATGGCCAGAAAGAAAAAATGGTAACCATTACCAGCATCTCCATGATGGGCCAGAATATCGATAAGGAGACACACCTGATCACTCAGGATGGTTTTTCCTACACCTGGTCGCCAGGCGAAACGTCAGGAATGAAAGTAGCTGTTGATGATACATTTGATCCTGCAGCGGCAGATTTCTCCAAGCTTACTGAAGAAGCTATGGCAAAGTACGGACTCACCAAAGAAGGCGATGAAACCATTGATGGACGTAAATGTGATGTATGGGCAATGGATAATCAGGGTGTCCAGGGTAAGGTCTGGATATGGAACAATATTCCGGTGAAGACCTCTGCTAACATGATGGGTTTCTCCATCATAGAGAAACTGGTGTCACTTGATGAAGGCGATGTGGATCAGGCACATTTTGTGTTGCCTGATCTGACCTGGAAAGACATGACCTATCAGTCGGTTCCCGGCATGGGGCAGTAAATAAAAAACCCGGCTATAGGCCGGGTTTTTTTTATGCTTATTGTTTGATAAGCGGCAGCGTTCCGCTGCTGCCATCGTGTGTAAGTCTAACCAGGTAGATGCCTGCCGGCCAGTTCCTTGTTTCCAGGTTGATCTGGCGTGTTCCCTGACCTAACTCAATGACCATTTCTTCCACCACTCTGCCGGTGGTTTGCATGACCTGCAGCTGGTAGCTGCCAGTGAGTGCAGCAGAAACTTCTACTGACAGCTGGGCAACAGATTCTGCCGGATTGGGGTAGATCTGCATACCAAGCAGACTGCTCAGATCCTGCACCGCCGGATTGACAGTAGTATCTGGGCAAGAGGTATATACAAGGAGGGCCTCTGATGTATCGCTGCAGCCGAAAGTATTGCTGACAACACAGGTATAGGATCCTGTGTCAAGGGCAAAGATGGTAATGGTTGTTGCACCGGGTATAGCTTCATCATCTTTCAACCACTGAAAACTGTAACCTACGCCGCTGGTGGTGCAGGTCAGACTAACACTGCCAGACTCGCAGATGTCCAGATCACCAAGCGCATTGGTAACACTTTCAGGTGTTTCATTGATCACATTGATGGTAACAGAAGTGCTGGTGCAACCATCCACATTGATATTGACAAAGTATGCGCCCAGTTCACTGGTGGTATAGGTATTGGTAGTAGCACCTGCAATCGGGCTGCCATCTTTATACCACTGGTAGAGGTATCCTGCTCCAGTAATGGTGGTCATGGTAACGCTGCCTGAATTACAGATGTTGGCAGGACCGTCCAGAGTGACCAGAGCGGCCGGGCCGGAACTGGTGATCTCAACGGTTTCAGAAGTGGCAGAACAGCCATCACCGTTATCGATTACAACATAATATTCGCCGGCAAAGGTGGCGTCGTATTCAAAGCTGGTAGCTCCGGGAATCAGAGATCCGTTGAAATACCACTGATAGAAATATCCTGCCACTTCCGGGGTTGACAAGGTGATTACAGGTTCTTCACAGATAGAGGGAGGCAACACGGGGAAGATATCAGGTGCAGGCAATTCACCTACTGAAAAGGTTGCCAGTTCTGAAGTATCGTTTCCGCAATCGCCCACCAGGATCACATAGAATTCGCTGCTGAAGCCGGTTGATACATCTTCCAGTGTCAGTGAAGGTTCGCTGGTGGTGAAGTTGGCGCCGCTGGCAGTGAAGATCCAGACGTAACTGGTAACGGTACCGGCACCGCCAACTGTGAAGGTGGCATCTGACCCCGGACAAGCCAGTATGTCTGCTGGTTGTTCGGTAACAGCCACATCGCAGGAAGTAGTGTCTTCTTCACCGGGCACCAGGTAAACCATCCAGATATCATTGTTACCGCTGGCGCCGTAATGTGTACTTACATCCAGATCATTGGACTTGGTGTAGGCTGCCAGTACATAGGTGGTATCGCCTGTAGGCAGGAATGCCTCACAATAATCAGTCTGAGATCCGCCAATATTTTTTTGCCATTGCAGAACAAAACTATCATCGGTCTTCATGATCCAGATATCAACTGCACTGGCTGCTCCGTAATGACCAGTCAGATCAAAATCATCTGAAGCAGAAACACCTGTTACAACAAAGCCTCCGTCGTCATCAATAAGGAGTGCGCTGGGGCTGTCATCACGGCTGCCACCAAAATTTTGTTCCTGCAGTACATCGCCGGTGTTGTTGACTTCGCAGAGCCAGATATCGAATTTATTCAGTTCGCCATAGTGTCCTGATACATCTCCGTCATCTGACTTACTGGAAGAGGCTACCACAATAGTATTGGATGCAGTAATGACCAGATCTTCGCCAATTTCATTGTTCACACCACCAAGGCATGATTGCCATACTATATCTCCGCTGTCATCTATCCTGACCACCCAGGAATCTGAGGTAATAGACAGATCTGCGTGGTTGCCACTCACATCGTTGTCATTGGAATAGGTAGCACCGGTCATGATGTATCCGCCGGGGATCTCTACTACTGCATTGCCGAAATCGTTTTCAGAACCACCATAATTCCTGCTCCAGTCAATATTACCATCGGCATCAGTTTTGATCACCCAGATATCATTATTGCCATAGCTGGCACTGAGGTCTCCATCGGCAGAAGCAGTGTAGCCCATCATCAGTACGCCACCATCGGAGGCAGCCAGCATATCCAGGATCAGGTCATTTCCTGTTCCTCCGTAGTTCTTTTCCCACAACAGGTTGCCATCACCGTCCAGCTTCACCAGCCAGCCATCCTGTCCACCGTTGTTGGCAGAAACATCACCGTCTGCGGAAGCAGTAAAACCGGCAACGTAATAGTTTCCGCTTATTTCTACCGCACATCTTGCCAGGTCATCGCCGCTGCCTCCCAGATTGGTTTCCCAGATCACTGCACCGGCAGTGCTTGTCTTGACGATCCAATAGTCATACAGACCGTTGTTGGCAGACACATCAAAGTCTGTTGACCGGGAATAACCGGATACCAGATAGTTGCCATCAGAAGTGCTCAGGAGGCCATAAGCCACATCATTTTCTGATCCGCCCAGCACCAGGTCGTTGTCAATGGTAACCTGTGCAGAGGCCAGCATGGCACTAAGGGTTAAGGAAAGGAATAGTATGCTTTGTTTCATTTCACCGTGGTTTGGTGCAAAGGTAGTAATAGAAAAAGGGATCACCTTATTCTGAGCAGATCTCTGGCATTTTCGAGGGCAGCCTGACCGGCTTCTTCGCCACTGAGCATGCGGGCTATTTCAGCTATTCGTCCGTCCTGATCCAGCGGTCTGATCTCGGTGCTGGCAATTTTGGCGGAGGTTTTTTTGGCAACCAGCAAATGACAGGATCCTCTGGAAGCGATCTGCGGAAGGTGGGTAATAGCAATCACCTGATGCCGCGTTGAGAGGTCGGCCATGATCTCACCAACCTGATAGGCAATAGGCCCTGAAACACCTGTGTCTATTTCGTCAAAGATGAGCGTAGGCAGGGCAGTAGTACCCGCCAGCAGAGATTTCAGGCAGAGCATCAGCCGGCTCATTTCTCCTCCTGATGCTACCTTGCTGATCTCACGGGCTGCCATTCCTTTATTGGCAGAAAACAGGAACTGCACACCGCTTGTTCCGGAAGGACCCGGGGCCGGTAAGGCCGGTAGCATAACCTCCAGTACCGCATCCTTCATACCAACTTTTGCCAGCAGTGTATGCAGGTCTTTTTGAAGACGGATGCCAGCCTGCTTTCTTCCTGCCGTAAGTGCTGCGCCATCTTTTTCCAGCCTGAGCTGCAGCATGGCAGCCTGATGGCGCAGGGCGTTAAGCCGGGTATCGCCGGTCTGAATACCGTTCAGCTGATCTGCAAACTGTTCTTCCAGTGCACGCAGTGCCGTCAGATCCTGTACCTGATGCTTTCTGTATAATTGATAAATGGCAGACAGTTTTTCCTGCAGCATCGCAGCCCTTGCCGGGTCTGCCTGTGCAGCAGCGCCCAGCTTGTCTGCCTCTGAGGCAATATCTTCCAGTTCAATACGAAGTGATACAAGACGTTCTTCCAGTTGCCTGATGCTGTCCTGATAACCGGCAATGCCACGCAATGCAGAGACCGCCTCAGCCAGCATTTGTGCGGCTGCAGGATCTCCATCCTGCAGCAAACGAGACACGGTGAATAACTGCTGCCTGATCTCTTCGGCATGTTCAAGCTGTTGCAATTCAGCTTCCCAGTCTTCTGGGGTAGCATCCTGCAGCCTCGCAGCTTCCATTTCGCTGAGCTGAAATTGAAGGTAATCTTCATCAGCTTTGGCCCGAAGCAGCCTGTTTTCCTGCTCCTGTATTTCAGCAAGCACCTGTTTCCAGTTGCCAAAAGTATCTTCATATTGTTTCAGCAACTCCTGGTGGCCGGCAAGTGCATCCAGCATCAGGAACTGAAAGCGGGAAGTGCTGAGGTCAAGGGTTTCATGTTGAGAATGTATCTGTATCAACTGAGAAGCCAGGGGCTCCAGTATCTGCAGGGTAACGGGGCTGTCATTGACAAAGGCTCTGGATTTACCGGAAGGCTGGATCTCCCGTCTGATAATGGTTTCTTCAGCATATTCGAGGTCATTCTCAGAGAAATAATCTTCCAGCATCAGATCCTTCAACAGGAAAGTAGCTTCTACCACACATTTCCGGTCATTGCTGCGCAGTACACTGGTATCGGCCCTTTTGCCCAGTACCAGGCCCAGAGCCCCCAGCAGGATAGATTTTCCTGCACCAGTTTCACCACTGATTACCGTAAGCCCTTTGTCGGGCTCTATGACAGCCTCATCAATGATGGCGTAGTTGGATATGTGCAAACGAAGCAGCATGGCAGAATATGCCGGTAAAAATAGCCAGAAATCCGGGGCTTAATTGCCTGATAACAGCCCCTGATACTTTTCAGCATTCAGAGGGTCCAGGCGCATGAGATAGGTTACTGCCTTGCTTTTTTCTGCCGGCAGTGCCTTGCCATACAATCCGAGAATTTCAGATGATTTTGCTGAAAAGAAAAGCTGTATGACCATGCTGTTGGGCTGGGCACGATTCATATTATCCATGGTTTGCAAGGCCTTGGTAATAACTGAAATAGGCTTGGACTGGTCTTCATACATCCTGTCCAGGGCCAGTCTGTGGTAGTTGTAATAAACATCACGCATACCTGAAAACCGTGGGTCTGTCAGGTTGTTGACCAGCCAGTAGCGGTTCCTGGTGCCATCATATGATTTCCATCCGCTTTCTTCACGGTTGGACGCCTGGCTTACAATAGTATATGCTTTTTGATAATATATATCGCCGCCTTTTTTGCCAAAGGAATCATAATCCATACCTATTATGATATAGGCATAATAGGCCAGCATAGAGGTAAGGTTGTTGAGAAATACGGCTTCATTGAATTCAAGTGGCTGGTATTCTACATATTGAAACTCCCAGTCCTTGTCAACCGTATTCAGCATGACGGAATTATAGTCAGTGCCGAATACCGGACGGCGGGAAATGATACTGGCCTGTGCCTTGAATCTGTCTGAGCTTACTTCTTCCGTAATGGAGATCACGAATTCACAGTCAATTCTTTCTTCGGGCAGGAAAACATCATTGGTCCACTTACGGGTGTTCATGAACTCTTTGATACTGGTTTCAAGGGTAGCAAACACTTTGGGGTCAGTGGTTTTCAGCTGCTGGGTGTTGATGCTTACACCGCAGTTGAGCTCCTGGGCAGGAGCAGCGAGAGCAGTGAACAGCAGGAGGAGAAGCAACAAATGATTACGCATGCAGTAGTCCGATTAGGTGTTGCACGATGTCTTCGGCAACAGCGGTCTTTTCCTTTAACTCAAAACTAATAAACTTATTACGGCGATCCAGGATACTGATCTTATTCGTGTGGTGGGCGAAACCTGCGCCGGCATCCTGTAAGGAATTCAGAACGATGAAATCCAGGTCTTTTTGTTGCAGCTTTCTCCGTGCTTCCTCTTCACCGGAACTGCTTTCAAGGGCGAACCCGCCTATCAGCTGACCGGTATGTTTTTGGGCGGATAATGTAGCCAGTATGTCCGGATTGCGAACCAGCCGGATGGTCATATCTGCCTGGTCTTCTTTTTTGATCTTTTCAGATGCCGTATGTTCCGGCCGATAGTCTGCCACAGCTGCAGCGGCAATAAGTACATCGCACTGACTGAATATCTGTTGACAGGCGTGTAACATCTCATCTGCTGACTGAACAGCTACGAGTTGAAATGGAATGTCCTGTAATGGCACCGAAACAGGTCCGTGCACCACAGTTACCTCTGCACCCTGATCATGAGCGGCCTGAGCCAGGGCAAACCCCATCTTACCCGTTGAATGGTTGCCTATGAAACGAACAGGATCGATCGCTTCATAGGTGGGCCCGGCTGTGATCAGGATCTTCCTGCCACTCAGCGGTCTGTGTTCACGGCCAAAACGTTCAATGATCTTTTCCAGTATCACTTCTGGTTCTGCCATACGCCCTTTTCCCTGCAGGCCACTGGCCAGTTCGCCGGTGCCCGGGTCAATGAGCTGATGGCCTCTCTTCAGCAATGTCTCCAGGTTGGCTGCAGTTGCCGGATGTGTCCACATATCCAGATCCATGGCGGGAGCAAACAGGACCGGACATCTGGCAGACAGATAGGTGGCCAGCAGCAGGTTATCGCTGGTTCCGTGGGCCATTTTGGACAGGGTATTGGCGGTGAGGGGAGCAAAAAGCATCACATGAGGCCATAAACCCAGCTCCACATGATTAGACCATTCGCCTGACAGCTCATCAAAAAAATCTGTAGATACGGGATTCTTAGACAGTGTTGACAGGGTGACCGGGCCTATGAAGGCACGGGCTCCGGGTGTCATGACCACACGCACTGCGGCACCTTCATTCACCAGCAGGCGAACAAGATAGGCGCTTTTGTAGGCGGCAATGCCTCCGGTCACGCCCAGCAGGATCCGTGTACCGGAAAGTCGCATGATTACTCAGCGTTTTCTTCGTCGCGGCGACGGGTATAGATCTTGCCATTCTTGAATTCATCCAGTGAAAGGATGGTTGACTTTGGCAATTTCTCATAGTATTTGCTGATCTCGATCTGCTCGCGGTTTTCAAATACCTCCTCCAGATTATCCTGGTGGGTAGCGAATTCTTCGAGCTTATGGTGCAGCTCCTCACGGATCTGCGCTGCGATCTGGTTGCTCCGCTTGCCTATGATGTAGATGGATCGGTACACGTTGCCGGAACCTTTCTCGATCTTACCCATATCCTGCACTTCTACAGAGGGATTCAAATGCTGATTGAACTTCTTAGGACTATTCATCACAATCGTAGTTTTCTTTTTCGGTCAATGCCCGTTCTTTTTGTTCCAGACTCCGTTCCCGAAGGGCATTTACGGCAGGTAACAGAGTGCTTTCGGGAAATTTCTCCCGAAAGATATCACAACTTTCAACAGCCTTGTCAAAGCGCTCCGGTTTTTTACAGGGAACACTCTGTGTAGCATAATTGAACCAGGAACGGGCTATTTTCTGCCCGATGTCTTCAGCTTCGTCTGTTTCAGGGAAATCGACCAGCAGGTTTTCCCAGGTAACAGCAGCTGCCTGATAGTTTTCTGTGTCAAAGTAAAGCTGGGCGCTTCGGTAAGACTTCAGCTCCAGTTTGGCCCGAAGTTCATCCATGATGCGGTTGGCATCAGTTACCCGGTCGCTCTTTTTATACGTGTCAGCAAAATACTGGAATTCTGACAGGGCCTTGTAAGTCTGGCTTTGATCCAGGTAGTAGGGTGGTGAAGCCTGATACAGGCTGTAGGCACTCTGATAAAGACATTCTTCAGCCCTGTAGGAACGGGGGAAGGAAATAAAGAAATTTTTGAACAGGGTACTGGAGATCAGGTACTGGCTTTGACCATAATAACAGTAAGCAATATAGTAGCGGATCTCCTCTTCATCTGCCGTACCCATGCGCACGGTCAGCATCTGATCAAGCAGGGGCAGGGCACGTGCATAGTCTCCTTCGTTGTAATAGGCTTTAGCCCGGTCATATTTCAGATCGAAATCATCGCTCTTCAGCAGCTTTTCATAATCAGAACAACCGCTTAACAGCCAGATCACCAAAGAGAAGAAGAGTACACCTTTTTTCATGGACTAAAAGCCTGCAAAATTAGAAATAATCCACCAATAACGGATAATTGAACACAACGGTATCTGTGCCGGCGGTTATTTTAGGAAGTATGGGAATCGGCGTATCTTTGCGCCAGGCAAACCATTACAAGAACCTATGGATATTTTTGATAAACTGCGCAACGATCCGGGGCCACTGGGTAAGTGGTCTGACGTGGGTCACGGCTATATGATGTTCCCCAAACTGGAAGGGGATATTGCTCCACGCATGATGTTCCGCGGAAAGGAACGGATTGTCTGGAGCCTGAATAACTACCTGGGCCTGGCCAATGACCCGGAGGTCAGAAAGACCGATGAAGAAGCCGCAGGGGCATTTGGGATGGCTTACCCCATGGGTTCCCGCATGATGAGCGGTAATTCTGACCACCATGAACAGCTGGAATCAGAACTGAGTGCTTTTGTGCAGAAGGAAGACACTTTCCTGCTTAACTACGGTTACCAGGGTATCATGAGTGCCATTGACTGTATATGTGGTCGTCATGATGTCATTGTATATGACGCAGAAAGCCATGCCTGCATCATTGACGGAGTGCGATTGCACCAGGGTAAGCGCTTTGTTTTCCGCCATAATGATATGGAGAATTTCGAGACCCAGATGCGCAGGGCTACCGAGCTTGTAGAAGGTACTCCGGGGGGCATTCTGGTCATCACGGAAGGCGTTTTTGGTATGGGCGGCGATCAGGGCAAGCTGAAAGAGATCGTGGAATTCAAGAAAAAGTTTGATTTCCGTTTGCTGGTTGATGACGCACATGGTTTTGGTACCATGGGCCCCACCGGTGCGGGTTGCGGCGAACATCAGGGTTGTCAGGATGGAATAGACCTGTATTTCTCCACCTTTGCCAAATCTATGGCTTCTATTGGGGCCTTTATCAGTGGTGAAAAGGCCATCATCAAATTCATTCGATACAATTCACGCTCTCAGATCTTTGCCAAATCACTTCCTATGCCAATAGTGCTGGGTAATCTGAAAAGACTGGAGCTGCTACGCAACAGACCCGAGCTGCGTCAGAAATTATGGGATAATGTAGAAAAGCTACAGTCAGGTTTCCGTGAGCGAGGATTCAACATTGGCGAGACCAATAGCCCTGTAACACCTGTTTTCCTGAAGGTAAGCATACCCGAAACCATCAATCTGGTAGTAGATCTGCGTGAGAATCATGGCATTTTCTGCTCTGCGGTGACCTATCCGGTCATTCCCAAAGGCCAGCTGATGCTGCGTATCATCCCCACTGCAGCCCATTCAGATGAAGATATCAGGCTCACCCTGGATGCATTCAGCGCTATCCGTGAGAATGTAGAAAATGGTGCGTATTTGAAAGAAATGCCTGTAAATGTGTAATTTCATCCTTGCCACGGTTGGAACACTTATTTACTGACACCCAAAACAAACCATCCAGATGGAAGAAAAACTCGCTCAAATCAAGTCGATCATCTCTTCTGCAGAGGAAGACATGATGAAGTTTCTTGACAAAGGCAACAAGACCGCCGGTACCCGCCTGAGAAAAGAACTTCAGCAAATTCGCGAGATCGCCCAGGATATCCGTAAGGAAGTTCTGGAGCGCAGGAAGTGATCTTTACCCGATCTCTTTCATCGCATCACCTAACAGCATCTGAAGGTTTTCACTGATATTGGTCAGTGGAAGCCTCAGATGTGTTTTACAGATCTCCATTTCACTCAATACATGCTTGACACCTGCCGGGCTTCCTTCCCGGAAGATCAGGTCTGTTATTTCCAGCAAACTATTGTGCAGAGGACGGGCTTTTGCAAATTTATCGTCCAGGGCAAACCTGACCATATTACTGAAAATGGCAGGGTAGGCATTGGCTATAACACTGATGACACCATGTGCTCCGGTACTGATCATCGGAAGGGTGATGGCATCATCGCCTGATAATACAAGAAAAGATTCAGGCAGTCTGGAACACAATTCCATGATCTGAGAGAAATTTCCTGAGGCTTCCTTGATCCCAACCACATGCCTGGCATCATTGGCCAGTCGCATGGTGGTCAGTGCTGTGATATTGCTGCTGGTTCGCCCGGGTACATTGTACAGGATTACCGGAACCGGCGATACCGCATCAATGGCCATATAGTGCTGGTAAATACCTTCCTGACTGGGCTTGTTGTAGTAAGGTGAATTGGATAAAATGCCGTCCACATCAGTGAAATCAAATTTCCGGATGGAGGCAGTAACAGCTGCGGTATTATTGCCACCGAATCCGGCCACAAGACCGGCACGTTTGCGATTGATCTTGGCGGTAAAGCGTATGATGTCAAATCGTTCCTGCTCGGTCAGGGTAACTGATTCGCCGGTGGTTCCCATGCTTACCAGATATTCTACACCTCCTGCTATCACGTGTTCGATCAGTTTTTCCAACGAGGCAAAATCTATGCTTCCGTCCTGATTGAATGGAGTTACCAGGGCAACCCCTGTACCTTTGAATCTGTCAATCTGTTGTGCCGTGTACTGGTGCATATTGTTTATTGAAGGTGCTCAGATAATATTCTGCTTTTTTCAGGAGTTCCGGTACTGTTTCTCCAGGATCCTGTATGATCATAAAATCATAACATTCTGCCCATTCTTCAGCATAAGGCCCTATGCGCAAGGTGGCATGCGACAGTGCAGACAGGTAATGCAGGGTGGATACTTTTATTTCTGCCGTGTTGATGAGCAGATCATAGGTTTGGATGTTAAGAGCTTTCAAGACCGATGGCTTGGGAAGACCGGCCCAGTTAAGGTCTTTATTGGTAAACCAGTAGATACCGTCTTCTTCAAAGGGCGGTAGCTTTTTGACGTATCCGAAAATATGTACTTTCTTTCCTTTCTGGGCATAGGCATGCAGCTGGTTCAGCAGCATACGCAGTGCGGCAGGATCGTGCCCGTCAACCAGAAAAGCAATGCTTTTAACTTCGGCCCAGTTTGTGATCTTTCTGTTTCGGCTTCCGGCATAAGACTTTTTGCGAATGTATTTGCCCGCAGCCCGTCTGGCCAGTGAACCGGGAAGGATATTCAGTTTCATGCAGTGGTTTCTGCGTAAACACCCATAGCAGAGAATTTCCTGACCCGGTCATCTATGCGTTGTTCCGGATCAACCGGATTCAGCTCCTGCAACATTTGAAGGATCTCACGCTTCATGATAGCGGCCATTTCTTCCGGCTGGCTGTGCGCACCACCCAGCGGCTCACGTATAATGCCGTCAATGAGATGATTTCGAAGGTTGTCTTCTGAAGTGAGTTTGAGGGCTTCAGCAGCTTGTTCTTTGAAGTCCCAGCTGCGCCAGAGAATGGAAGAACAAGACTCCGGCGAAATGACTGAATACCAGGTGTTCTCCAGCATCAGTACCCTGTCTCCTATACCAATTCCCAATGCACCGCCGGAAGCACCTTCGCCAATGACGATACAAATAACAGGTACTTTCAGCAAGGTCATTTCAAACAGGTTCCGGGCAATGGCTTCGGCCTGCCCGCGTTCTTCAGCTTCCAGACCCGGAAAGGCGCCCGGAGTATCTATCAGTGTGATGACAGGCCTGTTGAACTTCTCTGCCAGTTTCATCAGCCGAAGCGCTTTACGGTACCCTTCCGGATTTGCCATGCCGAAGTTCCGGTACTGCCGCATCTTGGTGTTGACTCCTTTCTGATGACCAATGATCATAACTGTTTCATCGCCCAGTTTCCCGAAGCCACCCACAATGGCTTTGTCATCACCCACATTTCTGTCGCCGTGCAACTCAGTGAATGCATCACACATTTGTTCAATATAGAACAAGGTGTACGGACGATCCGGATGCCTGGACAGCTGTACACGCTGCCACGGATTGAGCTCTGAGTAGATCCTGGTCTTGGCATCTGTGATCTTATCCTGCAGTTCCTTTTCAGGCTGAGAGATATCTATGCCCTGCTTCTGACCTACTTCACGCAACTTCTCCAGCTCTTCGTACAGGTCGGCGATGGGTTGTTCAAAATCCAGGAATATCATGTGTCAAAATTAGAGAAAACTTATTACTCATCTTACCTGACAGGCAGGCACTGATGGCCGTTCTGTACCTGTTGCAGGAAAGTTGGCACAATAATGGAATAACCAACATTAAAACAAGGAGGTTGTTATGAAAAACACATTACTCATGCTGCTGTTCGCCACTACTATTTCGGTTGCGTCAGCCTATCCGGGTAGTCGTTCCAGCCTGGAGATCGTTTCGTATTCAGGTCCTATCTCAGTAAGTGTGGACAGGCAGTATTTCGGACAACCCACTGACCATTTTGCGGTTGACAACATCAAGCCCGGAAACCGCTATATCGAAATTTTCGGAATACGGTTTCACCACGGGCATGCAGAGCGGGTGAAGTTGTTTGCGGGTCGGGTGTTCATTTCGAATGACAGTCGCATAAGTGCTGTATTTGATGAGCGCAGAGGGTTCTATATTGCTGAGACCCGTCCGTACGGCACCTACGGCTATGGTGGATATCAGGGTTACGATACTTACGGTTACGGGCAGGATCAGGGTTACTACGGATATGCGTCACCCGTTCCGATGTCATCCGGTCAGTTCAGCGGGTATCTGGACGCGGTGGATGATCAGTGGACTGAAAGCAACCGGCTTCAGGTGGCATTGCAGGGATTGACTTACAACTGGCTGACCACCCTTCAGGTGAAAGCGGTCATGGAAACATTCTGGACAGAAAGCGCCAGACTGGAATTTGCCAAAGCAGCCTACTCCAGGGTTGTGGATCCTCAGATCTATTATGAGGTTAACGAAGTATTCTGGTCACAGTCCAGCGTACAGGAACTGAGCAGATACATCCTGCAGGGAAGGTAACCTCGCAACAGGATCGTTTGCATAGAAAGGGGGCACCCGCCGGGCGCCCCCTTTTTCATATATCCCCGCTAATTAAAGAAGTGTGGTAGGGCAGAGGTAGTCAGTAAGAGGAAAAAGTTCGCTCTTTCTGATGGCATCAAAACCGCCCTTCACATTGATAAGTTTTTCATAACCCCTTGCTTTCAGGATGGAGACAAAGGTCATGGAACGATAGCCGGAAAGACACTGTACATAGTAGGTCTTGCCGGGATCTACTTCTTGCATCCTTTCATTGATATAGTCCAGGGGTACATTTTCAGCGCCTTCCACATGTTCACTGTCAAACTCACTTTTTTTGCGCACATCCAGCAGAACGGCATCGTTATCCGGCCAGCGTTGTGCCAGTTCCTGAGGTGTCAGTGAGCTGATGGTATCAGTTTCCTTACCTGCATGGATCCAGGAAGACATACCACCATCCAGGTATCCGATGCAGTGGTCGTATCCTACACGGGCCATGCGGGTAATGGCTTCTTTTTCACGCCCCGGTTCAGCAATGAGCAGGATCTCTTGTTTGATATCAGGAACAAGTGTACCTACCCAAACTGCGAAATTGCCATCGAGGCTGATGTTGATGGCATTCGGGATAAATCCTGAGGCAAATGACTGCTGTTCTCTGGTATCCAGAATGAGGGCTCCTGTTTCATTGGCAGCAGCTTCAAATGCAGCCGGCGAGAGTGGTTGGCTGCCTCTGTTCATGACGTCATCAAACTGGTCATAACCTCCGATATTCATCAGTACGTTCTTGGGGAAATAACCGGGAGGAGGAGTCAGGCCGGTCAGCAGTTCCTGCATGAACTCTTCACGGGTCATATCTGCACGCAAGGCATAGTTGGTCGCTTTCTGGTGGCCCAGTGTATCACTGGTTTCCTTGCTCATATTCTTTCCGCAGGCAGAGCCTGCTCCATGAGCAGGATAGATGATCAGGTCATCGGTCAAAGGCATGATCTTATTGCGCAGTGAATCATAGAGCATAGATGCCAGCTTTTCCTGGGTCAGTTCTGCGATCACTTTCTGAGCCAGATCCGGCCTGCCAACATCGCCAATGAACAAGGTGTCGCCTGTAAACAGAGCTTTCTCTCTGCCCTCTTCATCGATCAGCAGAAAACAACTGCTTTCCATGGTGTGTCCTGGTGTATGAAGCAGTCTGATCCTGATATTGCCCAGTTCAAATTCCTGGCCGTCTGTAGCCACGAGCATATCAAAACCAGTCTTCATAGTGGTGGGGCCATACACGATGGTTGCTCCGGTTTTTTGAGCCAGGTCCACATGGCCTGAAACAAAATCTGCATGAAAATGGGTTTCCAGAACGTACTTGATCCTGGCCTTGCGATCTTCAGCCATTTGAATGTAAGGGGCTGTTTCACGGAGCGGATCAATAATAGCGGCCTCGCCGTTGCTTTCGATGTAATATGCACCATGTGCCAGACATCCGGTATAGATCTGTTCTATATACATTTTTTCAGATTTGGTGTACTATTAGAGGGAAGTTCATGGTTGGGTATCCTTACTTAGATGAAGACAAAATTACCTGGTCTATCCGGTAGCTTGTGTGATATTTGTCATGTTCACGAGATGACTTAAAAAGTTCTGTTTTCTCCTGTTGGTTTGTTGGCAATGCCCTACCTTGCTTATTTTGGCTTTTTACGGTCTGACTCAGTGATGTGAACAGCATAAAAGCAGACCATAGACGTTAAAAAGAGATCAGCTATGCAGAAATTCATTCCCATTTTTCCACTAGGGATGGTTGCCTACCCGGGCGAACAATTGAACCTGCACATTTTTGAAGAGCGATACAAGCAACTCATCAATGAGTGTGTGCAGGAAAATAAAAGTTTTGGTATTCCACCGGTAGAAGGTAAGGAGGTGCTGCTGTATGGCACGGAGTTGTTGGTTACCGAAGTGGTAAAAAAGTATGACAATGGTGAGCTGGATGTTCGTGTGGAAGGAACCGGGGTTTTCAGGATTCTGGAGGTGATCCATGAGATTCCTGAAAAGCTATATATGGGTGCCATTGTCACTGTACTGGACAATATCAATGACAGGCATATGCCTACCCGTGAACGGCTGAGAGATGCGGTAAATGAGTTGTTCGCATTGCTGGATATTGATAAAAGGATACTGCCGGAAGAACAGGCTTACTATTCCTATGCACTGGCGCATTTGGTGGGTTTTGATCTGCTGCAGGAATTTGAGTTACTGAAGCACCAGAGCGAGAGCGTGCGCCAGCGTATTATACTGGAACATGTGCGCAATCTGCTGCCGTCGGTTCGTTCTGTGCATGATATCAGAGAGCGGGCAAGGCTTAATGGTCAGTTCCGGATGATAAATCCCCCTGACGGGATATAAAAAAAGCCGCCTGAACAAGGCGGCTTTTTTATGAAAATCTGTAACAGTCTTATTTGCTGGCGGTCTGGCCGGGATAAACCGTTCTTGTCTGACCATTGTAGCTGGTTACTTCTACGCTGCTTACCAGATCGCTTACACGAATGAACTTTGCGCTCTGACTCAGGTAGCCAGATCCTGCCTGTAGTTCTTGCCTGCGCACTTCTCCGTTCTTCAGGGTTACCATTGCAAATGCATCAGATTCATTGAGCGGAATGGTCTTCACCACTGAGGTCAGGCCATAGCTCAGCATATTGCCATCACTATTGCCCAGCAGATACACAGGCTGGTTTTTGGCACCAACCAGAATGGTGGCCATGCCTTTGGCATCACCATCATTTCTGAATCCGGACGAAATGCTTCTTTCCGGGCTGAACTTGCCTTTGCCATTATTCAGCAACAGGATACCTGTTCCGGCATCATGGCGTGTGATCTCGATCTCTGTATTGTAGAAGTTACCCTGTGCCAGGATGTCCATGTATCCGTCATTGTTGAAGTCATCAACCACCATACCGAACAGCACGGAGATCTGTGCCTCATTGGGCAGATAACTCATTTTGAACTTCCCATTTCCTTCATTCATCAGTACAGAAGAATGGAAGATATAGGCATCCTTATGAACTGATTTTTCAATGGCTTCCTTACCGAGAATTTCGGTGACGGTGGCTTTACCAAATGCATCCCATGTGGGGAATTTATCTCCAATGGACGGCATTTGTTCAATCAGTCTTTCCCTTGTCTTAACCGGGTACAGCTGATCATGCTGATAGTAGGCCATGATGAAGTCTTCCTTACCGTTGCTGTCAAAGTCAGCCAGGAATGCTTCCAGCGGCAGGGCACGACCATCGGCTTCTGAACGTGTATTCCGGTAACGTCTGTTGGTACCGAAGTTACCCACCACGTAGTCCATATCACCGTCGTTATCAAAGTCTGCTGCTGCGATACTCTGCCACCACCCACTGGTATTGACCATACCGGTCTGGGCTGTTACATCAGCAAATTTGCCTCCTTTGTTTTGCAGGAAGGTGATGGGCATCCAATCTCCGGTGATGATGAGATCCTGTTCATTATCATTGTTGAAGTCTGTCCACAAAGCGGAGGTCACCATACCTATCTCTTTCAGGGCAGGGGCCAGTTTGTCTGACACGTCTTCAAATTTGCCGTTGTTGTTCTGCAGGATATAGCTGCTGGTGCTGGCCAGATAACGACCAGGCACTTGTCTGCCACCTACAAACAGATCCATGTCGCCGTCTTTGTCAAAGTCGGCAGCGGTAATGACAGAACTACTGGAATAGGTAGCCGGGAGGGCCTCTGCATTTCTGGTGAAGTTGCCTTTACCATCATTGATATAAAGCCTGTCAGCGTACCGTTTGTCCATATCAGGATATTCATTACCACCTGTTGCGATATAGAGGTCCATATCTCCATCGCTGTCTGCATCAAAGAAGAGGGCTCCTGCATCTTCCAGTTCCAGGTCATCTGGTTGTTTGGTCTGGAAGTCACTTCTTTCAAAACTTCCGTCCGGGCGCTGCGTATAGATCGCACCTGACTGACCGATGGCACCACCTATATAGAAGTCCTGACGACCGTCGCCATTCACATCAGCTACCGCGATTCCGGGAGCGAGTGAGCTCATTTTATGAGGCAGCAGGTATTCACGGAGGTAATCATCATAATCATCTTCTGTGTGTTTGAAATCAGTGCCCAGGTCCTGGGTCATGTTTACAAACAGTTGATCTGTTCTTCCGTGATCATCGAATCTGATATTCTTCTGAGCATCTTTATGAGACAGTGTAATGGTCTGGTTTGCAGTTACATCTCGCAGTACCTGTTTAGCACCGTCAAGCCATTCTACTTCTACAACGTCAACCTTTTCATGAGAGCCCAGACCGAAGTGGACATCGTTCTCCATTGTAGTGATATAGCCCCTGACGTTGGAGTGCTGAATGAACTGCTGCTGGCCATCAACCCAGACACGAACTTTGGTTCCGAGTCCCATGGCGTTGGCGCCATAGCCTTCAAACTGGAAGTTGATGTAATTCTGCTTATCGAATTTCTCTGAGTTGTTGCGATAGATCCATGGAGTTTCATTCACGTTACTGCCTATGATATCCAGGTCGCCATCTCCGTCCAGATCTGCATACCCTGCACCATAGGTGATGGAAGGGTAATAGATACCCCACTCATCGCGGGAATCTGTAAAGGTCAGGTCGCCATTGTTGCGGAAAATGAAGTTCGGGTGACTGAGCACATAGTGTGGAAGTTTTTCCCTTACTTCATAATAGACAGAGCTGTCTTCAATTCTGACAGCACGGCGCAGTTTGTGGTATGTCTCTGATTCATCTACATGGAAATCACGAAGAAAACCGTTGGCAATGAACAGGTCTTTCCATCCGTCGTTATCAAAATCTGCAAACAGTGTTGACCAGCTCCAGTCAGTTGTAGCAACACCGGCGGTACGGCTGATCTCACCAAAAGTACCATCGCCATTGTTCAGCTGAAGTGAGTTGCTCCTGTTCTGGTATCCGTAGCCGGCATTGATCAGGATGCGCATTACTTCTACCTGGCTGGACAGCATGAAGGTCTTGTAGGTGTAGTTGTCTTCCATGTCCATATCTGCCACGATGATATCAGGATAACCATCGTTGTTGTAGTCATTCACATCAGAACCCATGGAGTTGATGGAAGTCTTTTTAACAGCGTTGAGTGATTCATCGCGGAAGGTACCATCGCCATTGTTGATGTAGATGAAATCGTACATGGCATAGTCGTTAGACACGAATATATCCAGATAGCCATCGCTGTTCAGATCGCCTACGGTGCCACTGAGTCCATAGCCATGGTTGTTGATGCCCACTTCCTTATGTTTTTCAGTGTAGGTGCCATCGCCGTTATTCACGTAGAATTTATCGCTCAGGTTAACACCTTTTTCGATCTTCTGGAAGTATTTCGTCTTGTTCTTGTCAATGAAATCTACCGGGTGGGTAACCAGATACATGTCCAGGTCGCCATCGTTGTCGTAATCAAAGAAATCTGCATGGCTGGAATAGCTGTCATCGTCAAGGCCGTATTTGGCAGCCTCTTCAGTGAAATGCATATTGCCATCGTTTACCCATAACCGGTTCTTTCTTTTTTCCGGTTTGTCCCAGCGGGAGTTACAGATGTAGATGTCGAGGTCATTATCGCCATCAAAGTCAACCATGGTAGCACCATAGCTGAACTCCCATTCTTCCTTAACGATACCTGACTGGGCGGTCACATCTTCAAACTGCATATTGCCTTTGTTGATGTAGAGCTTGTTAGGAACCAGGTTACCGGTAAAGAACAGGTCTGGCAGGCCGTCTTTGTTGACATCACCAATACATACGCCGCCACCGTTGTAGATATAGGAATATCTCCACCAGTTTACTTCGTAGTTCTCGGTCAGGTCGTTGACGAAGTCAATTCCTGTTGATTTTCCGGTCAGGATATCAAAGCGTTTTCCACTGTTTCCATCCAGCGTCACTTCTCTTGCCTTATCAATGATCACGGATCCTCTGGTATCGCTGTCGCCGCCGCTGAAGAGCTTGCAGGAACTGATGAGCATCAGTCCGGCAGACAAACTAAGCAACGAGATCTTTGCTATAGGATTTTTCATTTCTTGATTATTCTTTTTCCTTATTATTTAACAGCTACCCAACCATTGGCGGTGAGTTCTCTGCTTTCTCCTTTGTTGTTATAGACAATTACAGATTTCATTTCAGGGGTAACCAGCATGAACTTATCACTCTGTGAAAGGTAGCTGGCACCTGTATAGAATTCCATTCTTCTCTGCTTTCCGTCATTCATGGTCACGATGGCATAGCTGTCATCTGCCTGCAGGGTAACAGTGCGGTGTTTGCCTATATATTTAAAGGCATACATCTTGTCGTTGCTGTTGCTGGCCAGGATGACCGGGGTCTTATCTTTACCAACGGTCAGTTTGGCAAGACCTTTGGCGTTACCCGGAGAGTAGAAGCCACTGAAACGGCTGTGTACCGGGGTAAATGTGCCATCGCCATTTCCAAGCAGGACATTACCGATACCGGCGTCCTGAATGTTGGTTTCGATCTCCATTTCATACCAGTTACCGTGGGCTATGAGATCCAGGAATCCGTCACCGTTCAGATCCATGGTCTCCATTCCGAATACGGTAGAGATCTGCATCACGTTGTTGAGTTTCCTGATCGCAAATTTTCCGTTGCCCAGGTTTTCGATATAAGAGGTGTTGAATGACTCAGCGGTGTAATGTCCCTGAGATTTTTCCATGCGTTCCTTACCGTAGAAATCCCACACTTCAGCACGTCCGTAGCTATCCCAGTTAGGGAATGTTTCTGCAATGGACGGGATCTGTTCGATCATACGCTCACGGGTTTTGATCGGGTACAGTTTATCCTTCTGGTAGTAGCACATGATGATGTCGTGACGACCATCATTATCATAGTCATCATAGAACAGTTCAAGCGGTTTTTCTTTTGGCTTATAGCGGCAGTTCAGACCGAAGTTGCCGGCTATGTAGTCGATGTCGCCATCGTTGTCAAAGTCGCCTGCGGTCAGGCTGTTCCACCAGCCAGTGGACTTATCGAGTCCGGCATTCTTGGTGATGTTCTGGAATTTTCCACCCTTGTTCTGGAAGACCATGATGGGCATCCATTCTCCGGTTACGATGATATCCGTCTGGTTGTCATTATTGAAGTCTGTCCAGAGTACAGCAGAAACGAGACCGGCTTTAGCCAGGTCAGGGGCGATCTCTGCGGTCACGTCACTGAATTTACCACCATTGTTGCGCAGGATGTAGGTACTGGCAGCTACAGGATAGTCGCCGGGAACAAGACGTCCGCCAATGAGCAGGTCCATATCACCGTCCTTGTCAAAGTCGTTGGCTGCCACAGAAGAACCACTGGTCATCATAGCAGGCAATGCTTCTTTGTTGAGGGCAAAGTTGCCACCGTTGTTCATGTACAGGCGATCCTGCAGGTGCGGGTCATTTTTAGGGAAGTCAGATCCGCCGCTAACCACATACAGGTCCTGATCTCCATCGCCGTCTGCATCAAAGAAGATGGCACCCATGTCTTCGCACTCTATTTCATCTGCACCTGGGTTATATCCCTGAGACCTGCTGAAGGTTCCATTGGTGTTTTGCACATACAGTACACCAGCAGACATGCGGGCTCCACCAACAAAGAAGTCATCCAGCCCGTCGCCGTTCACATCGGCTACAGCAATGCCCGGGCCCATATTGCTGAGTTCGTGAGGAATCAGGAACTCTCTGTCAAAGTCGTCAAATTCATTTTCCTTGTGTACATAATCGATCTTCAGTTCATTGGTAGCGTCCACGAAGAAAGGCTGCTGGCCCGGCACTTCACTTACTTTGTTGTACACAGCGTCTTTATGGTCAATAACCAGAAGCTGGTTAACGGGCACATTGGTCATGACGTTCTCTTTGCCATCCAGCCAGCGAACCACTACCTTATCGGCAGTTGTGTTTTTGCCCATACCGAAGTGAGCAACAGATTCTGAGCAGGACATATAACCCTTCACAGTTTCCAGCTGAACATACTGAGTATTATTGCCATTGGTCACATAGACCTTGGCACCCAGACCTTCGGGGTTACTTTTGTTTCCTTTCAGATCAATACGCAGATAATTGTTGCCCATCATTTTGTCTTCGTTGTTACGAATGATGAAGGCAGGATAATTGGCGTTGTTACAGATAAGGTCAATATCGCCATCGCCATCCAGGTCAGCATAGGCACCTCCATAGGTCATTGACGGATGATAGAGGCCCCAGTCTTCCCTGACATCGTCAAAGGTCAGATCGCCTGTATTGTGGAACATGGCATTAGGGAACTGAAGTACGCTGTTCTCCGGCAGCATTTTCCGCAATTCATAGTAGTCAGTAGAGTCAGAGAGGCGGTTCGCTCTGGTCAGTTTGATATAGACTTCCATCACATCCATGTGGCTGTCTTTCATGAAGCCATTGGTTACGTAGAGGTCTTTGTTTCCGTCGTTGTCATAGTCGGCAAACAGGGGAGACCAGCTCCAGCCTGTGGTGGAAACACCGGCAAAGTTGGCCACTTCAGAGAATTTACCCATACCGTTATTGAGCTGCAGGTTATTACGGCCATACTGCTGCAGGTAACCGGCATTGACCAGGGTACGCAGGAAGGTTTGTTTGTTAGACTGCATGAAAGTCTTGGTGCCGTAGTTGCCTTCAATCTCCATATCAACGGTCATCATATCCAGCAGACCGTCGTTGTTGTAATCAGCTACATCTGTACCCATACCGTAATAGGCGGTCTTGGTCAGCAGTTCACGGCTGCTTTCTTTAAAGGTTCCGTTACCCTGGTTGATGTAGGTGTAATCGTGCATGATGTAGTCATTACCTACGAAAATATCCTGCCAGCCATCGTTGTTGAGGTCGCCGGCGGTTACAGACAGGCCGAAACCGTGGTTATTGATACCAACTTCCTGGTGGCATTCAACGAATTTTCCATTTCCTTCGTTGCGATAGAACCTGTTAGACTGGTTCACACCCTGTTCGATCTTCTGGAAATTTTTCTGCTTGTTTTTGTCTTTAAAGTCTGTAGGGTGGGTTACCACATACAGGTCAAGGTCGCCATCGTTATCGGCATCAAAGAAGTTGGCATGGGTAGAATAACTATCGTCATCTATACCATATTCAGCTGCTTTTTCAGTGAATGTATTATCACCGTTATTGACATAGAGCAGGTTTCTGCGCATGTCAGCGTCGTCAAAGCGGGCCCGGCATACATAGATATCCTGGAAGCCGTCTTCATTGATATCTACAAAGGTGACACCTGTTGACCAACCACCTTTGCCATTGATACCACAGGATTCAGTGATGTCTTCAAACTGCAGGTTACCCTTGTTGATGAACAGGCGGTCAGGTACCACGTTACCGGCAAAATACAGGTCAGGCAGGCCGTCGTTGTTGACGTCGCCCACACCTACACCGGCACCGTTGTAGGAATATCCATAGCGATAGTAATTGAGCTCAAAGGTTTCCTTGATCTCGTTGTTGAAATTCACACCGGTGGTAGCTCCGGTCAGGATGTCGAACATTTTGCCGGTATTGCCGTCCAGCGGCACTACCTTAGCCTGGTCGATGTTTTCGGTGAACTTCCACTCGTTCATCCGATCCTGAAAGCTTTGTTTTTTGGAACACCCGGCTGTTAGCAGCATCGTGGCGATCACAGGGTAAACGACGTACTTCATGTTGTCTTGAATTGAATTTGAGGACACAAAATTACGGTCCTCATCAGGTTGACCATTTGCACTTATGTAAATGTTTTGTTAATCCTTTAAATGTTTTGTAAAAGGCCGAAAAACCACATTTTTCGGTTAATTTTGCGTCTTGTTTTTATGACCCTGTTAAACTTTCATTTACACCAAAAAATCTCCCTTAAAATGAGCACCAAACAAGTGTTTGCTCTTGTACTCGCGGGTGGGATGCTGCTCGCCGCAGGCTGCAAAGGCAAAGAGAGCAGCGATGTAGCCAATCCGCTGTACAACAGTGTTTCTCAGAATTCAAGCGATCAATCCGGTACTTTCCTGGTGGACTGGTGGAAACAGCTTTTCAGCTTCGTAGCCAGCGAGAAACTCTCGCCGCCCGATGCTTCACGCATGTATGCCTATATAGGTACCACTATGTATGAAGCGCAGGTATGCGGAGCTCCGGATTACATGTCACTGGAAGGACAGCTCAATGAGCTGAAGGATCTGCCCAGGCCTAATAAGGACGAGGTTTATGACTGGACCACAGTGACCATCGAATCTGTTTATTATGTACAGGATGAGATGCTGGGTCGCTACCTCCCTGCAGGTGTGGCTGCTATCAACAAGCTGCATGAAAAGCAGATCAGTGAGCGTGCTGCCACTGTTCCTGAAGACGTGATGATGCGTTCCAAAGAGTATGGCCGTGCGTTAGCTGATGCCATTATTGCCTGGAGCGAAACGGACGGATACGAGCGTACCCGTTATGAACAGTACAAGGCTCCAAGCCGTGAAGGCCACCCTGAATACTGGGAACCTACAGACTTCAACCAAACCGCTCTGGAACCCTTTTGGGGTACCCACCGCACATTTGCTGTTCCCAACAACAAGATGTGTGATATCGATATGAAGTTTGCTTATGATACCGACCCTAACTCCGGTTTTTATAAGGAGGCTATGGAAGTGTATACTGTAGACAAGAACCTGACCGAAGATCAGCGCATCGTTGCTCAGTACTGGGCTGATGATCCGGGTGAAACAGCTACACCTCCGGGTCACTGGATCAATATGTCCTGTAACTTTGTGCTTGCAGAGAACTGGAACCTGGAAAAAGCTGCTGAAATGTATGCACTGGTAGCAGTGTCCATGCAGGATGCCTGTATTTCTCTGTGGCACACGAAATACCGTGTGAACCTGGTTCGTCCCAAGACCTATATTGAAGAGAACATTGAACCGGGTTGGGAACCTTATGTGGAAACACCTCCGTTCCCTGGCTATACTTCCGGTCACTCAGGCTTTTCCGGAGCAGCTGCTGAGGTCATGACTGCCCTGATTGGTGATAACAAGCCTTTCACAGACAGTACCCACGTGAAGATCGGTCTGGAACCTAAAACCTTTAACTCTTTCCGTGATGCTGCCCAGGAAGCAGCCTACAGCCGCATGTATGGTGGCATTCACTATACCTGTGAGATCATGGATGGCCTTGAACAAGGAAAGTGTGCCGGCGATTATGTTCTGAACAAGATCGTAACAGACACCCACCGCAAAGGGATGAAGTCTGAAGAAGTAGCTGCCAAGTAATTATTCTGAAAATATACATTAGATGAAAACTACTATGAAGTTGATGCTTACCCTGCTGTTTGCAGGAGCATTGTCATTAGGCTCTCAGGCCCAGGTGGTCATGAAAGATTTCATGTCTGCCAACCATATGGGTAAAGTGGAGAATTCCCTGAATAACCCGGGAAAGCCATTGTACTGGAAATTGGAATACAAGAGTACAGAAGGTGCCAGGATCTATTATACCCTTACCTTTTATAAGGATGCAGCAATGAGCCAGCCTATGGTGTCATTCCCATCTCTCATGCGAAATCTGGAGTGGACCTATTATCTGGATGTCAGTATGACCAAAGATGATGCTACCAAGGTATTTGCCATGATCTTCAAGAAAGACCTCAGATGGTCAAGGGTTAAGTACACTCCGCACCAGGATTGCGGATGGCAGGATCCTACCAAATGGGACCGCTATAATCAGGTAGATGACTTCCAGAAGCTTCTGGATAATACCATGATGCAGCTGGATAAGAATGTAAAGCTGAGTTGCTACATGTAAGCTTATGCTTGAATGATTTTAAGGGCTCCGGTTTTACCGGGGCCTTTTTTGTCTGCGCTTCTTCTACCTTTGCTGCATGCAACTGGTAGCTACTACCCTGCAGGGTCTGGAACAGGTTCTGGCAGAGGAGATCAGATCTTTGGGGGCTGAAGATATCCGCATCGGGAAACGGGCTGTTGAGTTTACCGGCGATCAATATACATTGTATGCTGCCAATGTTTATTGTACCACAGCTTTGCGCATACTTAAAAACATCAAAGTATTTCAGGCCCGTACCCCGGAAGAGCTGTACACCCTGTCAAAAGAGGTGAACTGGGAAGAATTCCTGCACGCTGATCAGACGTTTGCCATTGACTTTACTGTTCACTCTCCTTATTTCACACATAGCCAGTATGCTGCTCTGAAACTGAAAGATGCCATTGCCGACAGGTTTCGCGAACGTCTGGGAAGAAGGCCTTCTGTAGATACCAAGGCACCGCATATTTATATTCACCTGCGTATCGATCAGGATCAGGTGTTTCTTTCGCTCAACAGCAGCGGAGAGTCTCTCCACCGCCGGGGCTACCGCGGGCAACAGCATAAAGCACCACTCAGTGAGGTACTGGCTGCCGGAATGATCAGACTTACCGGATGGGATGGAAAAACCCCGTTTTATGATCCTATGTGCGGCTCAGGCACCCTCCCAATTGAAGCTGCAATGCTGGCAGACCACCTGGCTCCAGGACTGTTGGGTAGAAAATATGCTTTCCAACACTGGCCTGATTACCATGAAAAATTATTCAGACAGATCTTGCTGGATGCACAGAAACAGGTGCTGACAACAGAAAAGTCCATGATTTTTGCGTCAGATACTGACCATAAAAGCTATTCTCTGTCCAAAGAAAATGCGCAAAGGGCTAAGCTGGACCATCGTATTCATTTCTTTTTGTCTTCATTTGAAAAGGCCAGCCCGCCTCCGGTTGCCGGTACCCTCATCATGAACCCACCCTATGGTGAACGATTGCCCCATGCTGATCTGGTTTCTTTCTACAAAGCAATAGGTGATGTCATGAAACAACGGTATCAGGGTTGGCAGGTTTGGATCCTGACTGCTAACCTGGAAGCGGCAAAATTCATTGGTTTACGGCCATCCAGAAAGATTCAGCTTTTCAATGGGCCAATGGAATGCCGGTTCTTCCGCTACGATATGTATGCCGGAAGTAAGAAAACCCTGTCACAAGACACCCCCTGAATGAGGTGGGAATTGTGATCTTGCCTGTTTACACAAATTGAGCTGTTTTTGTGCAGGTTTTGAAGCTCTTTGTTATATTGAGGAACTAAAACCCTTGATTATGGCAACGAAAGGCAGAACCATCGAACGGGTCGTTTACATAACTGCAATAGCGGGGCTTCTGGGCCTTAATGCTTACCTGTTCACCAATATTCGGAGCGACAAAGCCGTCCAGGCTGATACCGAACAACGCATGAGTGAAATGGACTCACTCAATGTCGTTCTGGATCTTAAATACAACAATATTGTCGATGAACTGACACGGCAAAAAGGAGTCAGCTCTGTGCAGGACGCCTATATTGATTCTGTATTGGCCGATCTTGCAGAAAGGAAGAGTGACATAAACGGCCTGCTGAAAAGCAGAGATGTCATGACCATGGAAAAAGGAGAAGCCGAAAGGCTGCTCAAGGCTGCCAGCGCCAAGATCGACGAGCTGGAAACAGATAAGCAGGAATACATCACCCAAATAGCGGAAATGACCGCAGCCTATGAAAAACTATCCAATGACTTTGAAATCGTGTATTCAAACTATGAAACAGAAATGCGAAAAAGTAAGCGGCTTGCAACAGAGCGAGACTCAGTCGCTTATCTGGGAAGTGCCATCATGGCAAAAAACATCTCCATGGTTGGTCTGAAATCCAAGGGGGAAGGAAAGGAAAAAGAAGCTACAAAAGCAAAATCTGCAGATAAGATCAAGGTTTGTTTTGATCTTGTTCGCAATGGATTGAGTGCCGGAAAACAGCAAACATTTTATGTAAAGATCATAGACCCCAACGGAGTTACCGTTCAAAGCACAGAAAGTATGTATAAATCCATTCCGGGTATCAACGGCAGTAAAAAAGGATATACCGCAAGCCTAACCGTTGATTACAAAGGAGATAACTCTGACTCTTATTGTGTTTACTGGGAGCAGAACTACGAATTCATTTCAGGTACCTACACGGCTGAAGTATATCATCAGGGACAACTGGTAGGAAGCAACACTTTTGATTTCAAATAGCCCTTTAGCTGCATATTTCAACAGGCGATCAGATGGTCGCCTGTTGTTATTTCAGGCATCTCAGAAAAATTGCGCAATTTTGCATCTTGATGCAAAGCCGGGTCATTCTTGACAGCACCAAGTTCTCCCTTACTATAGAGCGGCTTTGCCATCAGTTGATAGAAAATCACACTGATTTTTCTGGTTCCTGTCTGATCGGGTTACAGCCCAGAGGCATCTTTTTGGCCGACAGAATACGTAAACAGTTGCATGAATTGCTTCCCGGCATCAGCATACCGTACGGAGTGCTGGATCCAACCTTCCACCGCGATGATTTCCGGAGAAATGAAAAGACCCTGGTGCCCGCCCCTACGCACATCCCTTTTTCTATCGAAAATAAAAGAGTAGTGCTGGTAGATGATGTCTTCTATACTGGCAGAACGGTTCGTTCAGGCCTGGATGCATTGCTTGATTTTGGCAGACCAGCTTCTATTGAACTGTTGGTGCTGATAGACAGAAGATTCAGCAGGCATGTGCCTATATCACCCGATTATGTAGGTAAAAGGGTGGATGCTGTAATGGAAGAAAAAGTACGTGTTGACTGGCAGGAGGTAGCCGGTAAGGATGAAGTCTGGATCATACCCTATAAAGCAACAGCATGAGTAGTCTGAGTGTCAAACATCTGATCTCCATCCGGTCGCTTCAGACAGACGACATTCAACTCATTTTTTCCACTGCAGATCACTTTAAGGAAGTACTTAACCGGCCAATCAAGAAGGTGCCGTCTTTGCGTGATATCACAGTGGCCAATATATTCTTTGAAAACTCTACCCGTACCAGAATATCATTTGAGCTGGCAGAAAAAAGACTGAGTGCCGATGTGGTCAACTTCAGTAGTTCCGGTTCTTCGGTAAAGAAAGGGGAGACCCTGCTCGATACGGTCAACAACATCCTGGCGATGAAGGTTGACATGGTGGTGATGCGGCACCAGAGTCCGGGTGCTCCGGTCTTTCTGAGCAAACACATAGATGCCAATATCATCAATGCCGGCGATGGTACGCACGAACATCCTACCCAGGCCTTACTGGATGCTTATTCCATCAGAGAGCAGATTGGTAAACGGAATGGAAAGGTGCCTGAGAACTTCAATGGTCTTAAAGTGGCCATTCTGGGTGATATTCTGCACAGCAGAGTAGCTCTTTCCAATATTTATTGCCTGCAAAAACTGGGTGCTGAGGTCATGGTCTGCGGGCCTCCTACACTCATTCCTCATGACATTGCGTCATTAGGTGTACAGGTAACTTACAATGTACGGGAAGCACTGAACTGGTGCGATGTGGCCAACATACTGCGCATTCAACTGGAGCGTCAGGACATCAAGTTCTTTCCCTCTCTGCGGGAGTATGCCCTGTACTTCGGTGTGAACAGGAAATTGCTGGAAGAAGTAGGAAAAGATATCATCATCATGCACCCCGGGCCGATCAACAGAGGGGTGGAGATCACCAGCGATGTAGCTGATTCGGGTCAGAGCATCATTCTGCAACAGGTGGAAAACGGGGTGGCTACAAGAATGGCGGCCCTGTATCTGCTGGCAGGCAAAAAAGAGTGATCAGATAAAATCTACATCCATACTGAACCGGTAATTCAGCAGGTACTCTATGGCTGCCGGAAGGCTTAAACCTTCAAACAATCCTTTGTACAAGGTGGTAATGATCGGACTGGTCAGACCATAATACCTGACCAGCCCATTAGCAATGCGGGTGGTATTGACACCTTCTGCAGGTTCTTCCATGGAGGCCAGTATGGCTTCAAGTGTTTCTCCTTGCGCAAGCCGGTAACCAACGGTATAGTTTCGGCTGGTTGGGGAAGTACAGGTGGCAATGATATCGCCTATTCCTGCCAGCCCCAGAAATGAACGAACATCTGCACCCATAGCCTTTGCCAGATGAATGATCTCTGAGAGCCCTTTGGTAATGAGCATGGCACGGCTGTTTTCTCCCATCCCAAGTCCGCTCACCACCCCGCTGCCTATTGCCAGGATGTTCTTAAGAACACCTGCCAGTTCAATGCCAAACATATCATGGCCACCATATACATGGAAACGATTGCTTTTCAGAGCGTCCTGCCCTTCCCGTATGACCTCATCAAACCGGCTGGCGATGGTTGCAGCAGCCGGTAATCCTTTGGCCATTTCTTTACTAAGGTTTGGACCTGCCAGGCACCCGACCCTGACTACGACACTCTCCCGCATGATCAGTTCACTCATGGTCAATACATATTCTCTGGGAAGAACTCCTTCCTGACGGAGCATCTTTCTGCCTTTTTTTCTAATGGCCAGTCCTTTGGTTCCATGTATCATCAGGTGATCAGGTCTGAGATGTGGCGCCAGCGTTCTGATCATCTCTTTGAAATTCTGCGACGGAACCAACGGAAACAACAGGTTGCACCTGGAAGCCATATCTGCCAGGTCTGTTGTCGGGTAAATACGTGCATGTAATTGCTGACCTGCGTTCATCCTCGATTCCTGCATGACAGCAGCTTGCTCAGATCGCCTGGTGTACAACAGTACCTGCCTGTTCTCAGCCAGCAGATTGGCGATCACTGTACCGAAACTACCGGCACCTATAACTCCAACGTATGGCAGTTCAGACATGTTTTTCCAGGCCGTAGCCTGTTAACCTGTTATGGTAAAAGAGAAGTGTTTTCATATCCTGACAAACAATATCGCCTGTCTTTTTTTCTTTTCTAAGTGGCTTCTTGGCGTGATATACCCCAAGAGATTTCAGTCCGTATTGCAGCAGTTCTTCAGGCTCAGCTTCTACCAGGGCACCTATTCTGATCTTCCCTTTTTCTGACATCCGAACCAGTTCATCCTGCAGGTTCTTTACAGATTGCAGTAGCTTTTGATACGGTATTCGTCTGAATTCTGCGGGCATACGCAGCACTGAATAGAGATCGCTGGTGGTGTGCATCTGCTGGAAAATATGGAAAGCAGCAAATGAAACAATGTGCGCTGGCATGGCAACATTATTCACCCTGTATGCCTGTACGATCTTTTCACTCAGCATCCTGCTGTATTCATTGTCTCTTTGTACATCCTCAACCAGCACACCGTTCGATCGGAAATAGTCTCGTATGTCGATCTTGTTTCCGAATTCATCTATACTATTTCCATCTTCGTCAACCTTGTTTCCAAATATATCCATCGCCTGCCCGAATGCAATTGTAAAATCTGCACTTGAGCTGAAAAATCTGTATATGAACTTTAATAATTTATATGAAGAGGAATAGCGATCTGCCTGGATGAAATAGCGCTCTTTTCCTACCTGGCGCAGATGTTCATCAATGAGCTGAGGTGCTTCTATCACAAAGCTGTAGTTAAGGGTTACCGGAACTACATAGATCCTGCGAAATTCGTTGTTATCAGCCTGAATGATATGCTGACGCTGTGCTTCCAGGGCAGTTCCCAGCAACCCGAGTTTGAGATTTGATTCCAGTTCGCCACTACGCGAACGGGTACCACCCGGAAAGAACAGGGAATGTCCTCCTCGTTCAATGACCTCGGTACTGTAGGTCTTGAGGGTTTCCAGATAGATGCTGTTCTTTTTGCGCCTGTCCACCTTATAGGCACCCAGGCGTTTCATGAAATAAGCCAGAAAGCGCACACTGAAAAGATTCAGCCCGGCACCGTATAAGAAAGCAGGAAGGCCGATTGCACTGATAGCCCAACCGATGGTGATCGAATCAATATTCGATATATGGGTAGGAACAGCTATGACCGTTCCTTTCCTGGCAAGCGACCTGATCTGCTCGGTCTCACCAACCAGATGAATGCGCTTCAGCAGGTTCCGCTTGTTCCTGAAAAGTCTGATGAATTCTCTGCTTCTGGTAGAATTCAGCAGGCGGTTAAATGCAAAAGGAACAAAACGATTGGCAAACCGATAGGTATTCTTGTCAAAATGCCCGGCAATTTCTCTGGCATATCTTTCTACGATCCTCTCTAAAACAGCTGCTTCTTCAGTGATGTCATTGTCAGCAAATGCTTCCAGCCTTACCAGTTCTTTCTTTATACCATCCCAGAATGCCTTGTCGTCTTTTGGGTCAATAGACCATGGTTTACTGCTGATCCGGGCTTTTTCCAGATACACGGCCTTAGCCAGCACATCCTGAATGCTTTTTTCGCCGGGGTTTTTGGCCAGGATCTGGGCTGAGGTCCTTTCGGCCACCGCTCTTACGATCTCTTGCCGGTCCTTACTGATCTTGACTATAGGCCAGTCATCCAATGATGGTAGGATAGGCGGGAACAAGTCAGTTAATGCCTGGTTATTCTCTTCCTGCATGCCTGACAAATATACCGGCTTGATGGAACTTTAAAGCAGCCCCGGCGTTTGTTATCTTTGAACTTCCGGGGCTGACCGGAATTGACAGCATCGTTCATTGACAGGTAAGCATGCCGAGCTTTGGTTTTTGGCTCGTTCAAACTAATGACCGACACTCTTTTTATACGGCGAGTATAACTACGCCATGGCAGCCTAATTCAAGGAATAAGGTAGCCTTAGCTTCTGCAGAAGTGTGCCTTGATACAACTGCAGCAAGCTTCATCTAATCAGGGCTGGTGCTGCATTGTTCCGCTGTGGCATGAGATCAAGGAACTAAGGATATCCTCAGGTAAGCAATACCACCCTGGTTATCCCTACAAACAAGGTATTGCTGAGCATGGAGAAAGCCTGAAAATGCTTTGTCTGGACGCGGGTTCGAATCCCGCCAGCTCCACTTGTAAACCGTTGACCTCCACCCGCAGGGTGGAGGTTTTTCATGATACAAATGACCGCAAGCTCGCTTGCAAGGTCATTTGTATCATGAAAAACCCACATCGCCACCAGGCGATGTAAGGTCAAAAGATTTGCCACACGGGAGCCCAAGGGATGGGCGGAGCCAATCCCGCCGAGGTATTTTTAAAAAGAAACCCATGGCGCACCAGGCGATGTAAGGTCAAAAGATTTGCCA
>ERZ795053.738-NODE-738-length-41650-cov-8.417646_pt1 | contig 41650 bp, 32 predicted proteins | sample MGYA00375137_ERZ795053 | MGnify/ENA primary metagenome ERZ795053 (study PRJEB30182, sample SAMN05720284) | activated sludge metagenome | isolation source: Anaerobic digester | place: Hong Kong | collected 2014-12-17 ... | reverse complement strand
CACGTACCCACGCCGAAGCGCGACGGTGCATGTACGAACGCCTAAGCAGACGATCGTCGTACCAACGCCGAAGCACGATGGTTCATGTTGGAGCGCCGGCAGGCGCGAGGGCCGCCGGCGTTCAGCGCAGCGAGAACTGCACCTCGCCGCCCTCGCCCAAGGCCTCGACCTTGGGCTCGAGCACGAAGATGCGCTCGCCGGGCACGCCACCCTCTCCCGCCAGCCAATCCCGCACGGCCTGCGCGCGCGCGCGGGCGAGCGCAAGCAAGTCGTCGTCGCCGACCTGCGCGTTGGCGCGCAGCAGCGCCTCCATCTCGGGCACGGGGATGTCCTTGACCATGCCGATCATGTTGCGCTCCTTCTTGAAGTCCGCGGCACGGTAGGCCTTCTTCAGCAGCTCGGCATACTCCGCCTCACCCACCTCGACCTCCTCGAGCGAGGGCGCGGCCTGGCCCTTGGCGATCATCGCCTTGAGCTTCTGCGCGCGCACCGCGTTAATCAGCGCGGCCTGGCGCAGGCCGTCGAGGTCGGTGGCGGGGTCGGCGCGACCGACGATGTCCAGGCGCAGCGCCGGACGATCGACCAGCGCCTGCGCGAGCGTCTTCAGCTTGCCCTGCTCCGCCTCGCCGACCGCCGCGGTGCCCGCGGCGAGGTCGAGCTGCGAGAGCTCCTCGCCGCCGCCGAGCGCCGAGCCGAGCAGCGCGAACGGCGAGGTGATCGCCTTGCCGATCAGGTTGAACAGCATCTTCATCACCAGGCCGAAGACGCTGAACTGCGGGTCATCGAGCGTGCCCGTCACCGGCAGGCGCAGGTCGATCTCGCCGCGGCTGTTCTTGAGCAAGGACACCGCCAGCTGCACGGGCAGGTTCACCGCATCCGGGCTGTCCACCTTGTCGCCGAAGGTGAGCTGGTCGAGGAAGATGCGGTTGGTCGCGGTGAGCTGGCGCTCGATGATCTTGTAGTTGAGCTCGGCCGACAGCTTGCCCTTGGCGATGCCGTAGCCGACGTACTTGCCCGAGTAGCTCGACAGCCCGGTGAGCTCGAAGTCCTTCACCGAGGCGAGGATGTCGAGGTGGGCGTCCTGGCGGAAGGGGTTGAGCTCGCCGGTGATCGACAGCGGCGCGCTCTTGTCCACCTTGCCGGAGATGTCCACCTTGGCGAGCTTGTCCGAGGTGGTCGAAAAGCCGGTGATCGTGCCGGCGAGCCCGGTCAGGTTGGCGTCGTAGTTGGGGCGGATGAAGCGGTCGCTGAAGGCCACGTTGCCGCGCTTGAGCTCGATGCGGTCGATGCGCACCGGCGGAGGCGGCGGCCCCGGGGGGGCGACCGGGGCGGTGCGCTGGCCCTCGGCGCGCTGCTCGGCCTGCACCCCGCCCTCGTCGAGCTCCGTCGTCCGGGCCACCGCGGCGGCCGGCTTCGCGGCCGGCTCGGGCTCGCCCTTGACCCCGCCGATCTCGCGCAGGTTCAGGCGGCCCTGGTTGTCCAGGATCAGGCGGGTGTAGAAATCATCCAGTGCGATGCGTTTGACGCCGAGCGAGAACGGCTCCAGGCGCGCGTCGATGCCGCCGATCGCGAGCGTACGCCAGCGCAGGAAGTCGGTCGCGTTCAAGCGGTCGACCGAGGCGAAGTTCGCCACCCCGACGTCGCCGTTGAAGCTCGCAAGCAGCTTGCCGCGGCGGTCGGTGTCGAGCTTGAGGCGGCCCTTGGTGGTGAGGTTGCCGCGCGAGATCGCGATCTTGGTCTGCTCGAGCACGTAGGGCTGCAACGGCAGCAGGTCGACGCTGCGCAGATCGAGCGCGAGATCGGCCTTGAGCGGCGCGATCGTCAGCGGACCCGAGGCTGCAACCTTGCCGCGCTTGTTCAGCCTGGAGTCGAGCTTGAACTGGATGGAGTCTCCCTTCTCCGTGGAGAAGCCGTCGAGCTCGAAGTCGATGCCCTCGAGCGTGGTCACCACCGGCCGCGCCACGCTGCGATCATCCAGGCGCACTGAGGCGCCGCGCAGCGCGAGCTTATCCACCGCGACCACCCAGTCGGGTTCGGCCTTGACCTTCGCCGCAGGTGCCGCGGGCTTGTCGGCCTTGCCCGGCGGCGGCACGAGCGCCTTCACCAGGTCGAACTCGCCGTCCTTGGCGCGCACCGCCGACACCGCCGCGCCCTTGAGCTCGACGCCGCCGATGCGCACGCTGCGCCCGGCGAGGTCGACCGTGGCGCTGCGCACGTCGAGTGCCGGCAGGCTCAGGGCGGGGGTCTTCGCGCCCTTGAGCACTAGCGCGAAGTCGCGCAGCGCGAGCGCCTCGGAACTCACCTCGACCGCCGGCGCACCGTCCTTGCCGAGAGTCACGCGGTACTGCGCGCCACCACTCAAGCTGCCCTCGCCGATCGAGGCGCCGGGCATCGCCGCCGCAAGGTAGGGCGCATAGCGCGGCAGGCGGATCGACTCGAACTGCAGGCTGCCGGAATACTGGAAAGGCGACAGGCGCAGCACGTCCTCGTGGGTGAACTTCTCGCCGGCGTCGCTGACGTAATCGAGGCGGATCTCGGCCGGCAATTCGCCCTCGGTGGCGAGGTCGCGCATGTCGAGGTTGATCGCCTCGATGCGCGCGCGGAAGGGCTCGGCCAGGCTGCGGTCCTCGAAGCGCAGCACGCCGTCGCGGATACGCATCAGCGCGAGCAGGAAGTCAGGCCCGGCCGGGGTGGCCGGGGCAGCCGGAGCCGCGGCGCTCGCATCGGCCACCGTCTTTCCGTCCGCCGACACGGCCGGCGGCGTCCCCGCCCGCGCGGCGGCCACGGCCGGCTCGACGGGCTCCTTCGCCACCGGCGCGGCAGCCTTGTCCACGGTCGCACTCGCGGCCTTGCCCTTCTTCCTCGCGCCCTCGGCGGCCGGCGGCGGGATCAGCCCAAGCACGTTGAGGCCACCGTCCTTCAGGCGGACCAGATCGATCTCCGGACGCGCCAGGCGCAGCCGGGTGAAGTGCCAGCGCCCGATCATCGGCTGCACGTCGGCGAACTCGAGCTCGACCTCGTCCGCGCTGGCGACCGGCGCGCCGTCGCGATCCTGCAGCACGAGCCTGTCGACCTGCAGGGGGCCGCGCAGCGACAGCACCGGCGCGCCATCGGCCTGCTGGCTGAAGGAGAGCTCGACATTGGTCGTCAGCAGTGCCGAGGGCAGGCGGAAGCGCGGCTCGATCGGCAGGTAGGCGACCCAGGGCGTGAGGTCGAACTCCTTCAGCGCGACATCGAGGATGGTCTCCTGCGATTCGGCGAAGGGCTTGGTGCGCGCGTTGAGCAGCAGCGCGTCGCCATTGAGCTTGGCCGACAGCGAAGGCTGCACGAAGACATCCACCCGCACCGGCAGGTTGGACACGAAGGGCACGCCGACGCCCAGTTCGGAGAGCTCGTGGGTGATGCCGCGCACGCGGTCGTCGACGCGGACGAGGCCGTCGCTGATGCGGATGTTGCCGATCGAGAACAGCGTCGGCGGCACGTCCTCTGCAGGCTCCTCGCCGCCGAGCGCGGCGATGCGTTCGAGCACGTCCGTCCAGTTGTGGCGGCCGTCGGCCTCGAGCGCGAGGTGTACGCGCGGCTTGTCGAGCGCGAGCTCGTGCAGGACGATGCCCTTGCGCAGCACCGACTCGAGCTCGAGGTTGGCGCGCAGCGATTCGAAGCCCAGCGCCTCGGTGCTGCCGTCGGCCTCCATGATGCGCAGCCCGCCCACCTCGGCGGTGAGGCGGAAGGGGTTGATGAGCACGCGCTCGACGACGACCTCGCGACCGAGCGTCTCGCCGAGCAGCTTCTGCGTGTAGTGCCGCGCCACCGGCGGTACGGCGAGATAGGCGGCGGCCGACAGCGCGAGCAGGATCGCGACCGTCCACAACGTCCGACGCATCCCCTTGCGCCGGGGCGGCTGCACGGTCGAGTCGGTCGTGGGTTCAGGCATGGGAAGCTCCATCAGGATGAATTCGTCGCTGGAACTGCCCGCACATCATGCGGCAGGAGCCCGCATGGCATGCGCAGGAAGGCGGCAGGCCGCTATTTTGCGCCGCTTTGCGACGCTCGGGTAAGGAAGGTGTGCACACGCAACATCGCGAAACGCACCGCGCACGCGCTCACGCACCGCCCTCGCGCCGATGCGCCGCCACGTGCCCGAGCAGCGGCATGTAGGCGAACAGCTGCAGGACGAGCAGACCGCCGAAGCCGAAGGCGAGCGCGCGCGTCAGCTCCACGCCCCCGTCGCGCATGAAATCAAGGCCGATACCGAAGCCCCACTGCACGGCGAAGGCGCCGGCGAAGGCCATCAGGTTGAGCGCGGTGCTGACGCGGCCGAACAGCGCGGGCGGAAAGGCACGCGCCGCCGACAGGTAGATCTGCGAGTTGGCCGCGGTGAGCAGGCCGAAGAGCGTCCACAGCAGCAGCACCGGCAAGCCCGACCACAGGATCAGCCCCTGCACCACCAGCATCGCCCCGTAGCCAGCACGCAGCAGGCTCACCGGCTCGACGCCGGCGCGCGCCAGGCGCACGCCGAAGAACCCGACCGAGAGCTGGCCGGCAAGGTTGCCGAGATTGAGGGCGACCAGCACCGTCGCCGCCCCGGCGAGGTCGAAACCATTCACGTTCATCACCCAGGGCACCACCCACAGGCTCTGCAGCGCCATGAAGCCGCCGACGAAGAACACCGAGGCCGCGGCATGGCGCAGGAAGGCGGGGGCGGCGAAGATGCCCGCCACCACGCGCAGCGCCGCCGCCAGCGAGGGCTCGCCCGCCGCGGCGGGCGAATCGGGCAAGGCGCGCAGCACGAGCACCGCCGCCAACAGGCACACCGCGGCGATGATCCAGAACGCACCGCGCCAGCCCAGCACCGGCAGCACCGCCTCGAGCGGCACGCTGGCGGTGAGCGCGCCGAGCGAACCTGCGGCCATGATGAATCCGATCATGGAGCTCTGGCGCTCGGGCGGATACCACAGCGCGAATCCCTTCAGCGCCGCCATCAGGCAGGCCGATACGCCCAGGCCTACCAGCGCGCGCGCCCCCGCGAGCGCGCCGAGCGAATCGGCGGTCGCGAACAGCGCGCTGCCGAGCGCGGCGAGCAGCAGCAGCGCGGCCTCCACCCGGCGCGGGCCGAAGCGGTCGAGCGCGATCCCGACCGGGATCTGCGCCGCCCCGAAGGCAAGAAAATACGCGCTGGTCAACAACCCCAGGCTGGCCGCCGACAGGCCGAGCTCGTCGGTGAGCCGCGGCGAGATCACCGCATTGACCGTGCGCAGCAGGTAGGACAGGTAGTAGCCGAGCGCGAACGGCAGGAACACGCGCACCCAGCCACTCGTGCAGGCGCGCGTCCGGCCATGTTCCGCCCCGCCCCACCGCCTCTCGTCTACCACCCGCGCCCCCGGCAAAAAAGCCCGCATTGTGCCTGCAAGCGTCACCGCACCCAAGCGTAGACGCATCTGCTGCAGGACAAATTGTTGCAGTTCCAACATATCGGAATGCCCTTGACTTGCATCAATGCCGTTTGTCGCCCCCTGCGGAGAATTCGGAACACCCGCCAGAGAGGAGACTCCGATGAATACCATTTCCGAACTCATGACCCACGACCACCGCGACTGTGACGGCATCTTCGCCCGCGCCGAGGAGCTCGCCTCCGACGGCGACTGGGCCGACGCGGCCGCCGCGCTGAAGAAATTCGCGGATGCGCTCAACGCCCACTTCGACGCCGAGGAGAGCACCCTCTTCCCGGCCTTCGAGCAGGCCACGGGCATGACCCAGGGCCCCACCATGGTGATGCGCCACGAACACCAGAACATGCGCGACACCCTGGCCGCCCTCCAGTACGCCCTCGACAAGCAGGACGCCGACGACTTCGCCGGCGAGGCCGAGACCCTGCTGATCATGATGCAGCAGCACAACATGAAGGAAGAGAGCGTGATCTACCCGATGCTCGACAGCCGCCTGCCCGGCGACGAGCAGGAGCGCCTGTCGGCCTCGGTGGGCAAGCACCTCGTGGAGGCCCGCGCAGCATGAGCGGACGTGTCGTCGATGCCCGCGGCCTGGAGCCGCCCGAGCCCTTCGAGCGCGCCATGGAAGGACTGATGGCCCTCGCCAAGGACGAGGAGATGCTGCTCATCCTCGATCGCATGCCGCACCCGCTGCTGCGCATCCTCGATCGCGACGGCTACGGCCACACCGAAGCCTTCCGCGACGACGGCGCGGTCGAGATCCGGATTCGCCAGCGATGATGGGGCCGGGCCTCTCCTACGACGACACCCCGCCGTTCTCCGCTCCGGTCCGCTTCTTCCTCACCGCCCCGCTGTTCGGGGTGGTGGCAGGGCTGACGCTGCTCTTCGGCGGAGAGATCCTCGTCTCGCGGTGGACGCCCGGCGCGCTCGCCATCACGCACCTCTTCGCCGCCGGCTTCATGCTGCAGGTGATGCTCGGCGCGCTGCTGCAGGTCATGCCGGTGGTGGCGGGCGCGAGCATGCCCGCGCCGCTGCGCATTGCCGGCGTCACCCACGTGGCGATGACGCTCGGCACCGCCGGGCTCGCCTACGGGCTGGGTGCCGGCGCGCCCGATGTCCTGCTCGGCGGCGCCGTACTCCTCGTGGGCGGACTCTTCGTCTTCCTCTCCGCCGCTGCGCTCGGCCTCAGCCGCGGCGCACGCACCGGCAACAACACCCGCACCCCGCGCGACCTGCGCATGGCATTCGCCGGCCTCGTCGTCACCGCCGCGCTCGGCTTCAGCCTGGTGCTCGTGCTCACCCGCGGCCTCGCGCTGCCGGTGCCACTGCCGACCGTGGTCAACCTGCACGCCGGCTGGGGCTGGATGGGCTGGGCCGCGGTACTGCTCGCCGCCGCGAGCTGGGTCGTGGTGCCGATGTTCCAGATCACCGCGGCCTATCCGCAACGCTTCACCACGCTGTGGGCGCCGGCGGTCACCGCCACGCTCGTGTTGTGGACCCTCGCCGAATACTTCGCGATCGACACCGCGCGCTTCATCGCCATCATCGCGCTCGGCCTGCTCGGCGCCGGCTACGCGGGCACCACGCTGTACCTGCAGGCGCACTCGCGCCGCAGCAAGCCCGACACGCCCTTCCTCGCCTTCCGCGAGGCCATGTACGCGGCGCTCGCCGGCGTCCTCGTGCTGGTGATCTCGCTGTGGTCCGACGCCGACTGGTGGCCGATCCTCGCTGGCGTGCTGATCCTGCACGGCGGCTTCGGCGGCACCATCACCGCGATGCTCTACAAGATCGTGCCCTTCCTCGCCTGGCTGCACCTCACCCAGGCCGGGCTCAAGGCGCCGAACATGAAGAAGCTGCTGCCCGACACCCCGATCCGCCGCCAGCTCCGCGTGCGCAGCGCCAGCCTCGCCACGCTCTGCCTCGCGGTCTTCGTGCCGATCCTCGCCCCGGTTGCCGGCATCGTGCTGGCGGTCGAATTCGGCTGGCTCTTCGCCAACCTGCTGCGCGTGGTGCGTGCCCGCCGCGACGCAGCGAAGGCCGCCGTACCGCGCCCCGGAAGCCACGCCAGCACGTGATTCCAGGGTTTTTTCGCAGCGCGCAAATTTTGTTTGACGAAGCAAAAAGGCATCTGTATAGTTCGCGGCTCTCGGGGTGTAGCGCAGTCCGGTAGCGCGCTTGCTTTGGGAGCAAGATGTCGGGGGTTCGAATCCCTCCACCCCGACCAGCTCACATCCCGACTGCCCGTCGGAAGCTGCCCGTAGCTCAATTGGATAGAGCACCGGCCTTCTAAGCCGGCGGTTGCAGGTTCGATCCCTGCCGGGCAGGCCAGGAAAGGTTTATCGGAATTCCGGTTCTCCGGGGTTCCACAGTGGCGGCATTAGCTCAGTTGGTAGAGCACTGGATTGTGGCTCCAGGTGTCACCGGTTCGATTCCGGTATGTCGCCCCAAGTACAGCAAGGCCCCTGTGGAGTGATCCACAGGGGCCTTTGTTCTACAAAATCCACCCCGTCCTACAATTCGTCGTCTGCCACCCGCTTGCATGATCTGGATCTGCGTCGGGTACTGCCTCCCTGCGGTCCCTATCCATTCGGGGCTGCCACGCGTTTCCTTAGGGGCTTCTATCGTGAGCGGGCCGAGGTCCTCTTTCCGCCCCGGCCACCCGGGCCTCGCGCTTGCGGGCCGCCTAAAGGTGGCCCGCGATCTTGTCCTCGCGCCCGAACGATCCCGCCCTAAAGCACACGGCCCCGCTCGTGGAAGCGGATCGGCTTCATCGCAGCTTAATGCCCACATGCCATCCTGCCGCGTTGCCTCGTACGCGGAACCAGCATGTTGTACAACGCCGGACTTACCCTGAAGCTGCGCCAGATTCTCGACCAGGACAAGCTGCGCTTCGTCTTTCAGCCGATCGTCGACATCGCCCGATCGACCGTGCTCGGCTACGAGGCCTTGATGCGCGGGCCTGCAGGTACGCCGCTGGAGCGCCCCGACGAGTTGCTGCGGATGGCGAAGGCGTGCAATCTCGGCCTGGAACTCGAGGCCGTAGCCTGCAAGGGTGCGATCCAGGCCTTCGCCGGCCTTCATAAGCTCTTTCTCAACCTCAGCGCATCGTCGATTGCGGCCTTTGGTCGCGAAGGCGGCGGCGCCTTGTTGCGCTGCGCGGTCGACACGGGCCTGCCGCCCTCCCGGCTCATCCTCGAGCTGACCGAACACGAGCGCGTGGACGATGCCGACGCCTTGCGCGCGGCATTCGCAACCCTTTCCGGTCAGGGGGTGGGCCTGGCGCTGGACGATTTCGGCGACGGTCGCTCGAGCCTGCGCCTGTGGGCGGAACTCAAGCCCCAGATCGTCAAGCTCGACAAGTTCTTCGTTCGGGGCATCCACCTCGACAGCCGCAAGGTCCAGGTCGTGCGGGCGATCCTGGACCTGTGCACCACCTTCGGCACGCCGCTGGTGGCAGAGGGGGTGGAGGTCGCCGAAGAGCTGGCCGTCCTGCGCGATCTGGGCTGCCACTTCGGGCAAGGCTATCTTTTTGCCCGACCGACGGCCTCGCCCGCTGCAGAGATCGGCAAGGAGGCGCGTGCCGTGCTGAGCTCGTCGAAGATCTCGGTGCTGCCGAACTCCTCTCCCCGCCCGGATATTGCCGACACCATCGGACGCCTCAAGGTGCCCGCACCGACGGTCTGCTCCAGCATGTCCAACGCAGACCTGATGCAGTTGTTCACGAACCATTCCGAGCTGCATGCGGTCGCGGTGGTCGACAAGCATTACCCGGTCGGCCTGGTGAACCGCCGCGGCTTCGTCGACAAGTTCGCCCAACCCTATTCGCGCGAGCTCTATGGTCGCCGTCCATGCACCCTGTTCATGAACGCCACCCCGCTGCGCGTCGAGGCGACGGCTACGATCGACTCACTGATCCCGGTGCTGTCGGGTGACGACCAGCGTTATCTGTACGAAGGCTTCATCATCACCGAAGACGGCCGCTACGCCGGGCTCGCCACCGGCGAGAGCCTGGTGCGCGCGGTGACGGAGCGCCGGATCGAGGCGGCGCGCCACGCCAACCCGCTCACCTTCCTGCCCGGCAACATTCCGATCACGGAGCACATTCGCCGCCTGCTCGACTCGCAGGTCCCCTTTGCCGCAGCGTACTTCGACTTGAACAACTTCAAGCCCTACAACGACCTGTACGGCTACTGGCGAGGAGACGAGATGATCAAGCTCGCAGCCCAGGTCATCGTGAAGAATGCCGATCTGTCGCAGGACTTCGTCGGCCACGTCGGCGGCGACGATTTCGTGGCGCTGTTCCAGAGCGAGAATTGGCGCGAGCGCTGCAAGGCCGCCGTGCAGGACTTCAATCTGCGCGCGCGCGCGCTCTTCGATGGCCCCGAACTCGCCAGCAACGGTTTCGAGAGCGAGGACCGCCGCGGCTTCAAGACCTTCTTCCCGCTCACCACGATTGCCGCCGGCATCGTGGAGATCACCGACGGCCAGTTCATGAGTCCGGAAGAGGTCGCCTCGGCCGCTGCCGTTGCCAAGAAGGCCGCCAAGGAATCGGGCAGCGGCATCCACGTGGGCACCCAGCCGCGACTGAGAGTACTCGCTTCAACGGCGAGCTGAAGCGGGCACTGTCAAGGGCGGCCGACTCGGGCGGCCAAGGCCTTCACACGACCGGCCACGCGTGCATCCGCATCCTGCCCCAGATCCGGGAGGACCTCGGCGATGATGGTCGGGCCTCAGTGGGGCAATGCCTTGTTCGCGTCGGCACCCTGCATCAAGCGGAGGTCGCTACCGAACAGGAAGGAATCCATCGACAGCACGCCATGCACGATGCCCCCTTCGATGACGCTCGCGGGCAGGGCCTGCGCCGCCGCGCCGGCGGCCACCAGCAGCGGCAGGTAATGCTCGGCGGTGGGATGCGCGCGGCGGGCATGCGGTGCGATCGCGAGCGCCTGGCGCAGGCGCGCGTGGTCGCCCGCCAGCACCGCGTCGCACACCCAGTGCGCGAACTCCGCCGCATAGGCCTCTGCGCGCGGATCACCGAGGCGGAACTCGTACAGGTTGTGGGTCAGGCTGCCCGAGCCCACGATCAGCACGCCCTCGTCCGCCAGCGGCGCGAGCGCGCGCCCGTAGCCATAGGCGCCATCGGCATCGAGCCACTCCGGCAGCGACACCTGGAACACCGGGATGTCGGCCTCGGGGTACAGGTGCATCAGCGGCACCCAGGCACCGTGATCGAGGCCGCGATCGGCATTCGGGGTGGCGGGAAGCCCTGCCGCCTGCAGCAGCTCGAGCGCGCGGCGTGCGGCGAGGTGGGCGCCTTCGGCCGGGTACTGCAGCGTGTAGAGGGCCGGATCGAAGCCGCCGAAATCGTGGATGGTCTCGGGCCGAAGCGACAGCGTAGCCTGCGCCTGGCGCGTCATCCAGTGCGGCGACACGACCAGCACCGCCTGAGGGCGCGGTAGCCGACGGCCGAGCGCGGCGAGATTGGCGCCGGCGAGGCCGGGTTCGAGCGCGAAGGTGGGCGCGCCGTGCGAGACGAACAGGGTGGGCAGTGCTTGCATCAGGGTTCTCCAGTTGCGCGGCCATGGCTCTGGCTCGCCGGCCGGCCGGCATCGATCCGGGTCCGCATCGGGCCCGCCGCTGCAAGCCGGTGTGCGACCATGGACAGCACTTTACGGCGCCGCCGGAGTGGGATAAACCATCATCCAGACGAAACACTGTTCCGGATTTCGAGACAATGGCCAGGACTCGGGTTTGCGGCATTGCCTCGGCGCGGACCGCGCCGCAGGCTTCGCCGCCGAGACCGGGCGGCACGGTGGGTCGCCGCCGAGGCTGGCCGGAGCGGATCAACCCGCTGCGGACCCAGACGGCTGCTCGATCCGGAAGCGCGCGACGATCGTGGCCAGGTCGCGGGAAATCCCGCGTATGTGGTCGGCCGCAAGCTTGGTGTGCGCGGCCGCCTGCTGCGCCCGGTCCAGCAACACGTCGATCGTGCCGACCTGCGCGACGATCTCCCCGCCCGAGCGCTGACCGATCTGCACCAGGCGAATGATCTCGCCCACCACGTCGATCACCCTCGTCGCCGACTGCTCGATCGATTCGATGGCCTCGCCCGCCGAGCGCGCCAGGCTCGTGCTCTGCTCCATCTCGACACCGACCCGCTGCATCAGTCCGGTGCAGTCGTGCGAGGCACGGCGTATGCCACCGATGCGCTGGTTGATGAGCTCGGTCGCGGCAGCCGAGCGTTCCGCCAGTTTGCGCACTTCGTCGGCGACCACGGCGAAGCCGCGCCCCGTCTCCCCCGCCCGCGCGGCCTCGATCGCGGCGTTGAGCGCCAGCAGATTGGTCTGGTCGGCGATCTGGCGAATCTCGGTGACCACGCTCTCGATCTCGCCCACCTCACCGGCGAGCGCGAACACCTGCGCCGAGGCGGCGTCGATATGGGCGGCCAGTGCATCGATCCGGTTGGCCGTCTCGCGGATCACCGCGCTGCGCGAGGAAGCCTCCTGGCTCGACGCCTCGGTGATCCGGCCGGCCTGCCGCGACTCCCGGTCGATCTCGAGGATATGCTGCTCGATCGACTGGACGGCGTGCTGGATGCGCTTCGACGCATCGCCGCCCTCCGCGGCGATGTCCGCCACGACCAGCGCCGACTGGTGCATCTCGGCCGTCGCGCTCTCGTTGCTGCGGATGATGCCGACGATGGCGCCCAGGCTGTGCTGGAGGGTGTCGAGCAAGGAGTTGAAGGCACGCACGGACTGCCCGATCTCGTCGTTCCGGCTCACGGCGACGCGCCGGGTGAAATCCAGGGACACGGCGATGTCCGTCATCGTGGCCTCCATCGCACGCAGCGGTCGCACGATACTGCGGTGCAGGCGGGAGACCAGTGCGACCAGGATCAGCAGCGTGACGCCGCCGGCCCAGCCCAGCACGCGCATCGTGCGCGCAAGCTCTTCCCGCACCGCGACCACCGACGCGTCCTTGCTGCGGCCCTTCTCGACGCGGAGGTCGCCGAGCACCTGCTGGAGTTCGTCCTTGTAGCCGGCCACGTTGGCGTACAGGCTCGCTTCCGCCAACACACGCTGCCCCGCTCGAGCATAGGCAAGCACCTCGTCGGTGGCGGCCCGGTAATCTGCAAGCCGCTGCCGTGCATGTTCGAGCAGGCCGCTCTCCTTGGCCGTCGAGGGCAGCCGTTCCAGCGTATCCAGATTCGCGGACACCCGTTCCTGCTGGATGCGCAGCCGTTCCTGCGCCTTCGCGGCGATGTCCGGATCCGGTGCAAAGACGAGTTCGATCAGGTCGAGTTCGGCCTGCTTGAGATCGGCGACGAGGTCGGCCGCGACCAGCGCCCCCGGGATCGCATTGTCGGTGAGGGTCCGGGTCATCTCGTCATGGCGCAGGAACTGAGTCTTGCCGATCACGCCGATGGACAGCAGCAAGGTCGCCGTGATGACGATGAGGACAACGAGGTTTTGTCGGATGCTCATGAAACGCTTCCACGATTCGGTGCGGACAGAAGCCGCGAGGTCTGCCGAAGCCGCACGCGCAGGGACGACGTCGGTACTGCAACGAGCGACCGTCAGCTTCTGAATGAACCCGCCATTGTCCGCCTCGAATGTGACGGCCATTCCAGTCGACGACTGCCGTCGCGGGGCGGGCGCCCGGCGCGATCCGCATGCCGTGCCAGGACCCCGTCCGTCGCAAGCGCCGCTCCGGAACCGCGCGGCTCGAACCTCCGCAAACTGTCTTATCCTTGTCCGACGCGTGTTGTTCAATGGCTTCGTGCACTTCTCCCGAGGTAGGCGAGATGGTTCAGGACCAGGACCGAGGCATCCCCGAAGCAGGCCAGCCGCAGCCTCTGCATGCGGAAACCTCTCCTCTGCAGCGCGGGCTGACGGTCGAGGAAGCCTTCGTCGCCCTGGCCCGATCGTGCGTCCGCCAGTGGCAGGGCAATGTCGCCGGCGCGTCGCACGCCGAGGCGGACCAGGCGGCGGAATTCATCCATCAGATCCGGGTTGCGCTGAGACGGCTGCGGTCCGCAATGAAGGTCTTTGCGCCTGCATTGCCCAGCGCCTTCACCGAGACGTGGCCGCAGCGCCTTCGCGACAACGCCGACCGTTTCGGGCCGGCGCGGGATCTCGATGTCCTCCGCACCGAGCTGCTCGACGCCATCGCACCGGAATGGCTGATCGGCACGGTCGCGTTTCGCGATCTGGTCGACGTCGTAGATCGGGAACGACACACCGCGAACGAAGCGGCGAAGCGCGCCCTGGATCCCGAAGAGCAGGCACGCATTGCCCTCGCGTTCAATGCCGACCTGCTCCAACTGCCACGACGCGGGCCCGCCCCAGGTCTCGAGCTGACCGAATTCGCCCGGGAACGGCTGGTTCGCGCGCGGCGACGCGCGCGCGAGCGCTTCAATGCCGCGTCGAGTCTCGAGCCCGCACAGTTGCACCGGCTGCGCATCGGCCTGAAGGATCTGCGCTACGCGGTCGAGTTCTTCGCGCCCCTGCTGGGTCGCAAGACGGTGCGTTCCTACCTGGAGCGGCTCACCCAGGCGCAGACCACGCTCGGTTTCCTGCAGGACCTGGAGGTGGCGCGCGGCCGCCTGGAGATCTGGGCACACGCGGCCCCCTCGCTGTCGCTGGCCGCCGGCTTCGTGCTCGGGTGGCATGGCCCGCGCTATTCGGGCCTGCGCAGCCGCGTGCTGGAAGAGACGAGGCCCGTGCTTTGGGGGCGCACTCCCTGGTAGCTCGGCCTGCCCTGCTCGCGGGCAGCTCGCGTCGAGCATCGCGAGCGGCGACAGCCGCTCGCCGGCCGATTCAGCGTCGCCTGACCAGCCAGTCGAGCAGCGGCCTCCAGTGAAGCTGATCGACGGGATCGATCCGATTGCCATCGAATAGCGTCACCCCGGTCTCGACCGCCTGAACGTAGCGCTGCGACTGTCGTATGCAGGCGATCAGGGGCAGGTCGAACTGCTGCAGATACTCCACGAGCAGGCGTGAGGCGTTCGTGCGCGGATCGACCCGCATGCCGACGATCGCGATGTCCACCCGGTCCTTGCGCACCGCCTTCGTCTCGGCGAGCTCTTCGAAGAAGTCGCGGCTGGCGAGCATGTCGAAGCGCGACGGCGAAACGGGCACCACGATCCTGTCCATCGCGCTCAAGGCCAGCTTCAGGCGTTTGCCATGCAGACCCGCCGGCGTGTCGAGGATCGCCACCGTGCAGTCCTTGGGTGGCGCATCGAACTCGTCGCCCGCGATGTCCCAGTGGCGGATGGGCGCGAGGCTGCGCGGCCGTCCGGCCAGCCATCGAGCGGTCGACTGCTGCCGATCGAGGTCGCCGAGATAGACGAGCTCGTCGTTCCTCGCAAACCAGCTCGCCAGATGCACGGCCAGCGTCGACTTGCCGCTGCCCCCTTTCGGATTGGCCACCATGATCCTGCGCATTTCGATTGCTCTCGGGACGCTAAAGTTATAAATTGTTTATACAGTTTATCCCTTTTTAAACCTGCTCGGGAGAGCGACGTGAACGAAGAAATCCAGGCAACGCCCAAGACGGACGAGGCGCCCGCGACGGCCGCCGCCCCGGCTGCGGTCCCCCCGCAGACCGAAGCGCCGGTGCCGGCCACCCCGAAAAGCCCGGCGAAGCCCGCTGCGAAGGCAAAGCCGCGAAAGGCGCCGGCTCCCGTTGCAAGCGCCGCGCCGGACGCCTCGAAGCCCGCTCCCGCAAGGAAGCGGGCTGCACCGCCGGTCAAGAATGCCGCTGCGGTCGACGCCCCGGCCCCCGCAGAACCACCCAAGGCCACCAAGGCCACCAAGGCGAAAAAGCATGCGCCTGCAAAGCCCAAGCTCGTTCGCGACAGCTTCACCCTGCCAGAGAACGACTACGCCCTCTTCGCCAGCCTGAAGCAGCGTGCCCTCAAAAGCGGCGCCGAGGTCAAGAAGAGCGAGCTGCTGCGCGCCGGGCTGGCCATGCTGGCGCTCGCCGATGACGCGGCATTCCTCGAGGCGGTCGGCCGCATCGAGCGCATCAAGACCGGGCGACCGAAGAAGTAGGCCGTCCTGTCGGTCAGCCCGCTTGCGCTGCGGGCGGGGGGCCGGCCCTGGATCTCAATGTGCGTCCGGCGGCTGCATCGCCGAGGCCGCCGTTGCCGCTTCGCCTCCCGCAGCCGCATCGTCCCGCCATGCGCCACAGGCCACGAAGAGCTCGAACAGATCGGGGTCGATCACCCGACGGGCACACAGGGTGCGCATGATGGCGAGCGCCTCGTCGGCGCTGTGCGCGGTCTTGTACGGACGATCGTGTGCAGTCAGCGCCTCGAAGATGTCCGCGATCGCGATGATGCGCGCCTCGACGCTCAGGGCCGCTGCGCACAGGCCGCGCGGATAGCCTCGCCCGTCCATCGTCTCGTGGTGCCCGGCCGCGATTTCCGCAACGCTGGCGAGGTCTGGCGGAAACGGCAGGCGCTCGAGCATCAGGATGGTCTCGACGATGTGTTCGTTGATCTTGAAGCGCTCCTCGGCAGTCAAGGTCCCGCGCGCGACGGTGAGGTTGTGCAGCTCGCCGCGATCGTAGAGTGCAGCGGGCGGCCGCATCGAGAACCCCCACGGGTTCCCGGGCGCAAAGCGCGTGCTGTCCTGACGCGGAACGATATGCTCGGGGCGATCCGCGAGCAGCGCCTCCTCGGCCGGAGGCGGGCGCTCCGGCAGGTGCGCGCGGCGCTCCAGCTCGGCGGTGGACAGGCCGAGGCCGTCGTCCAGGGTCCGCATCCAGCGTCGCCGGGCGATCTGCCGCAGGCGTTCGGCGTCCGCCTCCGTCATCGCCTCTCCCCCCACGTTGCAGCGCGCGACGAACGCGAACTCCTCGTCGAGCACTTGCCAGGCCGTGTCGCGTCGCTGCCGCAGCGTCCCCTCATCGAGCCCCTGCGCCACGCCTTTCCAATAGGCGACCTCGGCGTCGCGCTTGAGCACCTCGAAGCGGGTACGGATCTCGTGGATTCGATTGTGCAGGGTCTCGAGCTTGGTGGCCTTGTCGATCACGTAGTCGGGCGTCGTGAGCTTGCCGCAGTCGTGCATCCACGCCCCCATCTGCAGCGCCTCCCAGCCCGAGGCATCGAGCCGGTAGGCCGCCAGCGGCCCCCTGTCGAAATCATGCGCCGCGCGCGCCAGTCGGGTTGCGATCTGCGGTACGCGCCGGCAATGGCCGCCCGTGAACGGCGACTTGGCATCGATCGCCTCGGCGATGAGGCGCATCACGCCGTGCAACAGATCCTTGCGACCGTCGAGGAGACGCTGGTTCTCCAGCGCGATCGCCGCGGAACCGGCAAGCGCGGCCAGGAAGCCGACGACCTCGCTGCGTTGCAGGCTGCTGGCGGCTGCGGCGCGGTCGGTGAGGACCAGGGTACCGAGTCGCTGACCATTGCCGATCTGCAGCGGAATCAGCAACACCTGCCAGGCGGCGCCGGCCGATGCCGGAATCCGGACGCTGAACGGTCCGTCGCCCGCGGCCTGCGGATCCGGAAGGCGGGACCAATCGAGCTCCTCCGGAAGGGAGTCGCTGCCATCACTGGCATCGAGCCAGCCGGCGCCACTGCGATGCAGGGCGAACACGTGCACCGCGCACCACGGCACCTGGGCCACCTCACGCGCGCCGGCGCGCACCTCCAGCAAGAGGCTGCGCACATCCCGGGCCGTGCCGAGGTCGCGCCCCAGCTCGATGAAGCGCGCGATCGTGGCCTGCATCATCGCGATCGCCCCCGCCAGGCGGTCGACCTCCAGGATGATCGAGTGGGTTTCCGCCCCGGAGCGGAACTGCAACGCCGAGACCGCATGCGCCACGCCCGACAGTCGGTGCAGGGGTTTCGTCAGCAGGCGGGACAGGCCCCATGCGAGCGGAAGGCTGAGCAGCACGGCGACGATCGTGAAGAGAATCGAGCGCTCGCGCTGGCGGAGGGCCTCGGCGAAGATCTCATCGTCCGGGACGGCCACGGCCAGGGTCCAGCCGTCGTCGCCGAGACCGGCGAGCGGCGCCAACGAAACGTGCCAGCTCCGTCCGGCCGCATCCTCGAGGACGCGTGTCGATGACCCATCGCCCGCGGGCGCGTCCAGGGCTCGGGTAATCAGGACGTCACCCTCCGGAGCCCCTGCGCCAGCCGGCGCAGTGTGTCCCGCGATGACGCTGCGGTCCCTCGCCAGAAGGCGCACCAGCGTCGAGGGTATGGCCGACTCCCGGGACATCGCCAGGGACAGTGCGGCAAAATCGACGTTGATACCGACCACGGCCGCACCGTTGCGCTGGGCGAAAGTGAGTCCGCGCGAGCCCGAGTGCCGCAATGCGTAGGGTGGCGACACGATCAGCGCGTTGCTCGCCGCCGCGCGGCGATACCAGTCGGTCAGGCGCGGCTCGGAGGGTGCCGCCGACGCCGGTGAGGAGCCGAGGAAACGCAGGTCCCGGTCGAAGCGGTACTCGAGCGGCACTGGCGGAGCGTCGTGCTGCTCGGACCTGCCGGCGTCGAGCAGCGTCCACACCGCCTCACCCCGCCCTGTCTGGCTTGCGCTGGCGCGGGTCAGAAGGAAGAAGCCGCCGTCGCCGTACCCGACCATGACCGAGTCGATCAGCGGGTCGGCCGCCATGAGTCCGGTGAGCTCCGGCAGGAACCGGAGGCGTTCTGCGAAGCCCGCCGCGTCCGCGAGCGGCGAGGTCGAGAGCAGGATGAATGCGCGTCGAACCGAACGCTCGACGTCCTCGAGGGCCGCACGGACATCTTCGGCAAGCGCCCGGAACAGACGCTGGTTTGCCGCCTCGAGGAGTGCGCTGGTTTCGCGGAAATGATGAAGCGAGATCGTCGCGCCCACCCCGAGGATCAGCAGCGAGAACAGCACGGCCACCGGAATGTGCAGGGGCAGCCGCAGCGGTGTCGAGCGGACGGGGCTCGAACGCTGCGGGATCCGGCCGGAGTGCCCCGGCATGTCTGCATTCGGTCTCATCGGCGCGCTGCTCGTCCAGATCGCGGAGCACGGCAACTGGCCATGCCACCACCCACACTCTGACAGGGGCGGATGACGGCCTGATGATCCTGGTCATCCAGGGCTCGCTGAAATGGGGCATCTGCGGCACCGGGGCCGGCACCGTCACAAAAACGTAACCGGAAGATCGGATCCTCGGGCGGAGAATCTCCTGCGAGCCGAACCATCCGCCGTGTTCGGGCAGACGCACAAGCGACCGATGCGGGAGTTTCCAGAGCAATTGACAGGAGGGATACACATGCAGCGCACACTTGATCCGCTCGACCAGGCCGCCGCAAACTCGCACCGCTTCATCACGGGCGACGCGCACCGATCAACGCTCCACTACCAGGGGGCGCGCGCACTCCCGAAGCCGCGCATCGCAGATCTGATCGACGACGGCGACGCGCTGACGGAATGGCACCGGAACATGGCCAAGCTGCGGGAGCGACACAAGGTCTAGGCCGGCTGACACCTGGATGGGCGGAGCCATGCCGTGGGCATCGTAGCCCCCGGCTGCCCCGACGACGTGGATCGAAGCGCTGCACTCAGGCGGGTGAGCACTTCACGGGCGCTCCCCTCTTCCAAGCCGCGCCTCGATCTCGTCCAGCACCGGGACCAGTTCGGCGATCGTGTCGATGACGAAATGAGCGCCGGCTTCGACGAAGGCCGGGGTGACGCGCTCGCGCACCGCGCGGCGTTCCTCGGCCGATGCCGTCTCGTACTCGGCCAGCGTCAAGCCCGCCGGGCTGCCCGAGAGCGCCAGGCCGACGGTCCACATCCCCGCATGGATCCCCTCCGCGATCCCGGGCAGCGTGTCGTCCACCTTCACACAGCGGGCCACGCTGCCGATGCCGAGATCCAGCACGCACTGCAGGGCCATCCACGGGCCGGGGCGGGCCCCCGCCTCGAGATCGTCGGCGCATACGGTGCAGTCGGGGGCATAGCCCTTCGCCTCCGCCGCTGCCATCAGCCGCTCCATCACCTGGCGAGGGTAGCCGGTCGTGGAGCCGATCTTCATGCCCCGCCCACGAATCGCCGCAATCGTCTCCAGCGTCCCGGGGATCAGGTCCGCGTGGGCGGCGACGCGCTCGACCTGCAAGGGTAGAAAGGTCCGGTAGATGTGGTCGATGTCGGCATGGCTCATCGGGCGGCCGAAGCGGGCCTGCCAGCGCGCGCCGACGACGGGGTCCGCACCGAGCGCTTCGATGTGCTGCCACTTGCCGAGGCCCATCGGCCCGCGTGCCTCGGCGAGCGAAAGCTCGAAATCGAAGGCCTGCCTGAAGGCGTCCACGAAGATCTGGGTGGGAGCGAAGGAGCCGAAATCGACGGTCGTGCCGGCCCAATCGAAGATCACTGCTTCGAGTCGATGCTGCATGGTGGTGTATTCCTGTCTTGGGAAGTGGTGATCGCTCACCCGGACGCCTTGCCCGCGCGCGTCGCCGCACAGCGGGCGAGGAATGCGGGCGCATAGGGGTCGAAGGGGGCATGCCGCGCCGGGTCGAAGCGCGCGGACGAGATGAACGGCGACACGTGCAGGACGAGTTCCGCGAGGAGCCTGCCGACACCGCCGGAGAAGGTGATCCCCGAGCCGTTACAGCCGGAGGCGACGAACAGCCCATCGATGCGGCGCGAGGCGCCGAGGATGAGCTGAGCGTCATCGGTGTAGTTGCTCGGCCCGGTCACGTAATGCGCGATGCGGAGCGACCGCACTGCGGGGAAGAAACCCTCGAGCGGATCGGCCCCCTCGGCCAGGCTCTCCCAGCCATCCGCATCGGCCGGATCGAACACGAATCCGCTCAGGTCCGCCGGAAGCTTGCGCGCATCGACCACCGCGGGGGAGCGCTCGCGGATGCCGAACAGGAGGCCGCCGACTTCGGGGCGGGCGTAGGCGCGGATCTCGGGCATGAACACGATCGCGCCATTGCGCGGAAAGATCGGCGCTTGCTCGGTGATCCAGTAGTGGCTGCGCACGGGCGCCATCGGCAGGGGAAGGCCCAGTTCGACGCTGAGCAGGTTCGCCCAGGCACCGGCCGCATTGATGACGACGCGCGCTTCAAGGCGCCGCCCGTCGCTCAACTCGACCCCGGTCACCCGCGCGTCGGCATGCAGCACGTGGCGGACGTCGGCGTCCCGCATCAAGCGCACCCCGCCGCGAACGCCAGCCTTCAGGTAGGCCGAGGCGAGCAGGTAGGGGTCGACGTAGCAGTCCTCCGGGAAGAACACGGCGCAGTCGCCGGCCTGCCGTCGCAACCAGGGCGCACGCGCCTGCACCTCGGCACGGCTCGGTCGCTCGCTGCGGATCCCGAGGGCGGCTGCGGCCTCGGCGCGCTGCGACAAGGCCTCGGCCCCCTGCCGGGACACTACATGAAGCGCACCGGCGTGGTGACGCCCGAGATGCTCGCCTTCCGCCTCGAGCGCCTGCATGGCGAGGAAGGTTTCCCGGGCGAGCGCGACGAGCACCGGGTCGTCGCGGATCTGCGTCACCAGCGCCGCCGCTCGACTGGTCGCTCCGCCTGCAGGGTGTCCACGCTCCAGAATCGTCACCCGATGCCCCTGCCCCTGGCGGGCGAGCGACCAGGCGATGGCCGCACCGAAGATGCCGGCGCCGATGATCAGGATGTCGCGCGCGCGGTCCAGGTCGGCACTCATCCTGCCCCCAGCACGATGCCCGCTTCGCGCAGCGTCTCGCCGACCGCCGCCACCACCTTCTCGATGTCTGCGCCACCCAGCGCGCCGATGCAGCCCACGCGGAAGGTCTCGACCCGGGTCAGCTTGCCTGGATAGAGGATGAAGCCGCGCTCGCGCACCCGCTCGTAGAACGCCTTGAAGTCGTAGGCCGGATGTGCGGGCGCATGGAAGGTGACGATGATCGGCGCCTGCACTTCGGGGGCGAGGAAGGGTCGCAGGCCCAGCCCGCGCATGCCCTCGATCAGCGCGACGCAGTTGCGCGCGTAGCGTGCCCCGCGCACGGCCAGCCCGCCCTCCTCGCGGTACTGGGCGAGCGCCTCGTGCAACGCGGCCACCACGTGGGTGGGCGGCGTGAAGCGCCACTGGGTGGTCTTCTGCATGTAGGCCCACTGGTCGTGCAGGTCCAGCGCCAGCGAATGGCAGTTCCCCGCAGCGGCCTCCAGCGCAGCCCGGCGCACGATCACGAAGCCCATGCCGGGGACGCCCTCGAGGCACTTGCCCGAGGCCGCGACCACCGCATCGATCGCGAGCGAACGCAGATCGATGTCGATGGCGCCGAAGGAGCTCATCGCATCGACGATCAGGCCGCGCCCCTGGCGTGCGACCACGGCGGCGATCCCGGCGAGGGGATTGAGGATGCCGGTCCCGGTCTCGCAATGCACCTGCGCCACGTGCGTGATCGCCGGGTCGGCGAGCAAGGCCGCCTCGATGGCTGCAGGGTCGGCCGGACAATCCTCGGGAAATGGCAGTTCGACCGCCTCGCGGCCCAGGTAGCCGAGGATGCGGACGATGCGCGCGCAATACGCGCCGTTGTTGGGCACCAGCACCTTGCCGTGGCGGGGCACCAGGGTCCCCAGCGCGGCCTCGACCGAGAAGGTGCCCGAGCCTTGCAGGGGCACGCAGACGTGCGTGTCGGCGCCATGGACGATGTCCACGAGCTGCCGGCACAGCTCGCCGGTGACGCGGTTGAAGGCGGCATCCCATGAGCCCCAGTCGTGCAGCATGGCCTGCTTGGTACGCAGCGAGGTCGTCAGCGGCCCGGGGGTCAGCAGCAGGGGATCGCGATCGGTCGAGTACATGGATTCTCCGGGTTCCTATCGGTTCGGGTTCCGCCACGCCTGCTGGCGACGGAACAGGAAGTGCGTGAGCAGCGAATACAGGAGGCTGACCAGCGCACAGGTGAGCACGATCAGCGTGGCCATCGCGGCGGCCGGCCCGAGCTCGCCCGCCTCGTCCAGGTTCAGGATCGAGACCGAGGCTGGCAGGGTCTCGGGCGAGTACAGGAAGACCAGCGCGGACACGGTGGTCATCGCGTTGATGAAGAGGTAGCGCGCGATCTCGAGCACGGCCGGCAGGCACACCGGCAGCGTCACCCGCCACAGGGTCACGAACTGCGACACCTTCAGCGAGGCCGACACCGCCTCGAACTCGCGGTCGATGCTCTTCAGCGAGGTCAGCGCCGTGAGGTGGCAGGAGGTGTATTAATGCACCACGTTGGCGATCACCATGATCGCCAACGTGTGGTAGAGGCCGTTCAAGGGGTTCGACGGGTGGTTGAAGAACAGGATGTAGCCGATGCCCAGCACCAGCCCCGGCACGCCCATCGGCAGCGCCGCCGCACCCTGGACCAGCGGGCGCAGCCACGCCGGGCCGGAGCGGTTCTTCTCCACCAGATAGGCCACCAGGAAGATGAAGGGCGTGCCGACCAGCGTGGTCAGGCCGGCGATCTTCAAGCTGTTGAGGTAGGCATCGAGCACGCCCGCCTCGGCCAGGCCGTAGCGGTAATGGGTGAGTGAGAGTTCGAGGTTGTACGGCCAGAACTTGACCAAGGATGTGTAGGCCGCCATGCCCAGCACGCCCAGCATCGCCACGCTCACCAGCACGCAGTAGGCAAGCAGGGGCAGATCCCGCCGCCAGTCGGGGCGCGGCACATAGGGCACGGCGCGCGCGGTGAGGCTGGCCTGCTGCTTGCGCTGGATGCGCCAGTCGACGAGAAAGGCCAGCAGCACCGGAAACAGCAGCAGCAAGGCGACCACCGCGCCCCGACCGAAGTTGTGCATGCCGACGACCTGCACATAGACCTCGACCGCGAGCACCGGGAAATTGCCGCCGATCACCTTGGGGATGCCGAACTCGCTGACCGAGTACGAGAACACCACCAGCGCCGCGCTGATCAGCCCGTAGCGCGCACTCGGCAGCGTCACGGTGACGAACTTGCGCCAGCGCGAGGCCGACAGCGCCTCGGCGGCCTCGAACAGGCGCGCATCGGCGGTGGCAAGGGCCACGACCAGGATCATCAATGCATGCGGGAAGCTCGCATAGACCGTCGAGATGATGATGCCGATCGGTCCGTACACCGAGTGCTCGCCCAGCCAGCTCTTGAGCACCCCCTGGGTGCCGAACCACTGGATGAAGGAGATCGCGCCGACCAGCGAGGGCCCGAGCAAGGCCGAGAGCCCGACGATCCGCCACACCCCGCGCAGCGGCAGGCAGGCGCGCTGGATGGCGTAGGCGTAGAGGAAGGCCAGCGGCACGGTGAGCACCGTGACCACCACCGCGACCCAGATCGTGTTCCAGACCGCACGGCCCATCCCGGGTGTCGAGGCGAATTCGGCAAAGCGCACAAGGCTGAGCTCGCCCGCTTCGTCGAACAGGCTCCCCAACAGCAGCACCCCGAGCGGCAGGATCAGGAAGGCGCACAGCAGCAGCGCGGCGCCCACCAGCAAGCCGGTGCCGAGGCGCTCGCTCGTCGACCGGCCCTCGCCGAGCCGTGGGAGCGACCATGCGAGTCGTGTCATGCCGGCTCCGGCATCGGGCGCAGATGCTCGGGCGGGATGCCGATGCGCAGCGTGGCCCCCGCTGCGATCGGCCGTCCCGCCAGGTAGTTGCTGGAGAACTGCGCCACCAGCGGCTGCTCCGCCAGGTCGTGCGCATGCAAGGTCACCAGCGAGTAGGCACCGAGGAATTCATGCTTCTGCACCTGCGCGTAGAAGCTGTTCTCGCACCGATCGAGGGTGTCGTACAGGCAGATGTCCTCGGGGCGCACGTAGAACCGGTGCGAGCGACCGGGCGCCAAGGGCTCGGCACAACGCAGGGTCAGATTCCGCATGCGGACATGGCGCGCCCCGGCGGCTGCGCCCTCGATCAGGTTGCCGCGCCCGATGAAGTCGGCGACGAAGTCGTTGGCCGGTGCGCGGTAGATGTCCCGGGGAGCGCCGACCTGCTGGATGCGACCGCTCTTCATCACCACGATGCGATCGGCCATCGCCAGCGCCTCTTCCTGGTCGTGCGTCACCATGATCGTGGTCACGCCCAACTGGGTCTGCAACTGGCGAACCTCGGATCGCAGCCGTACGCGTTCGATCGCATCGAGCGCAGACAGGGGCTCGTCGAGCAGCAGCAGGTCGGGCGCCGTCGCCAGCGCACGCGCCAGCGCGACACGCTGTTGCTGGCCACCCGAAAGCTGCGCCGGGTACTTGTGCTCGATGCCGGGCAGGCCGACCAGATCGAGCATCTCGGCGACGCGCCGGCGCACACCGTCCCGGCCCACACCCCGATCGGCCTTGCGGCTCTTCAGTCCGTAGGCCACGTTGTCGGCGACGGTCAGGTTCGGAAACAGCGCATAGGACTGGAAGACGATGCCGAAATCACGCAGCGCGGGGGATCGCTGCGAGATCTCGTCGCCCCCATGGAAGATCTCGCCGGCATCCTGCCGCTCCAGTCCTGCGATCGCGCGCAGGAGTGTCGTCTTGCCACACCCGGACGGTCCGAGCAGCACGAGGAACTCCCCGCGAGCGACAGCCAGATCGACCTGGTCGAGCGCGACGAAGGCGCCGAAGCGCTTGGTCAGGTTGCGGATTTCGAGGTGTTCCATGCGTGATCCCGGAAAAGACGAGCGTCGCCCCGGCCGGACGAGTGCCGGGGCAACGTGAGCGCCGAAGTCTTACTTCTTCGCTTCGGACTTGTTGGCGTAGCGCTGCTGCCACTCGGCGAGGATCGCGTCGCGGTTCTGCGCCATCCAGGCGAAGTCGTTCTTCACCAGGCGCTGCTCGTAGTCATTGGGAACGTGCTTGAGGCGGGTGGCGATCCCCGGGATGGCGACCACGGCGAAGTTCTTCGCGTAGAGCTCGTTGGCCTCGCGGGTCGACGCCCAGTCGGCGAGCTTGCGGGCCGCCTCGAGGCGCGGGGTGTCCCTGACGATCGCGATCGCCTCGACGTCCCAGCCCAGGCCTTCGCTCGGGAAGATCACGTCGATCGGCGCGCCCTTCTCGCGCACGGTGTTGGCGCGGTACTCGAAGGAGATGCCGACCGGAAACTCCCCCGCCCCCGCCATCACGCAGGGCTTGGAGCCCGAGTGCGTATACACGGCGACGTTGTCGTGCAGCTTGTCCATGTATTCCCAACCGCCCTTCTCGCCGAACATCTGCAGCCAGGCGGTCACGTCGAGAAAGCCGGTACCCGACGAGTTCGGGTTGGGCATCACCACCTTGCCCTTGAACTCGGGCTTGAGCAGATCCTTCCAGCTCTCGATGCGCGGCAGGCCCTGCTTCTGCATCTCGGCCACGTTGTAGCAGACGGCCGCACCCCATACGTCCATGCCCACCCATTTCGGCGGGTTGGCCGCATCGCGGAACTTCGGGTTGATCTCCTTCAGGTTCTGCGGCGCGTAGGGCTGCAGCATGTTCTCGCGGTCGAACACCACCATGCTCGAGGCGGCGACCCCCATGATGACGTCGGCCACCGGCTTGCCCTTCTCGGCGAGCAGCTTGGCGGTGATGATGCCGGTCGAGTCGCGGGTCCACTTGATCTCGATGTCGGGATACTGCTTGTTGAAGGCTTCCTGATAGGCCTTCAACTGGTCGGTCTCGAGCGCGGTATAGACGTTGAGCACCGACTTGTCGGCGTGGGCGGGCAGCGCCACCGAGAGGGCGAGGCCAAGGGCGGCGAGGCTTTGGGCGAGGCGTTTCAGCGTCATGCGGGGTCTCCGGGAGGAAAGGGGCGAAGCGGATGCCGGGCCTGCTCCTGTCACGCGAAGGTCAAGGAGCCGGACTAGACTGCCAACAGCTTAGAGGGGGCAGATTGCAGATTGTTGACAATCTACAAAACGGAAAATCAGCTACACTGCCGATTCCAACCCGTCTCCTGCCGCTCGAAATGCCCGCCCTGCTCACCGACCCGACCGACACCGCCCTGACCCTGGTGCAGAGCACCTCGCTCACCCGACTGGTTGCCGAGTCGGTCGAAAAATCGATCCTCTCGGGCGAGCTCGCGCCCGGTGCCAAGCTCAACGAAGTGGCGCTGGCCGAGCGCCTCGGCGTCTCGCGCGGTCCGCTGCGCGAGGCGTTCCGGATGCTCGAGGAGTCCGGGCTGATCCGCCAGGAGAAGAACCGGGGCGCCTTCGTGCGCGAGATCGCGCTCGACGAGGCCGCCGACATCTACGAGGTGCGGGCCGGCCTCGATGCGATGGCCGGCCGGCTGCTGGCGAGCCGGATCACCCCGGTACAGCTCGCGGCGCTGCGGAGCATGACCGACCGCATGCAGGCGGCTGCGGCCACCGAGGACATCGACGGGTTCCATGTGCTCAATCTGCGGTTTCACGACCAGATCGTGGAGATGACCGGCAACCGTTCCCTGCTCGACATCTATCGCAAGCTCGTCAAGCAACTCACCCTCTTCCGCCGCCGCAACCTGTTCGCACCGATGGCGATCCCCCATTTCGCCGACGAACACAGCGCGATCGTCGATCTGCTGGCCAGCGGAGATGGCGAACGCTGCGCGCAGGCCCTCCTCACCCACGCCCAAGGCGGGCGCCAGCGCATGCTGCGCGACGGCGCCTACACGGAAGCCCACCATGCGCGCTGAGTTCGACCGATCCGAAGGCGACGTCAATCTCAGCGATCGCCGGACGGCGTGGCAGTCGACGCATATCGACGGCGAGACCCGCGCATTGCTGGACGAGGACGCGCGCTGGTTCCTGCACCAGTCGATGAGCACCCCCTGCCTCAACGTCCTCGAAGCCGCGCAGGGGGCATGGCTGACCGACACCGCAGGGCGCCGCATCCTCGATTTCCACGGCAACAGCCTCCACCAGGTCGGCCATGGCCACCCGCGGGTGATGGCGGCCATGCGCGAGACGCTGGAAGCGCTGCCCTTCAGCCCGCGCCGCTACACCAATCGCCACGCCATCGAGCTCGCACGCCGACTGTGTATAGCGGCCCCGATGGAGGAGGCGAAGCTCCTGTTCGCCCCGGGCGGCACGGCCGCCATCGGCATGGCGCTCAAGCTCGCGCGCCTGGTCACCGGCCGCTTCAAGACCCTGTCGATGTGGGACGCATTCCACGGCGCCTCGCTCGACGCCATCTCGCTCGGCGGCGAGGCCGTGTTCCGCCGGGGTATCGGCCCCCTGCTCCCCGGCACCGAGCACGTTCCTCCCTGCGACCCGGCGGAATGCGTCTTCGGCTGCGGCGGCACCTGCGCCCTGCGCTGTGTCGACTACATCGACTATTGCCTGCGCAAGGAGGGCGACGTCGCCGCCGTCGTGGTGGAGACGATCCGCTGCACCGACGTGCAGATTCCACCGCCCGACTACTACCGTCGCCTGCGCCGGATCTGCGACCGCCACGGCGCCCTGCTGATTCTCGACGAGATTCCGATCGCACTCGGTCGCACCGGGCATCTCTTTGCAATCGAACGCTACGGCATCGAGCCGGACATGGTCGTCATCGGCAAGGGACTCGGTGGCGGATCGATGCCGCTGGCGGCCCTGATCGCAAGGTCGCGCTTCGATGTCGGCCAGCACATCTCGCTCGGACACTACACCCACGAGAAGAACCCGCTCGCCTGTGCGGCGGGACTCGCGGTGCTCGACGTCATCGAGGAAGAGCAACTGCTGGCGCGCAGCCTGCGCCTCGGCGAGGCCGTCATGGCTTACCTCGAACGCGCCAAGAACCAGGCCGTCGCCTCGATACGCTCGGCCGGCCTGCTGATCGGGATCGAGCTGAGGGACACGGCCACCCGCGGCGCACAGGACCTCGCGGAAGCCGTGCTGTACCGCTGCCTGTCGGACGGGATCTCCTTCAAGGTCGGCCAGGGCAAGGTCCTGGTGCTGGCGCCCCCGCTGAACATCGACGAGGCCGACCTGTGGTGGGCGCTCGAGCGCATCGTCGCAGCCCTGGACGCCGAGTCCCGGGCCTGACATGGGGCTGACGCCGGGCATCGCCCTCGCCGTCCTCGCGGCCGCCCTGCTGCACGCGAGCTGGAATGCGCTCATCCGGGGCGCGGGCGACAAACGCCTCTACACGCTGCTGCTGCATGCCTTCAGCGCGGCGCTCGGAGCAGCGGGCCTGCTCTTCACCGGCCTGCCCGCGCCCGCGAGCTGGCCCTACCTGGCGCTCTCGGCCGTCATCCACAGCGCCTACATCATGCTGCTCATCAGGGCCTACGAGGGCGGGCAGCTCGCCACCAGCTACACCCTGATGCGCGGCCTGCCACCGCTGATCGTCGGCCTGCTCTCCGGCCCCGTGCTCGGCGAGGCGCTCGGTCCGGAAGGCGCTGCCGGCATCGCCTTGATCAGCTGCGGGGTGATCGGCATCGGCTTCGCTTCCGGCCTGACACTCGCCCGCATCGCCACGCACCCGTCCACCCACGCCGCAGTGCTGAACGCGCTGGCCATCTCCACCTACACGCTGGTCGACGGCCAGGGTGCGCGCCTCGCGGGCAACCCGCTGGCCTATGTGTTCTTCCTCAGCCTGCTCGAACCGATCGGCGTCCTGCTCGCGGGCTTGCGCCGCGACGCCAGCGCGCTGCGCCGCTACTCCCTCGACCACTGGCGGCTCGGGCTCGTCGGAGCGATGGCGGCCATGCTCGCCTACGCCACGGTGCTCTGGGCGATGACGCGGGCCCCGGTCGCCGTGGTGGCGGCGCTGCGCGAAAGTTCGGTCATCTTTGCGGTGCTGATCGGCGCGCTCTGGTTCAAGGAGGGTCGGCTCCAGAGCGGAATCCTCGCAGGCACCATCGTCATGGCCGGGGTGTTTCTGCTGCGCCACTAGCAGCCCGCATGGACAGCTCATCCTTCGTCAAGTAGCTGAAATAAATTCGCCATATTTATATTATATAAACGCTTTATATTGTTGCCTGACCGTCTCCCGCTCGAATCCATAACGATCCTCTCGCGAACATGGCCAAGGAACGTCTCTCCTCCACACCGCCCCCGGGTGTCTGGGCAGTGATTCATTGCACGAAGACGGACACCTATCTCCTCGGTAAACGCTCCCAGGCCGTCAATAACGGTGGCGCCTGGAACCTGTTCGGCGGCCGGGTCGACCGTGGCGAGGCGCCTGCCCGGGCGCTGACACGAGAGCTCGCGGAGGAGGCCGGGCTGCGGATCAAGCGCAAGGCACTGAGGCGGATCTCGACCATCCGCCATCGCGATGCCGATGATCGCGAACTGCACTATTTCCTGCTCGAGGTCGAGCGCGAACTCGCCCCGCGCCTGAATCGCGAACACTCGCGCTACGGCTGGTTCAAACGCCGCCAGCTACCCTCCAGGTTCAACCTCCCGACCCACGTCGCCATCAAGCACGGGCTGCTCGAGAAGAGCAAGGCCTGACGCCAGACCCGCTCGCTGATCCGTCTGGCGAACCAGACAAGACGACGATCTCGACCGGAACGGATGCCGGGTGCGATCGGGGTGCCTTGGCGGCGCCGGCCGTTCGACCGTCGGGCGATACGTCACGCCGCCGTCACGAATCCGTCGCACGGCTGAGATAGCTTTCCGGCATGACTGCTTATCGGAACCCCGACCGGCTGGTGATCTTCGACGCCGATGGAACGACCATCGACGCCTTCCATGCCGTCGAGCAGAGCTTCCTGCGCCACGGCATGGCGATCGGCGATCTGCAGCGCTTCCAGAAGCGCCGCAGACTGTTCAAGTATCTCGGCGGGCTGCGCGAGTTTCCCAACAACCTGCGCAGGCAGTTCGGCAAGCAGAGCCGCAAACGGCTGCTGGCGACGCTGACCGGGTTCTATCGCGACGAAGCCCGGCTCTACCCTGGCATCGCGCCACTGCTGCAACAGCTGCTCGACGCCCCCGAAGTGCGCGTGGGCCTGGTGACGCGCAACGTCACCGTGGAGCCCGCGGAAACCCTGCGCCAGCTCTTCCGCCGCCACGACATCGACCTCGACGCCTTCGATCACCTCGCCTGCCTTTCCCTGCGCGAGGACAAGACGCCCCACTTCCGCCAGGCCCGCGATCGGCTCGGCATCCACCCCGCGCGCTGTTACGCGTGCGGCGACGAGTACAGCGATTACCTCGCCGCCCTGGGTGCGGGCATGTATCCCTTCATCGTCGCCTATGGCGCGGAGGACCGGCAGCGCCTGACCGACGCCTACGGCGTCCCGGACGCCTTCATCCACGCCTCCCCGGCCGAGTTCGCCGACAGCCTCCGGCATGCGCTGGGCTTCAATGCTGACGGTGACGACCAGGACGCCCGACCGATGGCCCCGATGACCGACACCACGCCTGCGCCCGCAGCCGGGAGCACGCCATGAGCACCACGACCGTCGATCTGATCTACTTCAACGCCGGCGGCGGCCACCGCGCCTCGGCGCTCGCGCTCGAGGCTGCCCTGCAGCGGCAGAGGCCTTCGTGGCGCGTGCGCACGGTCGATCTCTTCGCCGTCCTCGACCCTCAGGAACGCTTTCGCGCGCTCACCGGCAGCCGGCCGGAGGACTGGTACAACAAGCGTCTGGCGCGCGGCTGGACCCTGGGCATGACGCAGGAGCTGAAGCTGCTCCAGGCCGCGATCCGTCTCGGCCACCCCTTGCTGATGCGGTCCTTGCAGGAACACTGGCTGCGCACCGAGCCGGACTTGGTCGTCTCGCTGATCCCGAACTTCAACCGCGCGCTCTACGAGAGCCTGGCAGGTGCCCTGCCGGGCGTTCCCTACGCGACCCTGCTCACCGACCTGGCCGACCTGCCGCCGAACTTCTGGATCGAGGCCGGACAGCCCCAGCACTTCATCTGCGGCACGCCGCGGGCGGTCGAGCAGGCGCTCGCGCTCGGCCACAACACGCAACGCGTGCATGCGACCTCGGGCATGATCCTGCGTCCCGAGTTCTACGAGCCGCTCGCAATCGACCGCAGCGCGGAACGCGCGCGGCTCGGCCTCGACCCCCGGCGGCCCACCGGGCTGGTCCTGTTCGGCGGACACGGCTCGCGCGCGATGCTCGGCATCGCGCAGCGCCTGGCGGCGACGACACAGACCATCTTCCTGTGCGGACACAACAAGGCACTGGCGGCGAAGCTGCGCGCGCTCCCCAGCGCCGCGCCGCGCCTGGTGGTCGAGTTCACCTCCGACATTCCCTACTACATGCGCCTCGCTGACTTCTTCATCGGCAAGCCCGGCCCGGGCAGCATCAGCGAGGCCGTGCAGCAGGGGCTGCCGGTGATCGTCGTCGACAACGCGTGGACGATGCCCCAGGAGCGCTACAACGCGGAATGGATCCGCGAAAACGGGCTCGGCGTCGTGCATACCGGTTTCCGCACCATCGACCTGGCGGTCGCCCGCCTGCTCGATCGCCTCGAAGACTTCCAGGCCAGCGTCCGCCGCATCGACAACCAGGCGCTCTTCGAGGTCCCGGACATCCTCGACGCGATCCTCGCGCAGGCCTCCACGGTCACGCGCACGGACGGGTTCTCCTGCGCGGATCACCACGCGCCCGGTGCCACGCCGACGCCAGACCGGGCGCGCACCAGGATGCGAACCGGCCAGACCTAGGAAATCAGCGGAACCACGCCGGCACGATCATGTCCGCCGGAACCGGATGGCGGGTGTAGTCGGCGTTGCGCACGCGCGCGGGCAACTCGACCAGCGGCCGCTGCACCTCGGTGTAGGGCATCTGGCCGAGAAGATGGTGGATGCAGTTCAGCCGCGCCGCCTTCTTGTCGTTCGCCTCGACGATCCACCACGGGGCCTCGGGGATGTGGGTACGCTCGAGCATGGTCTCCTTGGCGACCGTGTAGCGCTCCCAGCGCGCCCGCGACTCGAGGTCCATCGGGCTCAGCTTCCACTGCTTGAGCGGATCGTGGATGCGCGACATGAAGCGGAAATGCTGCTCCTCGTCGGTGATCGAGAACCAGTACTTGATGAGCTGGATCCCGGAGCGCACCAGCATGCGCTCGAACTCCGGGACGGAGCGGAAGAACTCCTCGTACTCCGCGTCGGTGCAGAAGCCCATCACGCGCTCGACGCCGGCGCGGTTGTACCAGCTGCGGTCGAACAGCACCATCTCGCCTGCCGCCGGAAGATGCGGCACGTAGCGCTGGAAATACCACTGCGTGCGCTCGCGGTCGTTGGGCGCAGGCAGCGCAACCACCCGGCACACGCGCGGGTTGAGGCGCTGGGTGATGCGCTTGATGACCCCGCCCTTGCCCGCCGCGTCGCGGCCCTCGAAGAGAATCACCACCCGATGCCGGGTCGTGGCCACCCAGTCCTGCAGCTTCACCAGCTCGCCCTGCAGGCGCAGCAGCTCGGTGAAATAGCGCCGGCGCTTGGCACGCTCGTCCGCGCTCTCGGGCGGGGCCTCGCCCGAGCCGATCTCGTCGAAGCGCTGGTCGTCGAGCTCGAGCTCCAGCTCCTCGTCGTAGCTGTCCAGCAGTTCACGCTCGATCCTGCGGTGCAGGTCGGCGATTTCGCGATTGTCCATGTGCGTTTCCCGATCACGCGCCAAACCCGGCGCCCACCGCCATCGTCTTACGGCAGCGTGACAGCTCCGTGACAGGCACATGGAGCCTTCACCGGATTGAAACAATCGAAGCGGACACTCTCGGGGTCAGCGCGTCGCCCCCCGGGCGGGGAAGCGACACCGGCTGGCAAGGACCGGGAGTCCGACAGCATGGACATACTCTTCGTAGGCAAAGGCGGAGACTGCCGGCCGCTGCTCGCAGAGGCCATCTTCAACCATCTGGCGCCGTGCCACTGCAAGGCCCGCCGCGTCGCCTGCGACCGCGACGAGCCGCCCTCGCCGGCCGCGCTCGCGCTGCTCGAGCGCCAGGGCATCCGGCCCGGCCCGACCACAGCAGAAACGCCCAGCGCGGCGTTGCGCGCGGGAGACGTGCTCATTTCCCTGTGCTCGATGCGCGCCGACCACGCCTGCCCGCATCGCGCCGACGCGCCGCTCCACGTCCGCTGGACGGTGCATGACCCGCTGCAGCGGCACCTCTTCGCCCGGCGCGCAGACGGCGAGCTGCTCGACGTCTATCACATCCTGCGCGCCCGCATCGAACGCCTGCTTCCGCTGTTGCAGCCCGGGGGTGCCCAGGATCAGGCGCGCCTCGCAAGCGAACTCGACCGCCTCGGCCGCTTCCTGCCCTGAACGTTCGGCGGGTTCCGGCGCAGCGCCGGAAGAGTCGGATGAAAGAGCTGCCCCATCCGGCCCTCATCCGGCCCTCACCGACCCTTGCCCCCCGCTCGCTCTACGTTTCGTTTCTTCCAATCTTTGTTTTTTTCGCAACGCATCGCTACACTCATCGTACCGACCACGCAAAACGAGGAGTGCGCCATGGGTGCCATCGCCGAACGCGAAACCACTACATCACAAGACCGTGGCGCGCTGGCCAGGATGGTCATGACCCTGCTCGACCACTGGAAGCTGAGCACCGAAGATCAGGCCGCGCTGCTCGGGATCGCCGCCAGCAACCGCGCGGCGCTTGCGCGCTACCGCAAGGGCGAAGCCATCGGCACCAGCCGCGACCAGTACGAGCGCGTCGGCCACTTGCTGGGCATCCACAAGAACCTGCGCCTGCTTTTCCCGCACAACCGGGACCTCGCCTACCGCTGGATGAGCACCCGCAACAAGGCCTTCGACAACCTCAGCCCGGTGGAGGTCGTCAAGGAATGGGGCTTTGCCGGGCTGCTGATGGTGCGGAGTTATCTGGATCGCGCGCGCGGCGTCTGAACGGGGCGTCCGGTGAACTCCCTCTTTGCACGCCTGACGCTGGCCGACCTCCGCCGCGACGTCGCACGCAACATCGTCTCCCTGCGCGAGTCGCAGGACTTGTTCGACGACCTCACCGACAACCCGGCCGAGTGGTCGCTGGCCCAGCAGGTAGAGGACGCGGTCAAGCCGCCGCCGTATCGCTCGCACACGCCGGTCATCGACCGTCCCTTCGAGGACTCCGCCTGGTTCAACGCGATCGACTGGCCCTTCCGGCACTGGCAGGCGAGCCGCTTCTCGGATGGCAGCCATGGCGTCTGGTACGGATCGGAAACGATCGAGACCACGGTCTTCGAATCGGCCCATCACTGGTATCACGGCCTGCTGAGCGATGCCGGGTACGAACGCGAGGCGGTGGTCGCGGAACGTACGGTGTATTGGGTCGCCTGCGCGGCCGCGTTGCTGGATTTCCGCGGGGTTACCGGGGAGTACCCGGATCTCCTGCATCCAGCGGATTACGCCTTCAGCCAATCGGTCGGGGCGCGGATTCGTCACGAGGGCCACCCCGGCCTCCTCATCCAGTCCGTCCGCCGGCCCGCCGGCGACAATGTGGCGATCTTCAACCCGGCGGTCCTGTCCAACCCGAGGCTTGGCTGCCAGCTGACCTACCGGCTCGCGGGGGAGCGGATCGTGGTGGAGAAGTCGCCGGGGACGGCGTGGATGAGCGTCGCCTTGACCCCGCGCGGGTGACGGACCGCCCGCGCGGGAGCGCCGCAAGGCGTGCCCTGCGGCGGTCGGTACTGGCCGGCCACGCCGACGGCCGAACCGTGTGCTCCGCCACCTGCGTCACACCAGGAACCGGCATGGCTGCGGGACGGGAGCGCGTGAATGGAGCGCACTGCCCTCACCCCAGCTCGCGCCGCTTCACCAGCGCATACAGCGCCGGGATCACCGCCAGCGTCAGCACGGTCGACGACACCATGCCGCCGACCATCGGGGCGGCGATGCGGCTCATGACCTCGCTGCCGGTGCCGCTACCCCACAGGATGGGGAGCAGGCCGGCCATGATGGTGACCACGGTCATCATCTTGGGCCGGACGCGCTCGACCGCGCCCTCCATGATCGCGCGATGCAGCTCCGCCACCCCCGGCGCGCGGCCCTCGGCGCGGCAGCGCGCACGCATCTCCTGCCAGGCCTGGTCGAGGTAGATCAGCATGATCACGCCGGTCTCGGCCGCCACGCCGGCGAGCGCGATGAAGCCGACCGCCACCGCCACGCTCATCTGGTAGCCCAGCCACCACATCAGCCACACCCCGCCCACCAGCGCGAAGGGCACCGACAGCATCACGATCAGCGTCTCGGCCAGGCGGCCGAAGTTGAGGTAGAGCAGCACGAAGATCAGCGCCAGCGTGAAGGGCACGACGATCTTCATCTTCTCCTTGGCGCGCTCCATGTTCTCGAACTGGCCGCTCCAGGTGGCGTAGTAGCCCTGCGGGAAGGCGACCTCCGCCGCGACCGCGCGCTGCGCGCGCTCGACGAAGGCGCCGAGGTCGGCCTCGCGCGTGTCCACATACACATAGGCGGCCAGCAGCGCGTTCTCGGTGCGGATGGCGGGCGCGCCGCGCGTCAGCTTGACCTCGGCGAGCTGGCCGAGCGGGATCGGACCGTTCATCGTCGGCACGAAGACGTCGGTGGCGAGCCGCGCCGGGTCGTCGCGCAGGCCGCGCGCGTAGCGCACCGACACGGCGTAGCGCTCCAGGCCCTCGACCGTGGTCGTCACCGTCTCGCCGCCGAGCGCGGTGGCGATGACCTCCTGCAGCATGTCGATGCTGAGCCCGTGGCGCGCGAGCTGGTCGCGGCGCGGCTCGATGTCGATGTAGTAACCGCCGGCCACGCGCTCGGCGTAGGCGCTGCTCGCGCCCGGCACCTTGCGCACGGCGGCCTCGACGGCCTGGGCGAGCCTCTCCAGGGTCTCCAGGTCCTTGCCGAAGACCTTCACCCCCACCGGGGTGCGGATGCCGGTGCTGAGCATGTCGATGCGCGCCTTGATCGGCATGGTCCACGAGTTGGCCAGGCCGGGAAACTTCAGCGCGGCGTCCATCTCGGCGATCAGGCCGTCGGTCGTCATGCCCGGCCGCCACTGGTCCTTGGGCTTGAGGTTGATGACGGTCTCGAACATCTCCAGCGGCGCCGGGTCGGTGGCGGTGTTGGCGCGGCCGGCCTTGCCATACACGGACGCGACCTCGGGGAAGGTCTTGAGGATGCGGTTGGTGGTGGCGAGCAGCCGCCCGGCCTCGGTCACCGACATCCCCGGCAGCGCCGCCGGCATGTAGAACAGCGTGCCCTCGTCGAGCGTGGGCATGAACTCGGAGCCGAGCTGGCGCGCGGGCACGACGGTCGCCGCCATCGCCGCGACCGCCAGCGCCAGCGTCGCCCAGCGCCAGCGCAGCACGCCGCGGATCAGCGGGCGGTAGAGCGCGATCAGCAGCCGGTTCACCGGGTTGCGGGCCTCGGGCAGGATGCGCCCGCGCACGAAGAACAGCATCAGCACCGGCACCAGGGTCACCGACAGCAGCGCCGCGCCCGCCATGGCGAAGGTCTTGGTGAAGGCGAGCGGCGAGAACAGGCGCCCCTCCTGGCCTTCGAGCACGAACACCGGCAGGAAGGACACCGTGATCACCAGCAGCGAGAAGAACAGCGCCGGGCCGACCTCCTTGCAGGCGTGCACGATCGCCGCCGCGCGGGCGCCCTCGCCGGCGCCCGCGGGCAGGCGCTCGAGGCGCTTGTGGGCGTTCTCGATCATCACGATCGCCGCGTCCACCATGGCGCCGATGGCGATCGCGATGCCGCCCAGGCTCATGATGTTCGAGCCCAGCCCGAGCGCGCGCATGGCGATGAAGGCAAACAGGATGCCGAGCGGCAGGGTCACGATCGCCACCAGCGCGCTGCGCACGTGGAGCAGGAAGACCACGCACACCGCGGCGACGATCAGGCTCTCTTCGAGCAGGGTCCACTGGAGGTTGGCGATGGCGCGCTCGATGAGCTCGGAGCGGTCGTACACCGGCACGATCTCGGCGCCCGCGGGCAGGCCGGGCGCGATCTCGGCGAGCCGGGCCTTGATGTGGCCGATGACCTCGAGCGCGTTCTCGCCGAAGCGCGCCATCACGATGCCCGAGGCGACCTCGCCCTCGCCGTTGAGTTCGGCGATGCCGCGGCGCTCGGCGGGCACCAGCTCGACGCGGGCGACGTCGCCCACCCGCACCGGGGTGCCGCGCTCGGCCTTCAGCACGATGCCGGCGATGTCCTCCACTCCGCGCAGGTAGCCGCGCCCGCGCACCATGTATTCCTTCTCGGCGAGCTCGACCACCCGGCCGCCGACGTCGCGGTTGGAGGCGCGGATCGCCTGGGTGACCTGGTCGAGCGTGATGCCGTAGCCCGCCAGGCGCAGCGGATCGACGCTGACCTGATATTCGCGCACGAAGCCGCCGATGCTGGCGACCTCGGCCACGCCATGGGCCTGGCTGAGCGGATAGCGCAGGTACCAGTCCTGCAGGCTGCGCGTCTCGGCGAGGCTCATGTCGCGGCCGAGCAGCGCGTACTGGTACACCCAGCCCACGCCGGTGGCGTCGGGGCCGATCTGCGGCGCCACGCCCTGCGGCAGGCGGCTGGCCGCGGTGCTCAGGTACTCCAGCACGCGCGAGCGCGCCCAGTAGAGGTCGGTGCCGTCCTCGAAGATCACGTACACGTAGGACGCGCCGAACATCGAGAAGCCGCGCACCACCTTCGCGCGCGGCACCGCCAGCATCGAGGTGGTGAGCGGATAGGTGACCTGGTCCTCGACCACCTGCGGCGCCTGGCCGGGGAAGTCGGTGTAGACGATGACCTGCACGTCCGAGAGGTCGGGCAGCGCGTCGAGCGGCGTCTTGTGCACCGCGTAGAGGCCGCCGGCGACGAGGAAGAGCGTAGCGAGCAGCACCAGGAAGACGTTGCGCGCCGACCAGTCGATCAGGCGGTCGAGCGCGCCGGGGCTGGCTACGCTGGGGTTGGCGGCGCCGGGGGTGGCGGCGCCGGCAGGCGGCGCGGGCGGGACGGCGGCGGCCGTGGAGGATTCGGAGGGCGCCATCTCAATGGCCTCCATGGGCGCCGGCGCCGCTCCCGCCGCCCGGCACCGCGCGGCCTGCCGCGTCGACGTCGCCGCCCGCGTCGGGCTGCGCCTGCGCGGCCTCGATGCGGGTGACGACGTACTCGCCCGGCTCGCCCACCTCGAAGCTGAAGCGCACCGCGCTGCCCGGTGCGACGCCCTGCACCAGCGCCGGGTCGGCGAGCTGGAAGTCCATGGTCATGCGCGGCCACCTCAGCTCGGGGATGGGCGCATGGCTCAGGGTCAGGCTGCGCGTCTCGAGATCGACCGCCTCCAGCCTGCCCGTGGTGTCGTAGCGCGGGCGCGCGGCGGGCGCGGCGGCGTTGGCGCTGGCGGCGGCATCGGCCTCGAGCGCCATCAGGTTGGCCAGCGCGGCCTTCAGCTGGCTCTCGGAGTCGATCAGGAAGTTGGCGGACACGACCACGCGCTCGCCCTCCTCCACGCCCTCGAGCACCTCGGCCCACTCGCGCCCGCGCTCGCCGAGCTTCACCGCCTGCGGCCTGAAGCGGCCCTCGCCGAGCGCGCGCAGCACCACGCGGCGCTCGCCGTCGTCGATGATCGCCGAGACTGGCACCACCGTCTTCGGGGTGGCGTCGCCGACCGCGAGCACGACCTGCGCGAACATCCCGGGGCGCACCAGGCCTTCGGCGTTGTCCAGTTCCAGGCGCACGCGGGTGCTGCGCGTGGCGGTGTCCAGCGTCGGGTACAGGTAGCCCACCCGCGCCGCAAAGCTGCGCCCCGGCCAGGCGTCGAGCACGACCTGCGCGCCCTGGCCGACCTGCACGCGGGCGAGGTCCTGCTCGTAGAGGTCGGCGATGATCCACACCCTGGACAGGTCGGCGATGCGGAACAGCGCCTCGCCCGCCATGAAGCGCCCGCCCTCGACCGCCATCTTGTCGAGCACGACGCCGCTGGCCGGCGCATGGAAGACCTGGCGCGCGCCGGACTGGCCGGCGACCTGCAGGTTGCGCAGGCGCGCGCGCGTCGCCTCGGCGAGGCGGCGCGCCGATTCGCTCGCCAGCGGGTCGTGCGCCGCGCTGTCGCGGGCCAGGCGCTCGGCGATGCGCAGCTCCTCGCCGGCGGACTGCAGCTCGGGACTGTAGGCGGTGAACAGCGGCTGGCCCTTCTTCACCACGTCCCCCACGGCGTTCACCTGCAGGCGCTCGATCCAGCCCTCGAAGCGCGGCGCCACCACCACCTGGCGGCGCTCGTCGATCTCGACGCGGCCGCTGGCGCGCACCGTGGCATCGACCGCGCGCCGCTCGACCACGGCGGTGCGGACGCCCAGGGTCTGGATGCGCGCCGGGCTGACCACCACCGCGCCGCGGTCGTCGGGCCGGTCGTCGGCGTAGACCGGGAGGTAGTCCATGCCCATCGAGTCCTTCTTCGGCACCGGCGAGGTGTCGGGCAGGCCCATCGGGTTGCGGTAGTAGAGGATCTGGCGTTCGCCGCCGCGGGAGTCGTCGGCAGGGCCCACGCCGGAGCCCTCGCGCGAGCCGCCGCGGGAACCCCTGCCGGAATCCTCGCCGGAGCCCCCGCCGGCTGCCTCGGCCGCGGCTCCCGCCACCGGCGCGGCGGCAGCGACCGCAACCGGCGTCGCGGGCGCCGCCCCGTGCTGCACGCGCGCGAGCCAGTAGCCCGCGCCCCCCGCGATCGCCAGCGCGACCGCCACCGTCGTCATGCGCAGCGCAAGGCTCACTTGAACTCCCCGGTCAGTTTCTTGATCTCGGCCAGCGCCAGGCGGGTCTCGAGCTCGGTCTGCAGGCGCCGCACGCGGATGTCGATGAGCTGGCGCTCGGCCTCGATCACGCTGTCGAAGTCGACCGTGCCGCTGGCGAGCGCCGCACGGCTGGCGTCGCGGGTGGCCTGCGCCTGCGGCAGCAGCGTGTGATCGAGCAGGCGCAGGGTCTCGCGACCGCGCGCGTACATCGACGCGGCGCCGCCCAGCTCGCCGCTGGCGCGGGCGCGGGCGTCCTCGCGCCGGGCCTCGGCCGCCATCAGCAGGTACTCGGCCTCGCGCTCGCGCGCGCGGCGGCTGGACTGCTGCAGCGGGATCATCACCTCGAACATCACGTCCCAGGACGCCTTGCCTTCGTCGGGACGGTTGTTGGTCACACCGACGGCGAAGTCGGGCAGGCGGTCCTGGTAGGTGCGTTCGCGTTCGGCGCGGGCGCGGTCGATGCCGTTGGCCGCGACCTGCACTTCGGGGTTGGCGCTCGCCAGCGCATCGACCAGCGCGGCCGCCTCCAGGCGTTCGGGCAGCGGATCGGGATCGGCCGGGGCCGCCAGCGGCGCGTCGTGCGCGCGCCCGAGCAGGCCGTTGAGGCCCGCCGCCAGGCCCTGGCGGCGCTGCTCGATGTCGACCAATGCGAGGCGCTGCGCGGTGATCTCGCGCTGCATGCGCAGCACCGCCTGCTGCGGCAGCAGGCCGAGCTCGTAGCGGGCGAGGCCGAGCGCCTCCAGGCCCTGCAGCAGGGCGAGCGCATCACGGGCGAGGCCGCGCTCGCGGTCGGCCGCGTGGTAGCGCAGCCACAGCGCCTCGATCCTCGCGGCCAGCTCCACCCAGGCGGCGTCGCGCATCGCCTCGGCCTGGCCCACCTGCGCCTGCGCGGCCTTCACCGCCAGCTCGCGCTTGCCCCAGCCCGGCAGCGGCTGGACGATGCGGTAGCGCGTCTCGCCCACGCGCCCTGGCAGCAGCGAGGCCGAGCGCCCGCTCATGGTGTTGGTGGCGTCCATCAGCTCGAGCTCGAAGCGCGGATCGGGCAGCGCCCCGGCGGGCGTCACGCGCTCGCGCGCCGCATCCACCTCCGCCCGCGCCGCGGCGAAGCCGGGATTGGTCCGGCGAGCCTGGTCGATCAGGCTGCGTGCGCTCGCGCCGAGGGGGGGCTCTCCCTTGGAGCGGGGGGAAAGCTCGCCCGTGGAGCCGGGAGGAAGCTCGCCGGTGTGGCGAGGAGGAAGCTCGCCCGTGGAGCCGGGAGGAAGCTCACCCGTGGAGCCGGGAGGAAGCTCGCCGGTGTGGCGAGGAAGAAGCTCGCCCGTGGCGCCAGGCGGCTGCGCGAGCGCGGCCGTGAGGCCGGGGCCCGTTGCGAGCGCGAGCATGCAGGCCCCGTGCAGCAGGGACCTCCGCGCAAGGGAGGAAAGATCGTTTTTCATGATGAGCGAGAGGTCATCCATTCACCCAAGGCCGCAATTCGCGCCTGCCGGCGCTCCTACATGAATCCCCGGCGCGATCGGGGGCGGCGGCATTCGCGCCTGCCGGCGCTCCTACATGAATCGGCGCGCACCCGACGCGTTCCCCGCCCCCCGACGCCCGACACGAACCGACATGCCCCTGTAGGAGCGGCGGCAGCCGCGAATGGGCAACGCAGCTGCGACGCCCGCTTTCGGTTACGGCGCGGCCGTCTTCGCGCCTGCCGGCGCTCCTACATGAA
>ERZ795053.737-NODE-737-length-41661-cov-16.868216_pt1 | contig 41661 bp, 36 predicted proteins | sample MGYA00375137_ERZ795053 | MGnify/ENA primary metagenome ERZ795053 (study PRJEB30182, sample SAMN05720284) | activated sludge metagenome | isolation source: Anaerobic digester | place: Hong Kong | collected 2014-12-17 ... | reverse complement strand
GTGGTTGTTGTTTCAGCAATGGGTAAAACTACGGATGATCTGATTGTGCTTGCAAAGCAGGTTACGCAGAATCCGTCAAAGCGTGAAATGGATATGCTCCTCTCAACAGGTGAGCAGGTTTCATGCGCTCTTCTTGCAATGGCTCTTCACGAGATCGGAATCGATGCGGTTTCCTATACCGGCTCACAGATTAAAATGATGACTGACGGTAATTTTTCCAACGCGAAAATAGCGGGGATTTCAACTGACAGAATATTCAAATCACTTGATCAGAATAAAGTTGTTATAATTGCCGGCTTCCAGGGGATTGACGAGGATGATAATATAACCACACTCGGAAGAGGGGGCTCTGACACCACTGCTGTTGCCCTTGCTGCTGTACTTAAGACGCGTGATTGTGAAATTTATACTGACGTTGACGGAGTCTATACTGCTGACCCGAGGATTGTTTCTTCCACGAGGAAACTTAAAGAGATCAGCTATGATGAAATGCTTGAGCTGGCACGCCTTGGAGCCGGAGTGCTCCATTCAAGATCTGTTGAATTTGCAAAAAAATATAATATCAGGATCCATGTGCGATCCAGCTTTTCTTATGATGAGGGTACTATTGTAATGCCCGTGGAGGAGATGATGGAGAAATTTATTATTAGCGGAATAACATCCAAACAGGATGAAGCTAAGGTTACTATAAGAGAGATTCCTGACAAACCGGGTATCTCAGCAAGGCTGTTTAATGAACTCGGTGAAGAAAAGATATATGTGAATATGATTGTACAGTCCACCGGGCATGATAACCGGGCCTCAATTTCTTTTACTGTCAAGAAAGAGGATCTTAAAAAAACAATGGAGATATGCACTGAACTTAATAAAGAGTTTGGAGGATCTTCTGTTGATTCAAAGGAAGATATCGCTATCGTTTCAGCTGTAGGTGTCGGGATGCTTTCTTCATATGGTGTTGCAGGTAAAATTTTCGGAGTTTTCTCTGAGCAGAATATTAATATTGAGATGATTTCAACATCAGAGATTGGCATATCCTGTGTTGTTGACTCGATGTACGCCGAGCTTGCTCTGAAAATTCTTCATAAAACTTTTATAGAAGCAGAGTAATAATGGTTACTGTAGGAATCCTTTTTGGCGGACGTTCCGGGGAGCATGAAGTTTCCCGCTGTTCTGCTGCATCTGTATTCACTCATCTTGACAGGGCTAAGTATAATGTCGTTGTAATCGGGATTGATTATGACGGAAGATGGTATCTGCAGGATAAACCTGAAGTTGTACATGATGACAGTTTCGGTACTGTGCTTAAGCTTGAAAAAAGGAATGAGTGTTTTATAAATCATTATGAAAGAGACGGCAGACTCTATCTTTATAATTCTGTGACAGGGGATGAGGTTGCTGCGGACGTACTCTTCCCCGTTGTCCATGGAACTTTTTGTGAAGATGGAACTCTGCAGGGACTCCTCGATCTATCATCAGTGCCATATGTCGGAGCAGGTGTTGCAGGATCAGCAATCGGGATGGATAAAGATATTGCAAAGAGACTTCTTCGTGATGCGGGGATACCGGTTGTTCCATGGATAAAAATAACAAAGATTAATTGGAATGATGAAAAAGATAAAATTATCACTCAAATCTGTGATGATATCGGATTTCCATGTTTTATAAAACCGGCCAATGCAGGTTCTTCTGTCGGTATTTCAAAAGTAAAAAATATATCGGGAATTGATAAAGCTGTTACTGAAGCATTTCTATGGGATTATAAAATTCTTGTGGAAAAAGGGATAGATGCCCGTGAAATTGAAATTGCGATTCTTGGAAATGAATTACCTGAAGCTTCAATTCCCGGGGAGATCCGTCCGAATCATGAGTTTTACTCTTATGAGGCTAAATATATTGATGCTGACGGCGCTCAACTGATTATTCCTGCAGAACTTGATGCTGAAACAGCTAAAAATATGCAGAACACAGCAATTAAATCCTATTCTGCTCTGGAGTGTTCCGGGATGGCAAGGGTTGATTTCTTTCTCGATAAAAAAACAGGGGAATTTTTTCTAAATGAAATAAATACAATACCCGGCTTCACAAGTATAAGCATGTATCCTAAATTATGGGAACACACGGGAATAGTTTATAAAGAACTTATCAACAGGCTTATTGATCTTGCGTTCAATCGGGCTGAGTCGAAAAGAAGTCTTAAACACGACTTTTAAATGATTATTATAACCCCTGGTAATAGTTTCAGCCGGTACTTTCCATATAAGTATTTCTCTTGACATCGGGGCTTATATTCTTTTAAATTTTTTTAACGCTGGATATAAAGGACAAAACATGGGTAGAAAAAAATCAATTATTCCAAACATCTTTACCATGGGAAACATGGTAATGGGATTTCTTTCAATTCTTTTCTCAGCAAGCTATGACTCATCAATCGATAATTACGAAGTACTTGCAGTTGCAGGTATACTGATTTTTGTCGGAAGTATATTTGATGCCTCTGACGGGGCTATCGCCCGTGCACTTAATGTTGAAAGTGAAATTGGTATGCAGCTCGATTCACTTGCAGATGCTGTTGCTTACGGCATTGCTCCCGGGGTTCTTGCCTACCAGGCTTTTTTCTTCCGGATGCCGGAGATCTTCGGATTAATCAATATAGGAATGTTAGTTGCTGTTATTTTTACAATATGTGCAGTATACAGGCTTGCCCGTTTTAATTGTACTGAAAGTATCCCGGGATTTATAGGTCTCCCTTCGCCTCCCGCAGGTATAGTGGTGGGGATTGTGCCTTCTCTTATGCATACAACACTTCCGTTTTTCGGCGAGATAAATTTTGAGATCTCTATGTATCTGTATCTCCCTTTTTTCCTTATAATCGCATTTCTTATGGTATCATCAGTTGACTATACTAAGCTTTTCTCTGATATATGGAAGAAGGGGATGACGGCAAGAGTTATAACGGTTGTAGTTGTGGTTCTTCTCCTGATTTTCTTTAAAACCTGGGCAATTTTTACGGTAACACTTCTTTATATTGTTGCCGGCGTTCTTAAATGGTCTTTTAAAAAAGTTCAGGGTGAAGCGGTTTAGATTATGAGTGATTTTTCACATTATAATAATGAAACAAAATCAGTAATGGTCAATGTTTCAGGTAAGGCTATTACTGAGAGAACGGCAAAAGCTCACTGTTTTGTCAGGATGAATCAGGAGACTATAAACGCCATTCAGGAAAAGCTTCTTCCGAAAGGTGATCCTTTTGAAGTCGCGAGAATTGCAGGGATAATGGCTGCTAAAAAGACCTCTGATCTGATACCGATGTGTCATCCTCTTCAGATACATTATGCCGATGTTCAAATTAAACTGGATGTTGTAAAGTCCGGTGTTACAATTTTATCGGAGATCAGGCTTGAGGGTAAGACCGGTGCTGAAATGGAAGCTCTTGCTTCAGCATCGGTCGCTGCACTTACTGTTTATGATATGTGTAAAGCAGTTGATAAAGGCATGGTTATAGAAGAATGCAGGCTTCTTGAAAAAAGAGGTGGAAAGTCAGATTATATTAATCTCTGATAAAAATATTTTCATTTCAATATATTTCTTCAGGATTTTCCCCGTATTTTTTTGTTAATATTAAAAAAAATCAAAAAATTTAACTTGAAAATAATACGGTTATTTATACATTTGAGTTGTTAGCACTCGTTAGATTGAGTGCTAACAAATATTAAAAAGTATATCAGTATACCTATTTATAAATTATTAAAGGAGGCTAATGTGGCTATTAAACCTATTGGAGACAGAATTCTTGTCGAATTACTTGAAGAGGACATTGCAAAAGTAGGTTCTCTTTATGTTCCTGATACAGCTAAGGAAAAACCACAGCGTGGAAAAGTCGTTGCTGCAGGAGAGGGAAGGCTTGATGGTAAAGATCTCGTTCCAATGAGAGTAAAAGTCGGCGATAAAGTGCTGTTTGGCAAATATGCCGGTTCAGAGCTGAAATATGAAGATAAGGAATATCTAATTCTCAGCGAACATGATGTTCTTGCTGTAATCGACTAAGAGTTTCAATTTTATTTTAACAAAAGGGGATAACAATGGCTAAAATATTGAAGTACAATGATGAAGCAAGAAGAGCAGTGCTTGAGGGCGTTGTTAAGCTTGCTGATGCAGTTCAGGTGACACTGGGGCCCAGGGGCCGTAATGTTGCTATAGATAAAAAATTCGGTGCTCCCACTGTTACTAAAGATGGTGTTACTGTTGCAAGAGAGATCGAGCTTGAAGATGCTTTTGAAAATATGGGCGCGCAGATGGTAAAAGAAGTTGCCATTAAAACAAATGATGTTGCCGGTGACGGTACAACAACTGCTACAATTCTTGCTGCGGCAATTTACAGGGAAAGCTTAAAGAATGTTACAGCTGGTGCTAATCCGATGGATCTCAAAAGAGGTATAGACAAAGCTGTTGAAGCTGCAGTTAACTATGTTGCGTCTACTTCAAGAGAGATCAAAGACAAGAAAGAGATCGCTCAGGTTGCGGCAATTTCTGCAAACAATGATATGGAAATCGGAAACCTCATAGCAGACGCTATGGATAAAGTCGGAAAAGACGGCGTTATAACTGTTGAAGAAGCAAAATCTATCGAAACTACACTTGATGTTGTTGAGGGTATGCAGTTTGATAGAGGATATATCTCGCCATATATGGCAAATGATCCTGAATCAATGCAGGCAGTTCTTGAAGATGCATTTATTCTTATCCATGACAAAAAAATATCTACAATGAAAGACCTTCTCCCTGTTCTTGAGAAAGTTGCTCAGGCTGGAAGACCTCTTCTTATAATAGCAGAGGAAGTTGAAGGGGAAGCTCTTGCAACTATAGTTGTTAATACACTCAGAAAGACTATCAGCTGTGTTGCTGTAAAAGCTCCCGGTTTTGGCGACAGACGTAAAGCTATGCTTGAGGATATAGCTATCCTTACCGGCGGACAGGTAGTATCTGAAGACCTCGGCATGAGACTTGACAACACAACTGTTGAAATGCTCGGAAGAGCAAAAAAGATCATTGTTGATAAAGAAAATACAACAATCATCGAAGGTGCAGGCGCACAGAGTGAAGTTCAGGGAAGAATCGTTCAGATTCAGAAACAGATTGAAGAGTCCACATCTGAATATGATATCGAAAAACTCCAGGAAAGAAAAGCTAAGCTTGCAGGCGGAGTTGCAGTAATCAATGTTGGTGCAGCTACTGAAGTTGAATTAAAAGAGAAGAAGGCAAGGGTTGAGGATGCTCTCTCAGCTACAAGGTCAGCTGTTGAAGAGGGTATAGTACCTGGTGGCGGACTTACTCTGATTCATGCACAGAAAGCTGTTAAAGAAGCAGCTGGAAAGCTTGCAGGTGATGAAAAGATCGGTGCTGAAATAATAGCTAAAGCTATCGAAGCTCCGATGAAGCAGATTGCTTCTAACGCAGGCCTCGAAGGTTCAGTGGTTGTTGAAAAAGCAAAAGATGAAAAACCAGGGATCGGTTTCAATGCATATACACTCGCATGGGTTGACATGATTGATGCCGGTGTAATTGATCCGGCTAAGGTTGTTCGTTCTGCTCTTCAGAATGCGGCATCTGTTGCAGGTATGCTCTGCACAACAGAAGTCCTCATCACTGATAAGGAAGAGGAGAAAATGCCGGCAATGCCAGGCGGTGCAGGAATGGGCGGAATGCCGGGAATGTATTAATAGACTGCAGATAATAAATATAAAAAAAGGCTGTCCCGGAAGGGCAGCCTTTTTTTATAGATCATGCTTAATATTTATAATGGATTTAACACTGTTTTATATGAAACTTCATTAGAGTTTGCATATCTTACTTTATATTTTTTTCCGTAAAAGAAATCTGAAAAAATTGATGAGGAGTATGTATAATTCATTCTGAATGCGAATTTATCATCAGACATTATCCCGGTAAGCGCTGTAGCTGAAACAGGTTTGAAATCATTACTGAAAACAGTACAGTATAAAGAATCGGGAGCTCCATTCGAAGCCATATCATCCGGCATAAAAAAGAGTGAATAGAAAGTACTGGTGATATTTGGTATTTTATAATGGTTACGGTTCAGTTTTCCCCATTTCCAGTTTTCCATTAATGGACCGCTTTTTCTGTTGAGATATCTCATCGAACCGAGAAAAGCCTGATCAAAAATTGTTTCTCTGGTTTCAAACTGGTCGGTTCCTGTATTATCAAAAATTGTGACAGGGTTTTTTGATAGTATCTGGTAAAAGTCATCATATAATAAATGCGAATAATTCAGAAGAGTGTCGGTATCATTTCCGAATTCATCTCTGAAGGTTTTATCAAACATATTTGTTAAAGTAGTATAAAATATCGCGGGTGCCTGTAATCTATGGCGGGTAGTATAATCCCACTCATTAAAATAAATTTTTGTCATTTTTGCAGATGTAAGAGGTGTTAATGAAAGAATCTGGTTAAAAACCGGAGTAAAAAGTTCAGCAGCACCGGAATGTGTGTCTGTTATCAGCTCCTGAATATATTTCTCGTTATATATTTTACGGGGAGGAAGCATTGAAAGCAGCGTATTCAGTTTGATTTGATTTGTTGTTAGAATGCCCTGTCTTAATACCGGGATATCTTTCCTTGTTGTAAGATCTGAGCCAATGTAATCTATACTTTTAATAGTTTTTATACTGGCAATTTTGATATGGTCAGGTTTATAAACGCGTGTACCATCTGATATAATATTTCTTCCCGGATCCGGTGTTGTTGTAAAGCCTGAAAATATTTTGAAAGATTCTTTGTCTGTTTTCAGCAGAAATCCTTTCAATGAAGCATCTGAGGTCAGTATAAGGTTTCTGAGTTTTAAAGAGTTAGTTTCAAATGGAGCGGTTGCAATAATTTTCAGATAGTTAGGTCCGGGATGTATAGAGTTAATACATAATATCTGATCGTTCTGTTTTTGAGAAATAATAAGGTCACTGAGAATTGAACCCTTTTCTGTTACCCATCTGAGAGTATTAAGAGTTCTGTCAGTTCCTTCGGGAATCCGTACAGGCTGAAATTCCTTCCATACACCTCGGTAATTGTATTGATATGTATCATTATTCTTTCTTGTTTTAAAAAGAATAAAATCCTGGCTGTCTGCATTTATACTGAAGTGTGTGAAAAAGGAAGATTCTTTTCTGAATGAGAATATGAATGGAAGACCGCTGTAGGTTATGGCTGATATTAATTGATCAGAAATTTTTAAATTAACCGGATACCACCCGGGGTATATATTATAATTTGCTGTTTGGCTGAATGCGGTAAAACTCCGGTTGTCAGATGAGTTCATAGATGAGGGAACATGCACTGCAAAACCGGAATTGAAGTGTCCGATATATGTTTCTACCAGATTTTTTACACGCTGTATTATATATAAATATTGCGAATCATCATCTCCATAAAAATAAAACTTTTCAGAAGAGGGGAAGATTTTTGATATTGTAATTCTTTTTGACTCGGAAAAGGGAAAAATAATTTCTGAGTTGGCCAGGTATGCATCTGCCCATTCTTTCATAAGCAGAATTGCTATTATATCAGCTGGTATCCAGTCGTTTCTGTCCGATTTTGCAAGATGGCGGGTATGCCTGATCTGGTTTACGCCATCTGCATATTTGCTTATTTGTGATTTTAATTCATTATCGAGCCTGGCGTATAATGAATCTGCTTCCTTCGTGAATCCTATTATTGATGCAAGCCTGTCAAGGAGTTCACTTTCCGGATTTGTAATGAAATGGCTCACAGTTCCTGTGGCGAGAGCTCTCTGGTATTCCATAAGATTCAGGCGGTCCTGTGCGTGAATATAACCGAGAGCATAGAAGATGTCCTCTTTTGATGAGGCAGTAATTAAAGGAACTCCTTCGGGTGTTCGTGTAATAACGACTTCTGATTGTATATTTACGTTCTCAATATTATCGTAAGAAATCCTTGCATACTGGTATGTTAAAAAAAATCCTGCGAGAATTATAAGTATTAAGGAGATGATGGTTGTTGATGATATTATTATCTTCTTTCTTAATCCCATGGCACCTGAACCGGTTAGGAAAATTTGAATTTTCCGCATATTAACTTTTTCCTGACATAAATATAATATGCGGCATATTCAGAAAAAAGTTCCAGCGAGTATTTATTATTATAGTAATATTGCAATACAGTAAAAGCCAGTAAATATAATTTAAAACATCATTTATTATAACAATTTTACTTTATTTCGATTATTGAATTTGTTATTTCAATCTTTGTATAATAATTATCAAGCATTGAGAAAAATCGTGAAAAGGCACCTTTGACATCAATTACCGATTCACCTCTTTTCAGTTGTGAGATTCTCCTGACATTTTTTGTGTAGATATAAATTTCAACTAGTCCTTTTTCTGTCTGGATGTCTGAAAGTACGCAGAAATCGTAGTCAACATTTGTTGATGTAATTATATCTTTAACTTTCAGGTTTTCAATTACAAGAATTTTCTGGGTGAGTGAATTTTTAAGAAGAAAAGATTCAGCCGGATTATCAGTTGAATCGATTTTTTCCTTTTGAACAAGGAGTTCATCTATCGCAACCTTATCTTTCAGAAAGAAAGCTGTTGAACATGAAAGTGCCGGGAGCAGCAGTAATATAATAATAAGATTTTTTTTCATAAATTTTTCTCCTGAGATTTTTGAAACTGTTATGTTTTTTTGTAGTGAAAATTTCAAATGAGGCATCAAATAACATTTAATCTGCAGTTTCAATGGTGGAATACACCCTTTGAATGATTAATAATTTTCTAATTTTAACTGTTAATGAATATATCGAATTATCTGATTCAGTAATTTGTCAACTTTTAATAGACTTGAGGTGTAATAAAATTTTTGCTGCAATAGCGTGTGTTCTTTACGTTATAAAAATTGCTTGAAATGCTGATTATAATGTGGAATATGCCTTTTATATAATACAATGAGTAGATGAGATGCCAAGAATAAACAGAGTTGATGAAGATAATATAGTAAACAGTATTATCGGTTCAGGTTCAGAATTTAAAGGTGAGTTCAAGATAAACGGCCTGCTACGGATTGACGGGAAATTTCAGGGTACTATTGATACACATGGCAAAGTACTTGTGGGCCAGTCCGGTGATGCTGTAACAGATATTAAAGCAAGGCTGGTGGTTGTAGGGGGTCGTGTTTCAGGGAACATATATGCCACTGAAAGAGTGATACTTCTATCTACCGGAGATGTCAGAGGTAATGTTATTACTCCAAGTCTGATAATGGAAGAGGGAGTAAAATTTGAGGGGAACTGCGTTATCAATAAAAAGATAGAGGAGTAACCCGTGATTGAAATTCCGCGTACCGGACTTAAGCAGCAGACAAGGGCTGACAGAAAACCTGCAAAAAAAGGGGGTATTGGCAGTACCTCTGCATCAAAATTTTCATCTGAACTTGAGAGCAGGATAATTTCTGACGTAAGAGTTGATATGGAGGAACTTATCGGGGATCTGCTGGAACAGGAAAAAAGGTTTCTTGATATGCAGTCCCTGTATGAACTTGAAAAATATAAACTCCTTGTGCGCGATCTTCTGAAGATGATTCTTGACAAGGGGTTCCAGACTCAGAAGCTTGAATTGTCAGGTAGGGAAAAAAGACTCGGTAGAGCTGAGAAAACTATTGTTAAACAGATAGATGAAGGTCTGGTGAAGCTTTCTACGATGATAACACGCTCCAGTGATGCTTTTGAACTGATGAAACAGATAGAGGAGATCCGGGGGCTGATATTTGATCTTGTCTATTAAGTGATGACGGCTGACGGTATAGCTTTGCATTACATATTCATGTAAAATTACAGCAGCATACTCCAGATTTTCCTGTTTAATTATAAATTATCCCATTTATCCTGTTACCCTGCTTTTTATTAATTTTTTTAAAATTTCCGGACTACGGCTGAATCGATATATGAGTTTCCAGAAAATAAAAGGTCATCAGAACCAGTTAAAATATCTTTCACGCTTAAAAGAGCAAAAAACAATACCTCATGCGCTTCTTTTTACAGGTCAGCAGGGTATAGGGAAAAGGCTTATAGCGGATATTTTTGCTGCTTCGGTTTTTTGTAAAGATATAGATTCTCCATGCGGGATATGTCATTCATGTATGCAGATGAAAGCAGGCTCTTATCCCGATTTTCTGGTTCTGGAAAGGGATGATAAGGGTAAGATTCCTGTGGGAAACAGTGACAGAAGTCAGCAGGGATCTGTGCGATGGATGATTGACAGGCTTACCAGGAGTTCGATTAACGGCAGATATATTATAATTGTTGATGGTGTTGAGACTATATCAGAATCGGGGCAGAATGCTCTTCTTAAAACTGTTGAGGAACCGGGCTCTGATTCTCATATTATTTTAATAGCCGAGAGTAAATCCGGTATTCTCCCAACAATCGTTTCAAGGTGTATTGAAATTAACTTTAATCCGCTTCAGGTGTCAGATATAAAAGATATTGTTAATGAAAGGTTTCCTGATGGGGAGAACTCATCTTTAATATCATCGATCTGCGGAGGGTCAGCTGAAGTGGCGCTTCGATTGTATGATGATAAGGTTTTTGACGTTATTATAGCAGCCGCAAAAGAGATTAAGGGTATAATGCGAGGGAGAGGTACAGCAGGTAAAGCATTCGATTTTTCCGGAGCATCAGATACGGCGTTTATTATCACAGTGCTTATTAATCTCTATAGTTTTATGGTACGGGCTCATATTACGGGAGAAGTTGTTGTTTACCCTGATGATATTACACTTGACACAGGTGAGTCTGAAAAAGCGGTTAAAATACTGCTTGCTATAAAAAAGGGGCTGAAAAATAATCTGAATGTTAATAGTATTTTAAAAGGGATGCTTTACTCGGTTACAGAGATAAATCCCCGGGGTTTTCCTGACCCCGATTTTTCATGGCTTTAATAAAATTTTTGAGGAGTTGTATGGAAGTATCAGCTGTTAAATTAAGAAATAGCTATCAGATATATTTTGTTGATACAAATGAGTTCTTTTTCAGACAGAACTCCGACTGTATTGTTGAGATTGAGCACGGTATTGATATGGGTAAGGTGGTGAAAATTAAGAGCTATCAGAATAATCCTGAAATAACCGTGAATGGAAAAATTATCAGAAGGGCTATGGATGAGGATTTTAAAAAAATCCCTGATCTTGAAGCTATTGAAGCCAGGGCCTTTACAGTATGCAAGGAAAAAGCGAGGGCGAAAAACCTTGAGATGAAGCTGGTTTCAGTAAAATGCCTTTTTGATAAAACAAAGATTATCTTCTACTTTGTGGCGGATAACAGGATAGACTTCAGGGAACTTGTGCGCGAGCTTGCTTCTGTTTTCAGAACCAGGATTGAGATGAGGCAGATTGGAGTACGTGACGAGTCACGTCTTGTAGGGGGATACGGCCCCTGCGGTAAACAGATGTGCTGCCTCTACCAGAGGGAGGAGTTTGAGCCTGTTTCGATTAAAATGGCAAAGGAACAGAGCCTGAATCTCAATTCAATGAAGATATCAGGGATGTGCGGCAGGCTTCTCTGTTGTCTTGGTTATGAGTATAATACATACAGGGAGCTGAATGAAGGACTCCCCGAGCTTGAGGCTGTTATCACCGCAGGTGATAAATCATATACTGTTATATCAGTTAATACACTGAAAGAGTCTGTTACGATAAAAGATGGAGACAGGTTCCTCGAGATAAAGAACAGGGATATGATTCAGAAAAACGGGAAGTATAAAATCAGAGATGAAGTTGTTGAAGCTATTTTTAAGGTGGATGACGAAGCCGGAAAATAGTTTCAGGTGATCTATATAATGATTGTTTTATTTTTAGAGGGCAGAAGATGGAGAGGACTTTTTACGTAACTACACCGATTTACTATGTTAATGCTGAACCGCATATAGGGCATGCGTATACAACAATTCTTGCGGATTTTATGACAAGGCTTTATACTCTTACCGGACATGATTCATATTTTCTTACGGGAACTGATGAACATGGAGACAAAATCTTCGCGGCAGCTTCAGCGAATAATACGACACCTCAGGAGTATTCAGACAGAATCAGCGGAAAGTTCAGGGCTGCATGGGATGATATAGGGATCAGGTATTCAGATTTTATCCGTACAACGGAAGCAAGGCATAAGAAAGTTGTTCAGGATATACTTCAGAAAGTTTATGATAGCGGTGATATATACTTCGGCAGTTACGGCGGAAACTACTGCGTCGGATGCGAGAGGTTCCTTACAGACAAAGAGATTGTGGACGGGAAATGCCCGGAGCATAACAGGGAGCCGCAGTTCATTGAAGAGAAAAATTATTTTTTCAAGATGAGTAAATACCAGGACTGGTTAATTGATCATATAAATAAAAATCCGGAATTCATAAGACCTGAAAGATATAAAAATGAAGTTCTTTCGATGCTGAAAGGGGAGGTTCTTGAGGACCTTTGCATCTCCCGCCCTGTTTCAAGGCTTACATGGGGTATACCTCTACCATTTGATGAAAACTTCGTCACTTATGTATGGTTTGATGCACTTATAAATTATGTTAGCGCAATGGGCTATCCTGACGATCAGAAATTTAAGAATTACTGGCCATCAGTGCAGCACATTATCGCAAAGGATATACTGAAGCCTCACGGGATCTTCTGGCCCACAATGCTGAAGGCAGCGGGTATTGAACCCTATATCAATCTCAATGTTCACGGCTACTGGAATATGGATGATGCCAAGATGTCCAAGAGTCTTGGAAATGTTGTGACTCCCCATGATCTTGTGAATAAATACGGCAATGACCAGATACGGTATTTCTTTCTTCGTGAAATGACATTCGGGCTTGACGCGAGGTTCAATGAGGATGTTGTCATTGATCGCATAAACTATGATCTTGCCAATGATCTTGGCAACCTTGTGAACCGTACATTCAATATGGCAGGAAAATTTTTTGAAGGGAAGGTTCCCGGGTTCGGGAAAGAGAATCCCGGACGGGATGAAATGCTCGCCTCCTTTGAAAAAGCAGCATCTGCGTATATTGAACATGCGTCTAAATTCCAGACAAGCATCGGTATTGAAAAGCTCTGGGAATTTATCAGGTCTCTTAATAAATACGTTGATGAACATAAACCGTGGCAGCTTGCAAAAGAAGGAAAAAATGATGAACTTGCATCTGTTATGCGCAACCTTCTTGAGGCTATATACAGCGTAGCAGTTCTTCTCTCCCCTGTACTTATCACTATTTCACCTAAGATAGTTTCAGCGCTCAATATGAATGGCATATCCGTAGATATAAAAACCCTTACCGGGTTAAATAATCTGAAGTCCGGATCAGACATTGGTGATCCCGGAATCCTCTTCCCGAAGATGGAGAAGCCGAAAGCTGAAACAAAAGCTGAACCGGCAAAGGAAGTAAAAAAAGAGAAGGAAACAGCAGGACTCATCGAAATTACAGATTTCACAAGAGTTGATATCAGGGTTGCAGAAATTCTTGAAGCTTCAAAAGTTGAAGGTTCAGATAAGCTTCTTTATCTTAAAGTAAATTCAGGTCTCGATGAGAGATTTATCGTTGCAGGGATTGCTCAGGCTTATTCGCCGGAGGAGGTAAAAGGTAAAAAGATACTTCTTGTGGCGAACCTTAAGCCTGCTAAGATTTTCGGTATTGAATCAAACGGTATGCTCCTCGCCGCAAAAAAGAGCAGTAAAGATAAGCCTGCAGTTATCTTTGTTGATGATAGTATACCTGCAGGGGCAAAATTAGGCTGATATTATGTTTCTCGGGATAATGGCAGATACTCATAACGATATAGATTCATTTGAAAAGGCCCTGTCTATATTCAGGGAGAGGGGTATAAAGACACTTGTACACGCGGGTGATATCACCTCTCCAAGAATGCTTGAGTATCTTGTTGAATTTGACTGCTATATTGTACTTGGTAATGGTGATCAGATAGATAAGGATGTAATAAACTGGAAAGCTTCAGTGCTGGGGCTTCGTCCGGTTGAAGATACAGCTGAGTTTGAATTCTGCGGTAAAAAGTTTATGGTTTTCCATGGAAATAACGTACCGTTATACAGGCAGGCTGTAGCATCGGGAAAATATAATTATATTATAAAAGGGCACACCCATTATTTTGAAAATTACTTATCAAACGAGTGCAGAATTATAAACCCCGGTGCTGTTTACAGGCATGATGAATCTTCAATAGTAATACTGGATGTTGAAGCTGATAAAGTTGAAAAGATAGATCTTGATGAAATTTAATATTTTTTTAAATTGATTCCCGCATCTTCATGATCAGTAAACTCAAAACGAATGATCAGGAATTATTTAATCTTTTCAACTATCCTTTCAAAATCATCCAGTGAATAATAGCTTATTTCAATTCGGCCCTTTCCATTACTGTGTTTTATCTCAACTTTGGTCCCTAATTTTGAAATAAGATCCTCTTCCATCTTTTTTATCTGTGAACTTTTAGGCTGAAAAGCTTTCTGACCGCTGCCGTTACCGGAAGAAACAGTCTCTTTTGTACCATTAAGCATCGATTCCAGCGCACGGACGGAGATTCCATTGTCCACAATCTGGTTGTAGACATTCATGAGTTTTCTCTGATCTTCAATGGAGAGGAGAACTTTCGCGTGACCCTGTGTAATTTTTCTGTCAATAAGTCCATTCTGCACATCTTCAGGGAGGTTCAGCAGACGGAGTGAGTTTGTTATTGTAGTGCGCTCTTTACCCACTCTCTTGGCAACATCCTGCTGTTTAAGTTTGAATCTGTCTATTAGAAGTTTATATGCCCTGGCTTCCTCTATGGGATTGAGGTCTGCTCTCTGAATGTTTTCGATAAGAGCCATTGTAAAGTTCTGCTCTTCGTCAGCTTCAATTACTATGGCCTTGATTTTTTTCATTTCATTGAGCTTGCATGCCCTGTATCTTCGCTCACCTGCTACGATGATGAACTGCCCGGCATTTTCACGTACAATGATGGGCATTATGAGGCCAACAGCTTTTATAGATTCAGCAAGACCCTCGATTTCGTTCTCATCAAATACTGTGCGGGGCTGGTCAGGATTCGGGAGGATTTTGCCAAGTTCAATCTCCCTTATCCTGTTTTTATCTTCCACTACTATGTTTTCAATTTCAGCGGCAGGGGTTGGTGATGTGGATATTATTGCACCCAGCCCTTTGCCTAAAGCCTTCTTAGTCATTATTAAGTACCTCTTCTGCCAGTTTTTCGTAGGTTACACTTCCCGGGCAGGTTTTATCATAGAGCCCTATCGGTTTTCCGAATGAAGGGGCTTCAGAAAGTTTCACGTTTCTCGGGATTATTGAGTTAAATACCTTGTTTTGAAAATACTCCCTTACGTCAGAAACAACCTGTTGAGACAGGTTTGTTCTCGGGTCGTACATGGTTAGAACAACGCCTTCAATCTTAAGCGCTTTATTGAGATTCTCCTGCACCATAACAATGATTCGGAGAAGCTGGTTTATACCTTCAAGAGCATAATACTCACATTGCAGCGGGATCAGCACTGAATCAGCTGCCACGAGGCTGTTAAGTGTAAGAATCCCGAGAGATGGCGGGCAGTCAATGAATATGTAGTCGTAATGATTCTTTATGGTTCCTAATTTTTTCTTAAGAATAAACTCTTTCCCCTCTGCATCAAGCAGATCAACCTGCGCGCCTGAAAGGTGAATATTTGAAGGAATTATAGAAAGCCCTTCAATTTCGGTTTTAAAGATGGCCTCTTCAATGGGAATTTCATCAAGAAGGACTTCATACAGGGTGGTTTCCATCTCCTCTGCATTAATCCCTATGCCGAAACCGGCATTTCCCTGGGGATCAATATCTATAATCAGGACTCTCTTCCCCTTTTCAGCAAGAAAAGCAGCTACATTGACTGTGGTGGTAGTTTTACCCACTCCACCTTTCTGATTGGAAACGGATATAATTTTACCCATTTATAAATACCCCTTTTTTGACATGTAAGGATTTAATTGCCGGATCTTTTTGAGTTTCACTACAAGTATATTGTATGAAAAAAAGTAAAACTGATTCTGTAAATAAAAAAATGGGCGCGGATTATTATTTTAACCTTGAAAAAAGAACCTTTATAAAAGCGGCAAGAAAGAGCATCCCGATTCCATAAAGGATATACTTACCGATTTTGAAGATTTTCGGGGAAATTTCCGCCCCCCTTGCTGAAACTATTGCAAATATCTTCCATCTCTCAGTTCCCCCGGGGTAAACCTCGATAAAACAATAGTCATTTTTTGATGATTTCAGGGTATAACTCTGTTCTTTTGTATAGATTTCCCTGGAAATCATAAGCCTGTTGCTGCTGTCATAGATTTCGTACATAAATGGGGAACCGTCAGAAAGGAAATAGAAGGTGTTTGTACCGACTTCAATATTGAAGTAGTACCTTCTTGATGTTTCGCCCCCCAGAAAAGCATCAGTTATCCTGCTTCTTACATCCTGGGAGTATGATCCGGCAAGTTGTACGGCTCTTTTAAGTACTGTGTTCCCCGCTATTCTGTAGATATTGAAACGCTTGAATTCGCTGTATACAGTGCTGTAGTAGCTTGTGTAAATGATTTCTCCATACCCGTCTTTTATCAGTACACTTATTGGACCGGACTTTTCACCCTTTGGAGTGCTGAATTTCGATTCTGATAGAATTTCTGCGTCATCAACATGTTTGAGAGCAATCCACCCGGGGTATTCCATGTACAGATAGGCTTTTCTTTTCATACTGAACATGGCGAGATCGTCATAAACATCCGCCTCTATCCTTCCGGGTATTCCCATGTAGGGGAAATCATTGAAAAACTCAAAATTATCATATCCGGCTGACATCTGTTTATATGAATAACCTGAAAAATAGGCAGAGCCGCCTCTTTTTATAAAATCTCTCAGATCTTTACCGAATTTTTTTTCGTCCATTTCAAAGAAGTTTTTTGTAAGTTTTACAGATGTGATCTCCTTACCCTGCCAGTTTATATCAAGATTATCCTCATAGTTTGATTCAATTCCTGAAGGGAAAAAGATAGAGCTGTATTTCGTGAAATTATCTGTATCCGAAAGTTCCCTGAATTCTATCAGATCATACCGGATGTTATAATTGGAGAGTACAAGTTCAATATTGTCATACCGGCTTTTTACCACAGCAATTCTTTCACCTGACTGTGGGTAAATGTAGATTGGAAAAAGCAGTATCGGCAGCAGAAACAGATATTTCAGGAACATTTTATTTTTTATCATTCTGAGGATTTTCTTTATATAGCAGGGCGAGTCAAGAAAAAAAGAGATGTATAGGTGTTGACATAACAAATGAACATGTGAACAATGGTTCATTCGATGAAGGGAAGGAGGCGAAATGCCCTTAGAGAAAGCAAAACCATTTAAAGATGAAGCTTTTTATGATCTGGCGGAGTTTTTCAAAATTTTCGGAGATCCCGCACGTCTCAGGATACTTAAAGTACTACAGCCTGGAAACATAAGTGTGACTGATCTTGCTGAGCAGGTTAAGATGAGCCGGTCCGCCGTATCTCATCAGCTCCGGATCCTTAAGCATGCGCGTGTTGTGAGGGTGAGAAGAGAGGGGAAAAATTCATTTTATTCACTTGATGATGAACATATTGATTTAATTTTAAAGCTCGGTATGGAGCATATTCTTGAAACAGGGGTAAATTAAATGGGCTCACATGAAAACTGCAATCATAACCATTCACATGAGCATAACCACGTTCATGAACATCCGGACGGGAAGCATATAATTTCAAGCGGCCATCATCATGATCACAGGGGATTCGGGAGCGGAGGGAGATTTCTCCTTGTAATTATTTTCAACATGATAATAACAGCCGCTGAGTATATCGGGGGTTTACTCTCGGGGAGTTTAGCGCTTATATCTGATGCAGGGCATAATTTTTCTGATGTGCTGGCGTTATGCCTCGGCTATGCCGGAGAAAAAATTTCAGGCAGGGATAAGACTGGAGCTTACACTTTCGGGTATAAAAGATTTGAGGTGCTTGCTGCTCTTATTAATGCGTTAACTCTTGTAGTTATAGGGATATATATTTTTTATGAGTCAGTAAAGAGGTTTCTGAATCCTGCTCCTGTGGATTTCTCAATTATGCTCCCTGTGGCTGTTATCGGTCTTCTGGGAAATATCATTTCAATTTTTGTTTTACGTGGCGGTGAACACAGTATTAATATCAGAGCTGCTTTTCTGCATCTGCTGTTTGATGCAGTTTCATCGGTTGCTGTTATTTTCGCGGCTGTTCTTATATATTTTACTTCGAATTACTGGATAGATATTGTTATAAGCTTTTTCATTGCGGTAATGATTATATGGAGTGCCATGGGAATCCTGAAGGAGTCATTCAGAATATTTTTTCAGGGAGTTCCGGGACATCTTGATACTGACGAGATATACAGGGAAATAATGAAAGTCGAGGGTGTGGAGAGTATTCACGGTCTTCACGTCTGGTCTATCAATTCAAGAGAGGTTTTTCTCTCCTGCCATATAATACTGGAGGGAGATTTTCCGGGAATATCTGATTCAGTTATTCAGGGTGTAAATTATATACTTCTGCATAAGTTCGGGATTGATCATACTACTATTCAGGTGGAAGTTGGTGATTTTTGCGGGGGGCAGAGGGGAGAGTGCTGTAATTGAAATTATACATCAGTAACATCATAAATCAGCAAGGGGCTGCAGCCCCTTGCTGATGTGATAAATAATTACTCCGCCTTCTGACCGCATTCACAATCAGGTGCATCACATGTGCATATACCCATCGGGACATAAGCAGGGCAGTATCCTATCCATGCAGAGGCCCACATTGCAAGGCCGAGAACCAGAAGAATCACTGTGCCCACAGGACCTGTCTCGAGTATTATAATGTTCAATAAAAATGAAGTTCCAACCATGAATCTTATGAACTTATCTGCGCTACCGACGTTCTGTTTCATATTTTTCTCCTTCTAAAAAATGAACTGGCTATAGCAGTAATATTCAAAATAATATCGATAAGTAAAGGAAAATTTTATTATTGACACATGTTTTTACTGAGATTTTTTGATTATGTTCAATGATTTTGTCACTGCGAGGCTTTAAATGCCGAAGCAGTCTGTTAAAGCCGCTATAGCTCCATTTTGTTTGTAAAAGGTTATTTCAGAAACAGATTGCTTCACTATGTTCGCAATGACAGGGATTTAATCCTTTCGTGAACTGTTGAAGAATTTTATTTCAGGTGATATTTATGGCAAGAGTACTTTCAGGGATTCAGCCTTCGGGGAATCTTCACATAGGGAACTATTTCGGTATGATGAAACCGATGATAGAAAGCCAGGATAAAAACGAACTTTTCTGTTTCCTGGTGAACTATCACGCGATGACAAGCCTTCATGACGGAGGCGAACTTAGGAAAAATACAATTGAGGCCGCAATGGACTTTCTTGCGCTGGGGTTAGACCCCGATAAATGCCATTTCTGGGTACAATCAGAAATTCCTGAAGTTGTTGAACTTTCATGGATTCTCTCCTGCCATACTTCAATGGGGCTTCTTGAAAGGAGCCACAGTTATAAGGATAAAACAGCCCGCGGCCTTGTTCCCACTGCGGGTCTATTTACATACCCGGTACTCATGGCAGCTGATATTCTGCTTTTTAATGCAGACATTGTGCCGGTGGGGAAGGATCAGAAACAGCACCTTGAGATTACAAGGGATATTGCGGAGAGGTTTAACAACACCTTTGGAGAAATTTTCGTGCTCCCCGAGCCGCAGATATCAGAGGATCTTGCGGTTATTCCCGGTGTTGACGGTCAGAAGATGTCGAAGAGTTACGGCAACGCGCTGGAGATATTTGAAAGTGAAGCCTCTCTGAAAAAAAAGGTGATGAAGATAGTAACTGATTCAACACCTGTTGAAGATCCGAAAGATCCAGATAAATGCAATGTCTTTGCACTGTATAAGCTCTTTGCGGATGAATCACGGCTTGCTGATGCAAGAGAGCGCTACCTCAAAGGGGGAACCGGTTACGGGCAGTTCAAAAAGGAGCTCCTTGAAGTTATAATTGAATACTTCCGCCCATACAGGGAGAAGCGTAAAATTTATGAAAATGATCATGAAGAAGTACGCAGAATTTTAAGGAAAGGCGCGGATAAGACAAGAATTGAGGCGATGAAAGTTCTCACTAAAGTAAGGGAGGCAGTGGGGATCAACTACTGATCCGCCCGCTGCTCAAGTTTTTCAATAAAGTCCTTCATGTGCTGAGGGATTTCCAGTGAAAATTCCATCCTTTCCCCGCTGAGCGGATGTGTGAAAGCAAGATATGTGGATGCCAGCAGAAGATATGGGACCCTGTGTTTCTCCCACTTCTTTGAATATATCTGGTCACCTATTACAGGGTTACCCATTGATGAGAGATGTACCCTGATTTGATGGGTTCTCCCGGTATAGATTTTTACATTAAGCATTGTGAAAGTACCCACAGGTGTGTGCCAGAGCTTCGCTATAGTATATTCAGTAACAGCCTCTCTCCCGTCCTCTGTTACGCACATCTTCTGTCTGTATTTTTTATGGCGTGCAATGGGCTTTTCAATAACATCATGTTCCCTCACCGGTTTTCCGATCACTATTGCAGCATAACGCTTGTCAACTTTCCGTAAAGAGAACTGCTCAACAAGGCTTGCGTAAGCATCGTCTGTTTTTGCTATAACCATGAGCCCCGCAGTGTCCCTGTCGAGTCTGTGAACAATTCCCGGTCTGAAATGATCGCCGGCTGTTGAGAGGTTTTTAATATGAAAGAGCAGGGCATTTACAAGCGTGCTTTCATAGTTCCCCGGACCCTGATGAACAACAAGTCCCGGCTGTTTGTTTATAACTGCGATTGAGTCATCTTCATAAATTATGTTAAGCGGAATATCCTCCGGATACGGGAGTTTAACATCCTCTTCCGGGAAAAAGACTGATATCTCGTCATCTGTTTTCACCTTGTAATTTGCCCGGGTTGATTTTCCGTTAACAAGTATATGTTCATCTTTTATTAATTTCTGGATTATGCTCCGTGAAAGCTGTGATTCGAGAGATGACGCAAGAAAACGGTCAATCCTCTCAAGATCGTATTCTTCCGGAACTGTTACATATATCGTATTTTCGTTCATCTGCACTCCTTTCTCAGGTCAATGTAACTTTATATGATATGCTGACAATAATTTTATTATAGACTTTTTTAATAATGTAAACAACAATTAGATCGGTGAGGAATCATGATTAACTTGAATTATTTCAGGGATATATCCGGCAGAATAATACCTTATATCGCGACATTTTATTATGTTGAGATTATATACCTGATGTTTGTTCTTAATTTTCTGCTGGGGAAAGTTCCTGCTGTTATAGCAGGGATTACACTTGCTGTTCTTCTTAGTTTTCAGATCGTTGCACTATTCAGCAGAAGAGATCTCAGCAGAAAGATACAGCTTTTTCTTATGGATATTCATTTTGCCTATTCAGCTGCATTCATTTTCAGCAGGATTGTTGCTGACTTTCCCCTTTCCGGCGGGGATATAGCAGTGACAATCTTCAGGGGGGCAGCTGTTCTTGTTGAACTCCCTATGATAATAATTCTCACTGATGAGTTTATCATCAGCAGGTACAGGTAGGTTAGCCGGTCTATTGCTGCTGTACAGGGCTTACTTTATGATGCCGGAACTACTGCCGGTATCCGTTCATAGAGTTTTGTATCTATAAAAAGATTTACAAGATCCGGATCAAGTTTGTTGTGCTCAGCTTCCTCTTTCAATATAATGAGGACTTTATCGAGAGGGACTGATTTTTTATACGGCCTGTCCTGAGCAGTAAGGGCATCATAGATATCCGCAATAGCCATCATGCGTGACTGCAGTGATGTGGCTTCCCGGCCTTTAAGCCTGTCCGGATAGCCTGACCCGTCAAGTTTTTCATGATGACGGAGCGCAATTTCCGGGATGTTTTTGTATTCCGGGGGCCATGGTATTTTACTTACGAATTTATATGTTTCTATAACGTGGCTTTCAATTTCAATACGCTCCTGATCGTTCAGGCTCCCTCTCTTAATTCTGAGGTTTATCTTGTCAAGGTCGGTGAGTATGTCGAGCCTGTTTCCTGTAATATCAGTGCATTCAATTTCTATGATCTCGTCAAGTATTCCGCACAGGACAGAATCGGGGTCAAGGTCGGTTATAGTCGGTTCATTGAGCCTGATAAGCTGTTCTTTCATTTCCGTCACGCGGGTGAGTTTTTTTATCTTTTCCTCATGAGTCGATGACAGAAGTTCATCTGAAGGTTTATTAAATGCAAGGCTCTCCCGAATAATATCCATCTCTTTCGCAAAATATTTGAGCTCAATGTAGCGGTATAGATAGTCGAGGCGGAGTTTCAGATTTTCAAGATCCTTGGGATAAAGCTTTTTCGCTTTTTTAAATATGTTCAGGTCAATATATACCTTGCCGAAATCGTGCAGAAGTGCGGCAAATTCCAGTTCCTTGATATCTGTTTCAGTGAATTTAAATTTTCCGAGATATCCCCCCTCAACACTGTTTACAGCCATTGCCATCTCTTTGCAAATAAGAGCTACCCGGAAAGAGTGACCTGATGTTGCAGGATCCCGGGATTCTATTGCGGTTACTGACGCTTTGACAAATTCTTCGAACTGCATCTGTATCTGGTTAATAAGCCTGTTGTTTTCTATGGCAATAGCCGCCTGTCCGGCTATTGCCTCGAGTAGTGAATTATAGCGCTCATCAAATGTTACTACATAGCGGTCAAAGTCAGCTTCTGTTTCAAGTTTGATTTCAAAAGCTTCATTCTCGTATTTTCTGATTCCGGAAAGATCCTCTTTGCTGTTAATCAGCTGGATTACACCTATTATCTGGTCAAGGTGATTTTTCATCGGAACAACAAGCATGGAACGGCTTATGTAACTGTGCTGTCTGTCGAAATACGGATTGAATGAATATGGAGCAAGCGCATCGATCATGTAGGCGTTCGGCAGATTAAGTACTTCACCGGTTACAGCCACATACCCTGATATGGACTTGTTGTTCATCTCCATGACAAACTCCTCAAGAGGGATCTCCCTTGAGAAAGTGTGAGAGTATTTGAACCTCAGTCTCTTTCTGCAGTTTTCATCCTCTTCGACGAGGTATATACTTCCGCCGTCAGCGCCTGTTATTTTTTTACTGAGATATAGAATAAGACGAAGGAGTTTCTCCATGTCCTTTTCACCGGAGAGCGATTTTCCGATATTGATGAGATCCTCCTGGTCTCTCTGTGCGTCGATAAGTTTTGTATAATACCAGTTTTTCTTCTGCTCATTCTGAAAATGTTTTTCTATTATTGAGAATGATTTTTCGATTATAAAACGGATTTTGGATTGAGATGTTTTTTCATCTATGAAATCACTGATATGATAGAGCCGATCAAGATTATGATCAGGAAGTGAGCTGTCATCACCGACAAGAAGCATCTGGTAGAAGATCTTTGAATAATCGATCAGGTTCATGTGCCTGTAAACTGTTTCATACCTGCTGATAGGTATAACAATCAGGCAAAGCAGTGTGGTGTTTTCAGATTCAAGTAGAATTGAATCTATAGTTTTTTCAACATTCCCTGTTACAGTAATGGTAATCCCTGTATCTGCCGGAAGTGTTATACTCTCAGAAAGTTCCCCGGCTACAAGGATTTTTTTGATTACATTTTTTTTATCACCACGCATAAACATGAATTCCCCGATAGTCCTTATCAATAATAACTCTAAAATAACGATTAAACAATTTTTTATTACAATAATTCGAATGTTTATTAATGCAACTAATAATTCAATTTTGAGTGTTTATATTATAATGTATTACTGACTTCATGTTCAGTAATTTTTACAGGAGATTACTGAACATGAAATATAGTGTGACATTCCGGAATTGATGGTGAAATTTTTTATATTTTTATATTCTTATAAAGGAGCATGTGTCTATTCGCAGGCAGCCTCCTTCAGCATTTTGATATTCTCCTCTCCAGGGGGAACCATGGGGTAAACATTGTATTCTGTATCAATATGCACATTCATGAGCAGCGGCCCCTTCTCTTTCAGGTATTCCTCCGGCCTGAAAAAATTCAGCATTCCTGACTCGATGCTGACACTGCGTATCCCGAAGTGATGAGCTACCCCTGTATAGTCTGTTTCCGCACGGAACTTAGTGGCATAAAAGTTGCCATCATAAAAAAGCTCCTGCTGCTGACGAACAAGGCCCAGCTGCCCGTTATTCATAAGAATAATTTTCAGGTTGAGATTAAGCTCGGCCAGTGTGGCAAGTTCCTGAATATTCATAAGAATGGAGCCGTCCCCGGTAAAGCAGATAACCTCTTTATCAGGATTTGCATATGCGGCCCCGATTGCGGCTGGAAGACCGAAGCCCATCGTGCCCAGACCCCCTGACGTGAGGAAGCTTCTCCCTGTTGCGAACGGATAGGTTCTTGCTACCCACATCTGGTGCTGACCTACATCTGTTGTGATTATTGCATCAGGTGATGCCGCTTCAGCAATTTTTTTTATTATGCTTACAGGATGATTGGGGAAATATGCAGGAGACTTATCGTTTGCCGCTTTAACCAGACTCACTGTTGTAAGCCACTCCTTTCTTTCTTTACGTTCTACATGAGGGAGCAGGTGCGTCAGTATCGATTTCGCGTCTCCGCTTATCGGTATTCTGCTTTTTTTTATCTTGTTGATTTCCGATGGGTCAATATCTATATGTATAAGTGCGCTTTTACTGGCGAAACCGTCAAGCTTCCCTGTTGTCCTGTCTCCGAATCTCGCTCCGATACATATAATAAGATCTGCGTCATTCACAAGGAGGTTTGTGCTTACATTACCATGCATTCCCAGCAGCCCCAGGTATAGTTCGCTGTCGTGTCTGAAGGCGCTGAGTCCCATGAGTGATACGGCCACAGGTATGCTCCCTGTACGGGCAAGTTCTTCGAGTTCGCTGAAGGCTCCTGATGCGATAATTCCTCCACCTGCATAAATTACAGGTTTGCGTGCGCTGTTGATCATCTTTGCGGCTTCAATGATTGATCTCATGTCGGGATCTGTTTTTTTATGCGCGGTTTCATATATGGCATCGGATAATTCAACCTCCTGCACCTGTATATCCTTAGGCACATCAATTACAACGGGACCGGGTCTTCCGCTAACAGCAACCCGGAAAGCCTCGGCCATTACCCGCGGAAGTTCAGCAGCGTTTTTAACAAGAAATGAGTGCTTTGCAATGGGGAAGGTTAGACCGTATGTATTGACCTCCTGAAACGCATCTGTGCCGATGAGTGAGAGGGGAACCTGACCTGTTATGGCGATAATGGGAACAGAGTCCAGATTCGCATCAGCAATTGCCGTGAGGAGGTTCATTACTCCGGGCCCTGATGTAGCCATTACTACTGCGGGCTTCCCTGTTGATCTTGCCATTCCCTGCGCGATAAAGCCTGCTCCCTGTTCATGACGTGCCAGGATATGAGTTATCCCGCTTTTGAACATTTCATTATAAATCGGGAGATTTGTTCCGCCAGGTATACCAGTGACAACATCAATTCCATGATCCTTAAGAGATTTTACAATAATTTGTGCTCCATTCATTTTCATATCAGGCTCCTTTACTGTTGAAATAAAAAAGCCCCTGCCGGTTTGCACCGGCAGGGGCTTTGCTTTTATTATATTATTGCTATTACCCTATGGCGCAAACCTGTATGTATCTGCACAGACGACCACGACCACGATGTTCACGAGGTTTAATGATAATAGTGATGTCTGTAACAGTTTTTTCATATAGATTTTCCGTTCAGGTTGCAGTAAATAAAACCAATCTTAAAAACGTGTCAAGTATTTTTAAAATTATTTATCCTTCCCTTTGAAAATATTTCGTACTGTATCCATAAAATCTGAAGGGAGAACAACAACTTTACTTGATTGCGAATCACTTATTTTCATGAGCCCCTTGACATATTCCTGGCCAAGCAGATAGATCAGAGGGTCCCCTCCAGTAGTTTTAAGCGCAGATGCAACAGATTCAATTGCGTTGGCTTCAGCCTGGGCCAGCCTTTCACGCGCTTCAGCATCACGGAGTGCGGACTCTTTTCGTGCTTCAGCTTCAAGTATCTGTGCTCTCTTAAAACCTTCAGCTTTTTTTTCCTGAGATTCCTTCTGAGCTTCGGCTTCGAGAACTGTTGCACGGCGCTCCCTTTCAGCTTTCATCTGAAGCGACATGGCGTGCTGGAGTTCATCAGGAGGTACTATATCCTTTATCTCCACCCGTGTGATCTTTGTACCCCAGGAGTCTGTGGCTTCATCAAGGATGTGAAGCAGCTCCAGGTTAATCTTATCCCTTGAAGATAGTGACTGGTCTAATGTCATCTTACCCATTATTGAACGGAGACTTGTGAGAGCAAGGTTTGTGATTGCCCACTGGAGATTCTCAATTCCGTAATATGCTTTATAAGGGTCGAGTATTTTGTAGAAAACTACTCCGTCAACCTTGACTGTTGCGTTATCCTCAGAGATGATACCCTGAGGGGGGAGATCAAGCACCTGCTCTCTTATGTCAATTTTTTTTGCCACTCTTGAAAATATGGGGTTAATCAGGTTCAATCCCGGCTTAAGGGTTGTGGCAAACTTCCCGAACCTTTCAACAAGCCAGTTCTCAGCCTGCGGTACTATCCTTACACCTTTGAGAATAAGGAAAACCGCGAGTATTGCTACCGCAATTACAAAGTAATTCATTGTTACCTCCCGTCATTTTTTTTTACTATCAGTTTTATTCCACTGGCCTCAAGGACCTGGATTTCATCATTAACTTCTATAATACCGGAAGATTCAGCTTTCCATCCGGTGAGGCCGTGGTATGTCTCATAAAGTTCAACCTCTCCGGGTTTTCCAGGTTCTATCCGGGTGACGCATTTCCCCTGCAGTTTAAATAGAGTGGGATCCCGCTGGTTATCATCATTTTCAGGATAGAATTTTTTTTTCAGTACTCCGAACCAGAGTGATAAAAAGAGAATAGAGGACGCAAAGAAAATCAGCCATTGAATTGCCTCAGATTCAACCAGGCCGGTAAAGCTGAGAAGGGCGGTAAGAGCTGCTCCCAGTCCGAACCAGAAGATGATGAATCCTGGAGCAACTATTTCTACAGCCATCAGGATTACTCCCACAGCAAGCCATATAAGCGGTGTCATGAATACCTCCGGGTAATTTTATAAAATTATATATAATATCCTTATAAGTCAAGAGTATTGAGTTTTATTAAGGGCATTATTTACAGACTCTTTTGTCTCTATAATATTCTTGACATCTCCCCCGGGGCAGGCTGATAATCGGGCGTCTGAAAATCTGTGGAGCAGGTAAAGATGGCTTTAAAAAAAGATGAGATAGATGAACTCGTCCGGAAACTCCGGGAGAGGTACAGGGAGTATTCTGAAAAACATAACCGCACATGGTTTGATATAGATGCATTTGATCAGCGGCTCTCTCTTGCCATAAGAAGCAGAATGAATATGGAGGGATTCATACTTGCGGAGATTTCAAATTTCGAAAAGATGAAAGAGCGCTATGATAAAAAGAAGAAAGATAAAGAGAACTCATTCTCTAAAGAGGTTAACAGAATCATTGAAGAGAACACCGCAAGGATAAAAAAATATCCTTCGATTTTATTTCATCCACGGTGTGACATGGAGATCTCCCATTTTTACGGCGCGCTTGCTTATCTCACACTGGATCTTTTTCCGATCTTCTGGCTCCTTGCAAATGACGGTTCAATTAAAAACAGGGTAAACAGTATTGAAGAGAAGCTCGCTCACCTTGCTGTTCAGAGGGGGGAGAGGCAGCCGGGGCGAATTGCTGATCATATCCTTATGCTGAACAGGGCCGGAGTAAAGGATATTGAGATCGAAAAGGACAGGAACGATTATCTAAAGGAGGGGGCTTTTATGCTTCACGAGGTGATTGATTTCTGTGACAGTCTGTTGCAGCTTAAAAACGATGAGTGGAACTATCCGATACAGTTCAGGAAACTCTTCATTGAGGAGGATCGCAGAAAAAAGGTATTTGCTAATTTCCGTGATATGACAGGTTACGGCGCAATTATGAAAATCAGGGAGTATGCGGCTGAGGTTATCGAGGATTTCAGGCTTGCGGCGTTCAAACGGAATGCTTAATTTTTCTTAATACAGATCAGGGTGATATCATCATTCTGCGGTCTGTATCCGTTGAATTCATAAAGGCTCCCCAGCGCATGATGGAGAATCTCTGAAGATGTGAAATTTCCGGTGCCGTTTAGACTTTCGATTAGCCTGTTTACTCCGTACATCTCCTGGAAGTCAGTTGAATGCTCTTCAATTATCCCGTCAGTATAAAGAAGTAACGAGTCCCCGGATTCGAGCTTGATTATCTCCTCCCTGTACATCTCATCGCTGAAAAGTCCGATCACCGGGCTCTGGTTTCCGGTTTGTTTTATATCTTTGCATGAATCACGGCTGATTATTGCTTTTGGATGGCCGGCGGAAAGAAATAGGATAGTATTTGTATCAAAAAATATCTGTACAATCTGTGCGGTACAGTAGAACCGGAACTCTGAAAGCTCTGTGAAGAGAACGTCATTTACCTCCTTTGCGATCTCTGACGGCTTTTTCCCCGGAGCTGATTTTTCCCTGAAGAGTGTTCTTACCTGGTTCCCCACATAGGAGGATGATATTCCGTGGCCTGAGATATCACATAAAATGATCTGGTATGTATCTTCATCGAGAAAAAATCCGTCAAAGAAGTCACCGGAAAGCTCCTGAGCCGGCATGAAGGAGAATGCTGTATCATATCCTCCAATTACGCTGAAGTCGGGAAGTTTTGATACCTCAAGTTTACGGATAATATTGATCTCTTTTCTGTAGGAGTCATTGATATTCTTTAGTTCGTTACGGAAAGATATATTATCATTGAGAAGATTTATGTAATCAACATAGAGTGAAATAAGCTCCTTTTCGTTATGGCTGAAAGGGGATTTTTTTTCCAGAAGAATATAGCCGAACACTGTATTTTTAAATTTTACAGAAAGCATGGCAGAGAAGATGTCGTTCTCCCCCTTTTTACCTTTGAAATATTTAACATTATGTTCAGTACCCCTGAACAGGTAATCCTGCTTGAGGAGTTCCTTGAAAGGGATAAAAGAAAAATTTTTTGTTTTAACTTTCTGTGTTATACTGAGCGGGATGCTGTTTCTTACTTTCGCTATTTCAATGTAGTCTACTTCGATTATCTCTGAGAATAATTCCGCGCTGACAAGCGTTGTGTCCGCGTCATTGTTATTAAGGGAGTTTTTAATAAAATCGCTCAGCCTGAGGAGCTGGATATTCTGATCAAGCTGTGACTGGTAGGCTACGCGGAGGTTTTCACGTACTGATTTTACATTGTCAAATATTCTCAGTTTTGACAGCAATTCATATTGTACAAAGGGCTTGCGGAAATAATCGTCAGCTCCGGCGTTATAAGCTTCTTCAATTGTTTTATTATCTGTCATTGATGTGAGGATTATAAAGAAAGATTCCCTGAATTCCTGGCTTTTTTTTATCTCACGGCATAAATTCAGCCCGTTTCCGTCTGGAAGATTAACATCAAGTAGAAACACATCCGGCCTGAATGCCGGCAGAGTCTCAAGAAATTCCTTCACCGTAGATGTGAGTATAATTGAGCTGCCGGGCAGGCTCATCTTGATATACTCCCGCGCTACAGGATCGTCATCAAGGACAAGGATCTTTAAATTTAAAATATTTCCCGGGTTCATCTGTTTTGCTTATTAATATAATACATTAATTAATTATTTCAACCAATAATTAGTGTGTGAATTTAGTGCCATGGTGAATATTTAATGTTGCGGGACCTGTTTTTATTCAATTTTATCTCCCTGCCAATTATATTTGACATATTAAGAAATAGGGTTACTCTGTCTCGATTATCAAAAAGGGGTAAATATTACCATAATGAAAATAACATATCTCATTTTTCTTTTACCGCTCTTTCTGTTTCAGTGCAGTTCAACTGATGTGGTAAAGGGTGAGAAGGTGAAAACTATTCCGGAGGAACGTGAAAAGATTACCTCCGGCTGGAGTTACTACAGCGAAGGCCTTTATTATAAAAATCTTGCAGCCGGTTCGGATAAGGCGGATGAGCGGAAGAAGTATATTGAGCTTGCAATTGATAAGATGAACAGTGCCGTTGCTGATGAGGATGCTAAAGGGCGCGTCTATCATCAGTTAGCGGAGCTTTATCATATGAAAGGTGAGACAGATAAATCTGAGGAATATGCTAAACTCTCGATAATGTCTGATAAAACTTTTTTCCCTCCGTACAGCAGGCTTTATTCAATTTTAATGGTCAGGAAGAAACCTGTTGAAGCTTCTGAAATGCTTGAAAAGTATATACAGTCTGTTCCTGATGATCCTTCGGCGCTGTATATGCTCGGCATTCATTACTTTAAGTATCTTAATAATACAGAAAAATCCCTAAGCGAATTTGAGAAGATAATTGAAATATCAAGAAGCAGGGATGTTCTTCCGTATTATCTTGAGAATTCTTATTATAATGCCGGATATATTATGTATTCAAAAAATGAATACAGGAAAGGATTCCAGTATTTCCGCAAAGCATATGAACTTAACAGCAATAATATGAATACTATTTATATGATGGCCTTTTCCGCCATGGGTTACTATAACCTCATTGATGCTGAAAAGTATGCGGTTCTCTACCTGAAGAATTCACCGGGAGAACCGAACATGGAGTTTATACTGGGAAATGTGTATTATATCAACAGTGATGACAGAGCGCTGGGACATTTTGCCCGCATCAGGAATCTGAAGTCTTTTGAAGGTCTCGCTTCAGCCGGGCTGTACGCTGAACTTACCGGTGATGACAAAAAGGCTGAAAGCATTATTCCCGCTTTAATGAAATACAGGAAGGATATGATCAGCCCGTATATAGCCCTGGCAAAGATTAAGGCGCGAGGTGACAACAGGGATGAGGCATATAAAGCTCTGATAGCAGCAGGTACAGCCTGTTTCAGAAATTCAGTCTTTAATGCGGCAGAGAAGATGTTCTACATGGCCATGGAGATTAAGAGCGACAACAACGACATCTTTTACTACCTCGCCCGTACTCATGAAGAGAATAAAAACTATTCAATGGCAATAAGTTATTATAAAAGGTTCTATGATCACTCAAAGGAGACAGATATTCTGGTACATATAGGTTATCTTTACGGTACACAGAAGAATTACAGCCGTGCTTTTGACTATTTCAGAAAAGCTGCGGAACTGGATCCTGAAAATCCTTCACCCTATTTTTTTATGGGGCTTGTGAATATCTGGGATGAAAAGTATAAAGATGCGAAGAAAAATATCGGCCTTGCAATTTCCAGAAAGAATAATGAAGAGACTTATCATTTTTACATGGCAGTTGCTAATGAAAAGCTTGGTAATATAGATGACGCTATAGTTAATTTGAGAGATGCAATAAAGCATAATTCATCAAGCGCAAGGGCATATAATTATCTCGGTTATATCTATGCAGAAAAAAATATTAATATTGATGAAGCATTTTCCCTTGTATCAAAAGCGCTGGAGTATGAACCTGAAAATGGTGCATATCTTGATTCCCTTGGGTGGATATATTTCAGGAAAGGGGAATATGAATCAGCATTGAAATATCTCCTGCTCGCTGAAGAGAAGCTTGAAGAGGCAGGGACCCCGGATTATGTTGTGTATGAGCACATCGGAGATACATATATAAAATTAGGTAATCCGGCAAGGGCAAAGACTTATTATGAAAAGGCATTAAAAATTGAAAAGAATGCTGCAGTTGAAGAGAAATTGAAACAGATCAGGGGAATAAATGGAAATGGCGGCAATTAAGAGAATTATTTCAGCGGGAACTTTAATGGTTCTTGCCTTTATTGTATTATCCTGTGCAACAACTCAGCCGGACACTATACAGGAAAAAGATCTCGTTGAGGGTGATAAGGCTAAGTCATCAGAACTGATCAGTGTGCTGGATGAAATCAATGCGTCAGCACCGGATACAATTAATTCATCATTTACTGCTGACGGAGAGACATCCGGGAAAAAGTTTAAGGTTGAAGGGCGGGCAGTTTATGACAGGAAGGGCTATTTTTTCGTCTCATTGAAGGATTATATATTCAGGAGCCCCGTTGTTGACGCTTACAGGGATGGTGATAATTTATATTTTTATTATCCTGCTGAAAAAAAACTTATAATTGATGATGTTAATAAAATTAATTTTTATAACTATTCCGGCTTTAAAGCTGAGTATAGTTTTATACAGACTCTCTTCACAGGCGGGATCCCGATCATTAAGGGGTATAAAGTAAGCAGACTTCTTAAAGAAGAGGGGAATGCGTATTATCTTATACTTGAAAACAGTGATTATTATGAAAATATCTATTTTAAAAGGGGGACGCCTGAAAAAATCCTCCTGATACATAAAGAGAGCAAGAACAAAGCTGAAATTTATCTTAAGTCACTTATACGTAAAGATAAGAGTTATTTTTTCAAAAGAATTAAAATTGTTGCTCCGGGCCTTGGCGTAAGCATGGGGTTAAGTTTTTCAAGCCCGGTATTAAATAAACCTGTAAAAGTCCAGAGTATTGAAACATTGAAAAAGAAGAAGGGTATTGAGATTATAAAAGTCAACTGACAGGATGCGACATCAGCCGCATCTTGAAAATCCGCAGACCCTGCAGACCGAGCATCCTGATTCAAACTCCAGCGGGCCGTGACATTCGGGGCAGACACCTGTTACAACATTGTCATGCCCCTTGCCGTTAGTTTCTGCAATTATTTTCGCTGCATCCTGAAATGTATTTTCAATTATCGCGTTTTCAATCCCTGAGTATCTTTCAATCGCTTTAGCTATTGCGTCTGAACAGGAATAAATCCTTCCCCCTTTCTCCCATGCCTGGTTCGGGCATCGAACACCTTTAAGCTGTTTGACGATCTGCTCTCTCTCCACGCCTGATCTCAGAGCAAGAGAGATAAGCCTTCCTATTGCCTCGGTCTGGCTCGCCGCGCATCCGCCCCCTTTACCCATTGCTGCGAATACTTCGAAAATACCCTGAGAATCCTCGTTTATTGTTACATATAGAGAGCCGCAGCCCGTGTTCATTTTCCTTGTCGCTCCCCATGTTACTTCATGCCGGGGCCTTGGTGCAATGGCCCTGAAGAGCTCCCGGGGTTCTTCAGCCTGCTCAGGTTGAATCTTCTGCTCTGCTGCGGATTTCTGTAGAACCTGGTTGTCCCGTGATCCGTCCCTGTAAACAGTCACACCTTTACAGTTCAGCTCATAAGCAAGGTCATATACTTTTCTTATATCCTCTTTTGTTGCTGTGCCTGAGAAGTTTACTGTTTTGGATACTGCGTTATCAACATATTTCTGAAAAATCCCCTGTGTCCTTATATGCCACTCCGGTGAAATATCATGTGCTGTGGCAAATATTCTTTTAATCTCTTCCGGGAGTTCTTCAACTTCCCTGGCGGAACCGTGTTCAGCAACCCGGTCCATTATATACTCTTTATCATAACCTTCTCCGAGGATGTTCACTGCTGCATTAAAAGCCGGGTTGCTTTCTATCAGCCGGTTATTGTCCATTACGTTACGGACATAGGCCAGCGCGAAGATCGGTTCAATTCCGCTTGATGAGTCTGCTATGATGCTGATTGTCCCGGTTGGCGCAATTGTTGTTGTTGTGGCATTACGCAGCGGTTTTTCACTTCTGACTGCATATTCAGATTTTTCAAATGTAGGGAATGCTCCGCGTTTTTCGGCAAGTTCAGCTGATTTAATTTTTGATTCATTCTGTATCGCGGACATAACTGATTCGGCCACAGTGAGAGCCTCCTCCGAGTCATAAGGAATACCGAGTTTTATGAGCATATCGGCATAACCCATTATACCGAGGCCGATCTTCCGGTTCATCTTTGTCTTTTTTTCGATCTCTTTGAGCGGGTAGGAGTTCATGTCTATTACATTGTCCAGGAAGTGCACAGCTTCATGTGTCAGCTCGCGCAGAAGTTTATAGTCGATCTCCATGCGGTTGCCGTTTTCTTTTACTATTGCATTAAGATTAATTGAACCCAGATTGCATGATTCATAAGGAAGAAGGGGCTGCTCCCCGCAGGGATTTGTGCTTTCAATGAGACCGATTTTTTTCAGGGGGTTGAACTCGTTGATTCTGTCTATGAAGATGATCCCCGGTTCTCCGTTTTTCCATGCCATCTCGATGATTAAATCGTAGATTTCGCGCGCATTGAGTTTTCCGCATATCTCTCCGGTTCTCGGATTTCTGAGATCGTAATCATCTCCGTTTTCAGCTGCTGTCATAAAATCATCTGTCAGAGCAACAGAGATATTAAAATTTGTCAGCATTGAGAGATCCGCTTTGGACTGTATGAACTCCATGATATCAGGGTGATCTATATTGAGTATTGCCATGTTTGCACCGCGGCGTGTTCCCCCCTGTTTAACTGTTTCCGTCGCGGCATTGAATATATTCATAAAGGAGACAGGCCCGCTTGATACTCCGGCGGTGCTGCTCACCATGTCATTCTTCGGCCTCAGTTTTGAGAAAGAGAAGCCGGTTCCCCCTCCGCTTTTATGGATAAGTGCCATATGTTTAAGCGAGTCGAATATCCCCTCCATGGAATCTTCAACCGGGAGAACAAAACATGCGGAAAGCTGCCCCAGAGGACGCCCTGCGTTCATGAGTGTAGGGCTGTTCGGCATGAACATCATCCCTGCCATCATTTCGTAGAATTTAGTCGCAGTTTCATTAATTTCGTCATCGGATGCTCCGTAAAGTGAATCAGCGGAAGCAACAAAGCGTGCAACCCTTGAGAAAAGATCTTCAACTGTTTCGATTATGTCTCCTCTTTCATCACGGGCAAGATATCTTTTTTCAAGAACTGTGAGAGAATTCCCGGATATCTTCGCTTTCATATCTGAGTATATTTTTATTGTTTCGAATTTTTTTTCTATCATTTCGGGTCCTTTTTATTTTATGAGTTTGATAAACTATTTTTACCTGTATTTTTGTAAAATCATATTTTTGAATAACAGGTGAATTTTTAATCTGCATTTACTCTTTTAATGTGTTTTTTGTAAAGCTGAGTTCGCTTACCGTGAGTTTAATATCCGCTGCAAGTTTAAAAGCTATCCATAAAATTATAAATGCTATGCTTTTAAAGCCTGTGAGAAATATTGCGAATGCCCCGAGGATAATTGTGAGCTGCATTATCACTATCCTTTTGTACGGCCGCATCATATAATCCTGCGCCCTGTTTTTATCATATTCACCTGTAGAGATAAAGTTTACAAAAAAATAAACTATATGATATAAAAACAGAGCAGTAACAGGGAATAACTCGGATTCAATAACCCCCATAACTGTTAATCTTTCAGGCAGAAAACTCCCCGTCAGGGAGCTTAAATCAAAATCGGTTAAGACCTTATCAAGCATTGATATATCTGTGAACATAAAATAGAATATTGTGAGAAACATTCCGTGGACAAACATAAACATTCCGTAATGAACAGTGAAAAAAACCGAGAGGAATAAAGCCAGGGTAAAGTCACCGGGTGAAAATTTTTTATCCTGTATGGCTCCGCTAATAAGCATTTTTAAAATATTCAGTATGCCGATAACTGCACTTTCAAACCAGTATATAAAGAGAATTATAAAGGGATTCCAGTTATAAAGTACAATACCTATAAGAGGTGTAGTATTTGCAGCAATCATAAGAAAAATGGTTAAAAATCCACGCTTTTTTGACGGGATGAATAAAGGGACAATATCATCAAAAAAAGAGAGAATTATCTGGAGTATTCTATTCATAATATAGCCTTATTACATGAAAAGTATAAAACAGAACAGGATAATTGTCAATTTAAGTTTTTTCTAAATTGCTTTATTTTTAGAATTATTATGCAGGCAGTTTAATATATAGAGAATTTAAGCCGATACTAAAAGTGGAGTCATGGTCTTTATTGGGGGGAAGTAATGAAAATAGAACTCACAGCGCGTCAGCATCTGGAAAGAAGAGGAGCATTTTTCTACATAATTGCATACTCGATACTGTTCGCAAGTTCAGTTATTCTTCAGACTATAGCGGGATTAGAAGCAAAGGAGATCGTGCCGGGGATTGTTGTAAATGGAACAGCTCTTGCCCTGGCTTTTTATGTTTATTATAAAAAAAGCAGGGGGATAAAAATTATTATAGTTCCCTGGATACTGGGCTTTATTAGCGTGTCAGCGCCTCTTGCAGTAAAATATAATTATATGATTCAGGGTGGATGGACTTATGCCGTGCAGTCCACAAATTCAACAATGGGAGTGATTGTTTTCGCGGCAATGCTTTATCTTTTTTATCAGCCGAGGCTTTTTAAGTTTTTCAGTGCTTATGCAATGGCAAACTGGATTCTGTTTATTTACCTTGCGTACAAAAACGGCGCAGAACTTTATTTTCAGAGTCATATAAACGGAGTGCCAATAACATCCGGTCTTATAGTTTACAGGGAAGTTTTCGTTATGCTCACTGTGGTGGTAATTTTCCTTATTACATACAGAAATATTCCTGATATTATAAAATATGAGGAGAGGATGGAGCTTCAGACAAATCAGCTGAAGAAAAACGCTGAATCTCAGTTATCAATGACAGTTTTAATAAAAGAGAAGATGAATATTCTTTTTCAGAAGGTCAATGCACAGAATGAACTCATAACCGGATTTAATCAGAAGATGGAGACACAGTCCGCAAGCTTTGCTGAGATGTCAGCAACAATGGAGGAGCTTGCCGGTTCTGCTGAGCAGATTGCCTTTGAGTCAGTTACCCAGCTTGAAGGGAACGTCAAGATGGAATCCATTATTGATGAGTTTAAGAATATACAGGTTGAGACAAAGAAAAACCTTGAGGAGACTTATAGTGACATTCAGTCTGTCTCTGATAAAAGCACAACTGCCAATGATGAGCTTATGGAGGTTGAAAAAACTGTAATTGCCATAAAGGATCAGAGCGGTAAGATCGGCGAGACTGTGAATCTGATTGTTGATATTGCAGATAAAATTAATCTCCTTTCTCTTAATGCTTCTATTGAGGCTGCAAGGGCAGGTGAAGCCGGCCGTGGTTTTGCTGTTGTTGCAGACGAGATCGGGAAACTGGCATTTCAGACACAGGAGAGCATCAAGGAGATTGAGAAAGTCCTTTCTGTGAGCGCGAAGAACACTGTTGATGGCGTTGCTGTTATCCAGAAGACAGCTGAGATGATGCGGGAGATGATTAATCACATGAAGTCCAGCTCCAGCAAGGTACAGACCCTTCAGGAATCAATATTCATTGAAGAGAAGTATATAAAGATCATTATATCGCAGATGAAGGACAATATCTCCCTTGCCAAGAAGATCGGGACTGCCACAGATGAACAGAAGGTTGCTGTTGAATCCACTTCACAGGCTATAGAGCACCTGATAGAGATCCTGAATGAAATGGTTGGTGAACTAAAAGATATGTCAGCGGCAGCGCATGAGATTTATGAAAATGCGGTGGATCTTATGACAGATACAGACAGGGCGCTTAAGGGTGAGGCTTAGGTAACAGAAAATCATTTATAAAGGGATTTTTTCAGGACTCCTATTGTCACTGCGAGGCATGAATTGCCGTGGCAGTCTGTTAAGGATTATCTTGGTTTTAATTGATAGAATCATTCTGTCCAATACAGGTTGCTTCACTTTGTTCGCAAAGACAAAGAGGTGATTATTACTTAAAGCACTATAGCTATCTTCGAATTTCTATAATTGCAATTCAGTTCTCAGTATATTATAAAATTTTTCTGAAGCATGTTTTTCCAGCCAGGGGTAGTGGCCGCACTTCTCAAGAAGTATAAATCTGAAATCTTTTATAACCTGTTTGAGGGGGAGTTCAACTCCCTCCGCAGGATGAGGATCGTGATCTCCATGTATGGCCAGGACAGGGCATTTAAGATTGGAAGCTGTTTTTAGAAGGGAGCCGGTGCTCCGCAGTTTTGCTGCTTTGTGCCATACAGCATTAAACACTCCGGAATTAATCTCAACATTTTTTCCGTAATCCATTCCCTCATCACCTGTTTCATAAAAGTCCGATTTCAGAAACAGTTCATGCAGGCGTTTAGATAAGAGCCTGTCCTCGCCGGAACGGGATGCTGTAAGGCGCTGCATTAATGAACTGAATTCAATCTTTTCTTTTGAGCTCAGGCGCTCAATCCTGCTTTTATGAATTCCGGCAGCGTAATGATCTTCAAAAGGGGCGCTTGATACAAGTATGAGTTTTGATACTGCTTCAGGATACCGGGCAGCAGTGAGCAGCGAGAGCCAGGCTCCCCAGGAATGCCCTATCAGAACAACAGGCGGCTCCCCCTCATTTTTAATGAGATTGTACAACTCATCAATTTCACCATCAATGCTGTACTCTGTCTGAAGGGGTTCAAGTACACCGCAATAATCTGACAGCTTTATTGCAATATCTGCCACTCCTCCCTGCGCGCCGGGTCCGCCATGAACAACGGCTGTTTTATATGGAGGGGCACCGTATTTACGGGGATTTTTCATTAAATTGCTCATTATTATACATGATGATTAACCGGTTAAAAGGTCAACAATTAAGCAGTATTTTATATATTCTAAAATTTGACTATGGCCTCTTTTTTTCATATATTGAATCATCTCAATATGAATCCGGAACAGGGGGAATAATGAAAAAGTCAATTATTGCAGTTATAGTTTTATCGATGGCCTTTTTTTCTTTATCATGCGGTCAGCAGAAGAAGGAGTACCGTATAGCATGGTCTCATTACACAGGGTGGGAGCCCTGGGAGTACGCTGAGCACGCCGGGATACTTAAAAAATGGGGTGATAAATACAATATCACTATAAAGCTGGAGCGGATTAACGATTATATCGAGTCTATTAATCTTTATACCGCAGGTAAATTTCAGGGATGCGCCATGACAAATATGGATGCTTTGACAATTCCCGCAGTTGGCGGAGTTGATTCAACTGTACTTATAATCGGTGATTATTCCAATGGGAATGACGGCATTATTACCAGGGGAGAGAAAAGTCTGAAAGATCTCAAGGGGAAAAAAGTTATGCTGGTGCAGCTCTCGGTTTCCCATTATCTTTTATCGCGTGCCCTTGACATGAACGGCATGCAGGAAAAGGAGATGACCCTTATCAATACAAGTGACGCCGAAATCGGAGCAATTTTTAAAACACAGAAAGATGCCATTGCTGTCACATGGAATCCCATACTCATGAATGCAGTTAAGACACCCGGAGCAACAATGATTTTTGATTCCTCAAAGATCCCCGGTGAAATTCTTGACCTCATGGTTGTGCATTCAAAAGCTCCGGATGAACTGAAGAAAGCACTAACGGGAGCATGGTTTGAAACCATGCAGGCCCTTGAAGATAAAGAGAAGATGAAAGCAGCTGTTGAATATATGGCTGCAAATTCCGGGGCGACATATGACGAATTTATTGCCCAGCTTAAAACAACAGCAATGTTCTATAAAGCTTCAGATGCCGCGAAATTTTCAAAAGAGGAGAAGCTGAAAAAAACAATGGACTACGTGCGTAAGTTCAGCTTTGACAAAGGGCTCTTCGGAAAAGCTGCTGCAAGCGCTGATTATGTGGGGATCGAATTTCCTGACGGGACAGTTCTTGGTGACAAAAAGAATGTAAAGATGCGTTTTGATGATAAATACATGCAGATGGCGGCGGAAGGTAAACTCTGACATGGAGGATAAAATATTTTCTGAGTTGAGATATCCGAAGTTTTTCGGATTCGCAGCAAGGCCGTCGGGGAAACTGAAGTTATTCCTGACGGCTCTCCCTTTTATTCTTTCCATTGCCATTTATTTTACTGCTTCACAGATAAGGCACGCGGAGAATCCCGGGGATAAAATTCTACCCACCTTTACCCAGATGGGGGAGGCTGCTTATAAAATGGCATTTGAGATCGATCCCCGCACAGGGGAGAGGCTTATGCTCACTGATACTTTATCCAGTATGAAACGGATTCTTATCGGCATGATTGCTGCATCGCTGCTCGGTCTTATCATCGGGCTTAACATGGGGCTTTTCCCCGGTGTGGAAGCTCTCTCTTCTGTTTTTATTACTTTTATTTCGATAATTCCGCCACTATCCATCCTGCCGATCCTTTTTATAACTTTAGGGGTTGATGAGTTCGCAAAGATCATGCTTATATTCATAGGGACATTTCCCCTTATCTGCCGTGATATATTTCTTACAGTGAAAAAGATCCCCCAGGAGCAGATTACCAAATCCCTGACCCTTGGGGCGAGCCAGTTCCAGGCAACTTACGGGATTATTATGCCCCAGGTTCTACCCAGGCTTATTGACACAACGCGTCTCTCTTTCGGAGCGGCCTGGCTCTTTCTCATCGCAGCCGAAGCAATCGTTTCGGACAGCGGCCTTGGTTACCGCATATTCCTTGTAAGGCGGTATCTTGCCATGGATATAATAATACCATACGTTTTTCTCATCACATTCCTGGGCTTTGTAATTGACTGGTCACTGAAGAAGTTCGTGGCGAGCAGATACTCCTGGTATATACAGAGCAAAGGATGACAGGGGATTTTTATGACAAGAAAAACAGATAATATTCTCTACATAGAAAATGTCTACAAGGAGTACGGCGGGAGAGTTGTGCTTGATGATATTGATTTCTGCATAAGCGAGGGTGAGTTCTGTACAGTGGTGGGGCCAAGCGGCTGCGGTAAGTCCACACTGCTTCGGCTTATACTGGGGCAGGAGCTCCCGACTTCAGGTGTTATTCATTTTAATGGCGCACCCATAGGTTTTCCGGATACGAGGCGTGGAGTTGTGTACCAGAGGTATTCGCTTTATCCGCATATTTCCGTAATAGAAAATGTGATGCTTGGGAAAAAGCTGGAATTGGGGCTCCTTAAATCCGGTAGAAAGTTAAGGGCCATCAGGGATGAGGCCCTTGAGTTTCTGCAGAGGATGGGGCTCGAGGAACACCAGGATAAATATCCCCATGAGTTATCGGGGGGAATGCAGCAGCGTGTTGCTATTGCCCAGGCTCTAATTATGCGGCCGAAGATTCTGCTGATGGATGAGCCATTCGGAGCACTTGACCCCGGAATGCGTGAAGCAATGCAGGTGTTTATTCTTGAGATATGGGAACGGTCAGATATGACGATTCTTTTTGTGACGCACGATCTTGAAGAGGCTGTATATCTCGGCACACGGATTGTTGTTCTTTCGCAGTATTATACTGACGGGCGTGGAGCTGATGTTCAGCGAGGGGCCAAAATTGTTGCGGACTATGAACTGAAGTACAGAGCTGCAACAACTAAAGCAAAAGAGACCGCAAATTTCGGTATGCTTGTAGGTAAGGTCAGGAGAGAGGGATTTGATCCTAAGCAAAGGACACATGTCACGGATTTTAATCT
>ERZ795053.735-NODE-735-length-41730-cov-21.600000_pt1 | contig 41730 bp, 41 predicted proteins | sample MGYA00375137_ERZ795053 | MGnify/ENA primary metagenome ERZ795053 (study PRJEB30182, sample SAMN05720284) | activated sludge metagenome | isolation source: Anaerobic digester | place: Hong Kong | collected 2014-12-17 ... | reverse complement strand
TTCCGTAGACGGCGAATCCCACCAGGCAGGACCCGATGAAACCGGCGAGGCAGACAAGCAGCGCACTTTTCAGATGATGAACCTGCATCGGGTACTCCCTCGATAGAGTCATGCGATCCGCGGCGAGTTCCGGCTTCCGGTCCATGGGCTTCTCGGCTGCTCAGTTCCCCGGGCTGTCGAGCGAGCCCGATGAGAGCCCAAACGCCGGATGTCTAGCCTCGAACCTGGAGCACAAGGAATGCGCTCCAGAACCCGTAGCTGAGTACCTGAACGATCCAGCCGGCCTTCGTATAGCGGGCATGAGCTTGCCATGGCCAGATGAAGCCGCCCGAGCCGACAGGAGGAGCCGTCTCGCTCCTCAGCTTGAAGTTGGCGATCAGGGCAGTGACGACAGCGGCGAGCAGCAATAGGAACTTTGGAAGGGCCATGATCTCACCGTTCGGCTATGGGGAAGGGAGGCATAAAATCAATGGTACCTCAGCTACAACAGATGGCTTGCAGAGACCATCCAAGATCATTATGTCGCCACGAAACAACACCAGAAGGATATTTGCCTCTGCGTGTTTCCACTCGAATATCTCCGACGCAGGTACCAGAGATACCGCAGTGAGACCTATCGCCCCCCGCCCCAAGAAGATACCAGACCGAATACCCACCCTCAATAGGCTCAGCGCACCCCGATATCCCTGGCCATCTCTTTGCATTTTTCGGATCTCGAGAATCGAACAGCTGACTGCCCCCTCCGACCACAGCGGTACCTCACCGCGAGCACAATCCCAGCGATCCGGCCCAGCCTCTTGCATCATACATACATTGTAGGTATACTCGAAGATGTCAGAACTCAGAATCGAGTGGGACCCGCGCAAGGCGGCCGGCAACCTCGAAAAGCACGGCGTTTCTTTCACGGAAGCGGCCTCGGCCTTCTCCGACGAGCAAGGACGCCTGATCCCCGACCCGGACCACTCCGCCGACGAGGACCGCTTCGTCCTCCTGGGCATGAGTCGGGCGCTGCGGGTGCTCGTCGTCTGTCATTGCTATCGCGGGCCGTCCTCGGTCATTCGGATCATCTCGGCGCGCCGTGCGAGCAGGCTCGAACGCGCCCAATACGGAGTCACCTAGCCATGCGCAAGACCTACGATTTCGCCGCAGGCAAGAAGAACCCCTACGCCAACCGCCTCAAGAAGCAGGTCACGATCCGCCTGGAGGAGGGAACCATCGCTTATTTCAAGGATCTCGCCGATGAGGTCGGCATCCCCTACCAGACGCTGATCAACCTCTACCTCCGGGATTGCGCGGCGAAGAGCCGTCGCTTGGCTATGGAGTGGGTCCACGAGAACTGAGCGACGCGGAGCTCCCTGTATTCCCCACACCCTACCCGTCCAACGGACTCTTCACCCCCCGCCCCCCGCTGTTCAGCACATGAGTGTAGATCATCGTCGTGCTCAAGTCCTTGTGCCCCAGCAGCTCCTGGATCGTCCGGATGTCGTACCCCACCTCCAGCACGTGCTTGTAAAGGAAGAGCAGGGCGCTCAGGGCCTGGCTCTGGGTGGAGGCGCTCACGCGGCCCTCCACCGCCAGGTGCGAGAGGAAGGCCGTCACCTCGGGGCCGCCAAGCTCCTCGGGATGGCGCAGGCCATGGAAGCGGACGAAGCGGCGGGTCCAGGCCACGTAGGCCCGCTCGGTGCGGCGGCTGTAGTGGCGGGTGCGGATGGCGGCGCGGATCTGGTCGAGCAGGCGGGGGTGTCGTGGGTCGGTCATGCGAGCCTCCTTGTCGATTGACCGGAAGACTCCGCAAGTCCCGCACCGTCAGGACACGCTCACCTTCCGCCTCTCCAACATCTCCGCGATCCATACCTTGATGATCGACTGCCGCGTCACCCCGAGCCGTTTCGCCTCCCGATCCAACGCCTCCACCATCCACGTGGGGAAATCCACGTTGACCCGACGCGGCTCCTGATTCGGTCGCTCCGCCTGCGCCAGATCCAGCTCCCCGGTGATGTCTTCGCCACCGTCGAACCGCTCGTCGAACTCACGCGTCTTCATAGATCTCGATCTCCTCCCGCCGGGCATAACTCCATGCCAGCACCACCTTTATGGTATATTAATTATACCTTATTTATGCACAGAAGACAAGCGCATCCACACGACCCACTCCCTTGCCCCCTCCCCGCAACGCAAGATCAGCACCCACCTTCCCCCATGACACCCCCACCCCCCTGAGCTACTCTCCCACCCATGCTCAACCGAATCTGGCTCGCCCTCCTCGTCCTGTCCCTGGCCTCCGCCACGGTCCAGGCCGTCGCGCTCGGCAACCCCGGCGCGTTCGCCGACGTGACCGCGGCGGCCTTCGACATGGCCAAGACCGCCTTCGAGATCTCCCTGGGCCTCACCGGGGTCATGGCCCTGTGGCTGGGCTTCATGAAGCTGGGCGAGGCCGGCGGGCTGGTGGACCTGCTGGCCCGGGCCTTCGCGCCGCTGCTGCGGCGGCTGTTCCCGTCGGTGCCGGCGGGGCATCCTGCCGAAGGCGCCATCGTCATGAACATGGCGGCCAACGCGCTGGGGCTGGACAACGCCGCCACGCCCCTGGGCCTGAAGGCCATGCGCGAGCTGCAGACCCTGAACCCCTCGCCGGACACGGCCAGCGACGACCAGATCCTCTTCCTTGTGATCAACACCTCGTCGGTCACCCTGCTGCCGGTGACGGTCTTCGCCTACCGCGCGCAGATGGGCGCGGCCGATCCTACCGACGTGTTCCTGCCCATCCTCATCGCCACCTTCTGCAGCACCCTGGCCGGGCTGCTGGTCACCGCCGCGGTGCAGCGGCGCAACCTGTTCCAGCCGGTGGTGCTGGGCTACCTGGGGGCCATGACCGCCGTGGTGGCGGGGCTCACGGTGTGGTTCGCGGGGATGGCGCAGGGGCAGGTGGAGGCCGCGTCGTCGCTCATCGCCAACGTGCTGCTGGCGGGCGTGATGGTGGGATTCGCGGTGGCGGCGGCGCGCAAGGGCGCGCCCGTGTACGAGACCTTCGTGGACGGCGCCAAGGACGGGTTCCAGGTGGCCGTGGGCATCATCCCCTACCTGGTGGCCATGCTGGTGGCCGTGGGCATGCTGCGGGCGAGCGGGGCGCTGGACCTGGCGCTGGACGGGGTGCGCGCGCTGGCGGGCGACCACGCCTGGGTGGACGCGCTGCCCACCGCGCTCATGAAGCCGCTGAGCGGGAGCGGGGCGCGGGGCATGCTCATCGAGACCATGCAGGTCCACGGGGCCGATTCGCTGGCGGGCCGCATCGCGAGTATCATGCAGGGCAGCACCGAGACCACGTTCTACGTGCTGGCCGTGTACTTCGGCAGCGTGGGCATCCGGCGCACGCGCTACGCCGCGCCGTGCGGGCTGGCCGCGGACCTGGCCGGGCTGACGGCCGCCATCCTCATCGGCACCCTCTTCTTCACCTAGGAGACGCCCCCATGTTCATCCCGCGACCGCTTCCCGCCGACTACTGCGCCTCCTTCGGCGGCTACCTGCGTCACGTGCCCGGCGGCGACATCCTGGAGATCCTGGCGTCGCAGGGCGAGGAGACCATCGCGCTGCTGGAGGACATCGGCGACGCCGACGCGCGCTACCGCTACGACGACGGCAAGTGGTCGCTGAAGCAGGTGCTGGGCCATCTGATCGACACGGAGCGCGTGCTGCTCTACCGCGCCATGGCCGCCGCCCGCGGCGACCGCACGCGGCAGCCGGGCTTCGACCAGGACGCCTGGGAGGCCATGGCCCCCCACGACGAGCTGGACCTGGAGGATCTGCTGGAGGAGTTCTGGCTGGTGCGCTCCACCACCCTGCACTTCTTCCGCACGGTGGACGCCGACGCCCTGACGCGCCGCGGCGTGAGCGGCGGCGGCCGGCGGTTCACGGTGGGCGCCATGGCCTGGATCATCGCCGGACACGAGGCGCACCACCTGAACGTGATCGACGAGAAGTATCTGCCGGGGCTGCCCTAGAAACTCCAGCCGGCGCGCAGGGCGTAGAGCTCCAGGGTGTCCTGGACGAAGGTGTCCTGCAGGTCGATGACCGTCATGTCGGCGCGCAGGAGCAGGCGCCCGTCCAGCAACGCGTGGCGCAGGCCGAAGCCGAACGACGTGCCGCCCAGGGCCAGGCCGCGGTTCTCGTCGAAATCCCTCCAGCCGTAGCGGAACGCCACGGCCTCCAGCCAGAGGGCCTCCGCGCCCACCAGCCAATCGGCGTCGTAGAGCCAGCCGTCCTGACGGACGCGTTGCCAGTCCAGCGTGCCCGTGAGCAGCAGCAGCGTGCGGCCGTTCGCCGGCTCGGCGGACGGGGCCCATTCCACGCGGCCGCCCACGCGGCGGTGGCCCTGGGACGGGAACGTGTCCACGCCCAGCACCATGTCGTCGCCGCCTAGGGCCGTGGCGGCCACGCCCACGCTCCAGGCGCGCAGGCCCACGGCGCGCGGATCATGGGCGCGGTAGGCGAGCACGGCGCCGGCGTCCACGTCGTTCCACGTGTCCTCGCACTCCGCCACCAGGCGCCGGTGGCTTCGGAAGCCCGCGCCCAGGCTCAGGGCCGTGTCGCCCTGCGGTCCCCGCCAGCGACGCGTCTCCACGGAGACAGCCAGCACGGTGGAGACGGCGTCCAGATCGTAGAACTCGCCGGTGCCCTGGGGCTGGAAGGCCGTGGTGATCTCCATGCGGTCGGGGCCCCAGTCGTCGTGGAGCAGCGAGACCGTGGCGCGCCGCCAGTCCGCGCGCATGGCCAGGGTCGTGCGATGGAGATCGGCGTAGTCCGCCTGGTGGTTCCAGCCCAGCTCCACGCCGTCCGCGGGCGCACCCGGCCGCGCCGGGCCCCAGTAGGCCGATCCCGGCTCGTCCCACGCCGCGGCCATTCCGCCGCCCATGGCGTCGGCGGTGGCGCCCACGGGGCTGAAGAAGACGGCGTGGCTGGGCGACACGGCCTCGAACGTGTCCGCCGCCGCGGGCGCGGCCAGGGCGAGGATCAGGAGCAGATGGACATGGCGCATGGATGACCTCCGGTTCGGGATGCCCGTCAGCATGACACCCCCGCTCCCCGGCACCAACGCAAAAGAGGACCCCGGCCGCAGCCGGGGCCCTCCGCTTCACGGGCGATGAACCGCGGGCGGTCAGTCGCGGGGCTTGTCGGGCGGATAGATCCCCAAGGTGAACTCGTGCAGCTCGCCGTCGTACCCCGCCAGCTCGCAGATCAGCTCGCCGGGGCCGTAGGCTTCCAGGTACGCGTCCCAGAGCGGGAAGAGGCCGAAGGCCAGGTCCTGGGTCCAGGCGGCGTCGCAGTCCTCGTCCAGCTCGTGCACCAGGACCAGCCGCACGCGCGGCGGCATGGACTCCATGAACCCGCCCACGGCGTAGAGCGTGAACGGATGCTCGGGGCCGCAGCCGCTGTACTCCACGTTCAGGTGCAGCACCCGGTCCTCGCGCAGAGCCAGGGAATGCAGGGTCCACGGCGCGAAACGCAGGGAATCGGCGGGCACATCGGTCAGCACGATGGGCTGCAGGGGCACGGCGATGGGACGGTCCAGGCCCAGGTGCGCCGCCGTGAACGACTGGGGACGGCCGGTGTCGTCCGGCGTGATGATGACCTGGCGCGGGTTGGGCGTGGTCAGGGGCAGCGGCACGGGGCCGCCGTCGATATACGGGAAGTAGCGCACCGTGTGCAGGCCCGTGCCCAGCAGGGGCACCTCCCAGCGGCCGTCCGCATACGCCGCGCGCTCCACCACCAGGCCGTCGGGACGGGTCACGCGCACGCTGTAGCCGCTGAAGGGCTCCTCGCCGAAGGACGGCTGGCCGTCGCCGTTCTCATCGAAGAAGCCCAGGCCGCCCAGCACGGCGCCGCCGCTCGGGGGCGCCTCGATCCAGCCGCCGAAGGTGAAGGGGACCTGGCCGGGATCGTGGAAGGTCCAGGTGCGCTGGGCGGTGGTCTCGCCCGGCTCCAGGATCATGTCGCCGCCGTCCAGGGCGCCGAACTCCCAGCCGTAGTACGTGGGCTCGCCGGGCAGGGTGGGGGTCTCCACGTCGGCGTCGCGGGGCCAGACCGAGTCGGGCTGGAAGCCGCCGATCCACACGGTGACGGGCAGGCCCAGGGGCCGCTCGCCGGCGTTGCGCAGGTGCACGTCCAGGATCACGGACTCGCCCTCGTTCTCCCAGCGCACCTCGCCGGAGAGCAGCTCCACGGGCACGGGCACGCCGTCGGCGTCCTGGGCGGACAGGCTCTTGAGGGTGGCGCTGCCGCCGACCGGGTTCACGTCGCCCAGCACATCGCCGGGTTCCGGGCCGCTCTGGTCCGAGCAGCCGGCCAGGGCGAGCAGCAGGATCAGGAGCAGGGAGGTCAGGCGTACAGGAATCGGAATCATGGATCACCCCCGGGATGGCGCGGGCGGCACCCCCGCCGTCCGGCTACGAAAGGATACAGGAATCCGACGGGTCCCGCTGATATTTTGCATATCTGGATCGGGCCGCCTATCTTCCGCCCTTCGCAGTCTCGAAACCCCGCCCGGGAACGGAGCCCCGATCATGTCCCTGCGCTTCCTGCTGCGCACCGCCCTGGCCCTCCTGCTGCCGCTGCTGCTGGCGCTGGGCACGGCCGCCGTGACGCGCCTCTGATCCCGCGACCGCCCTCATGCAGACGGGGCCGCCTCCCTGGGAGACGGCCCCGTTCTCATGCCTGCGCGGATCCGGGCGCGGCCTAGCCGGCGAAGCGCTCCGCGGCGGTCTTCCAGCACACCACGTTCCACCAGGACTCGATGTACTTGGGACGCGCGTTGCGCTTGTCGATGTAGTAGGCGTGCTCCCACACGTCGATCACCAGCACGGGCGTGTCGCTGCCCTTGATGACGCTGTCGGCGTCGTCGGTGTTGACGATGGCCAGGCTGCCGTCGCCCTTCTTCACCAGCCAGGTCCAGCCGGAGCCGAAGTTGGTGGCCGCCGACTTGGTGAACGCCTCCTGGAAGGCCTCGAAGGAGCCCCAGGCGGCGTCGATGGCCTTGGCCAACGCGCCCTCGGGCTTGCCGCCGCCCTGACCGCTGAGGCCGGAGAAGTAGAAGGTGTGGTTCCAGACCTGGGCCGCGTTGTTGTACACGCCGCCGGCGGGCGCCTTCTTGATGATGTCCTCGAGGCTCAGGTTCTCGAACTCGGTGCCCGGGATCAGGCCGTTCAGGTTGGTCACGTACGCCGCGTGGTGCTTGTCGTGGTGGTACTCCAGCGTCTCGGCGGAGATGTGGGGCTCCAGGGCGTTCTTGGCGTACGGGAGTTCGGGCAGCACGTGGTTCATGGGTCGCTCTCCTTCATTCGATCGATTCTCGAGGCTTGTTCGACTGGCAGGGTAACTTCGGTCACAAAGCGCCGCAACGTCTCCCGCGGACGCTAATCGGACAGGTAGTACTCCACGGTGCTCACCACGCGCACCTTCTTGATGTGCGGGTTGAAACGGTCCCGATCCACGATGCTGAACTGCCCCTGCGAGGCGTTCTTGATCTTGCCCAGGCGGCTGGCGGAATCCTCCGCGAACTTCTGCGCCACCTCGCGCGCCATCGTGGTGGCTTCCTCCACCATGGCGGGCTTGATCTCGTTCAGGCCGGTGAACAGGTACTCCACCTGCGTGTCCCAGCCACCGCCGCCCAGCACCAGGCCGGAGCGGCCCAGGTCGGCCGCCTTCTGCATGGCCGTCCGCACCCGCGGCACGTCCAGGGAGTAGACGGTCACGGTCTGGGTGGCCGTGTAGCGGAACTCGGGCGCCGGGCCGCCGCCGTACATCTGGGCCGACTTGTCCGTGACCGCGGGCGTGCCGATGGAGATGTCGTCGGCCGAGATGCCGAAGCCCTCCAGGAACTCGCGCACGCGCACGTTGCCGTCGCGCACGGTGTCGTAGAGGCGCGTCAGGTCGTTGTCGGCGGCGGTGAACTGGATGGGCCAGATGACCACGTCGGCCGGCACCTCGCGCTCGGCCAGGCCCTTGACCGACACCACGCGCTCGCGGTCCTTCACGGCCACGGCGCCATCGGCCAGCAGCCAGCCCAGCACGCCGGCGCCCACGGTCAGGCCCAGCGCCAGGATCAGCGCGGGGCCGGTCTTCATGTTGCTCATGAGGGAGTCCTTTCCGGGGACGGATACGCCCGATCGGCACCAAGATAGGACAAGGCGCGGGAATGTCGAGCACTCCCGCGCCCCGGAACCGTGCGGTCTAGCGGTAGGTCGCCTTGAGGCCGCTCATGGTGGTGCGCTCGGCCCCCACCGGCAGCGAGATCCGCGCCGGCGTGCTGACCGCCGCGTAGGCCTGGGCCGGCACGATCACCACGGCCGGCAGGCCGGCGCCGTCGGACTCGTAGGCCCCCACGCGCAGCTCCGCGTCCGTCAGGTACTCCTGTCCCAGCCTCACGGTGAAGCGCGCCAGCAGCACGCGCGCCTCGCCCGGCGCCTGGAGCTGGGGCGTGAACGCCAGCGTGGCCGCGGACATGAGATCGCCGTTCAGGGTGACGCCCGCGGGCAGCTCCACGGCCGTCACCTCCATGCTGGGAGGCAGTCCCAGGGAGAAGAAGCAGGCGTCCACGGGGCGGTCCAGGTCATGGATCATCATGTAGACGTCGCGGAACTCGTCCGCGCCGCCCACGAAGCTGCCTTCCTGGACGGTGCCGGCCGCATCCAGGTACAGGCCGATGGCGGGCCGCAGGACCACTTGGATGGTGCCGGGCAAGGTGTAGGGGACCACCAGGGTGCCGTCGGCATGGGCCAGCAGCACGTCCGTCTCGCCCGGAATGGGCACGGGGCCGAACTCCGCGATGCAGAGGTCCGTGGTCAGAAAGTTGAACCAGGCGATGACGGCCTCGGCGTCGCCGTAGATGTTGATGGGGTCGGAAAGACCGATCTGCACGCCGCTCCACAGGTCGCCGATGACCACGCCCGGCCGGAAGTTCTGATCCAGGGGCTGGATGCCCGGGGGCAGCCCCGTGAGCCGGAAACTGGCCCCGCCCAGCCGCATGTCCGCCTGGCTGACGATGACGTAGGCGGTTCCGATCTCCCCGATGCGCAGGCTGGTGACGGGTCCCACGGGCGATTTGCCGGCGTCGTAGAAGTCCACGCGCAGCAACGGCGTGGCCAGGGCGGTGGTGGCGAAGAGGGCCAGGCAGAGAAGGGTCGTGATCCGTGTCTTCATGAGCAGACCTCCGGGTGCGTGGGGCGCGTCCGGCCGAATACGGATGTTCATCCTAGCACAACCGCCCCCGGAACGGGCCGCCTTGACGCCCCGGCCGCCGCCGCCTAACCTCCGCCCATGCTCGCAGCCCTGGACGTGATCGCCCCCATCTTCCTGGTCATCGGCCTGGGCGCCTGGCTGCGGCGCATCGGACTGCTGAGCGCCGAGCACGCCGGCCTCCTCTCCCGCTTCACCTTCCGCGTGGCCGCCCCCCTGTTCCTCTTCCATCGCGTGGGCCGGCGCCCGCCCGAGGGCGGCGACCACCTGACCGTGGTGGCCGTGATCGTGGGCGTGAGCGTGCTCACCGCGGCGATCACCTACGTCCTCACGCGCCGCGCCGGCCCCCGCCGCGTGGGCGTGCTGGCCCAGGGCGCCTTCCGCAGCAACACGGTGTTCTTCGGGCTGCCGGTGGTCACGCAGGCCTACGGCGAGGAGGCGGTGGCGCGGGCGGCGCTGGTCATCGGCACCATGGTCGTCACCTACAACCTGCTGGGCGCGGTGGTGCTGGCGCTGCCGCGGGAGCGGGTGAGCGCGGGCTCGCGCGAGCTGTGGCGCGGGCTCGGGCGCGACATGGTGACCAACCCGCTGGTGCTGGGCATCCTGGGCGGCATCCTGCTCTCCGGCGCCGGCTGGACGCTGCCCGGCTTCCTGGACCGCACCCTGGACCTGGTGGGGCGCACGGCCCTGCCGCTGGCGCTGCTCTCCATCGGCGCGGGGCTGGAGGTGCGGGATCTGCCGCGCGAGTGGCGGCCGGCCCTGGCGATCTCCGTGGTGAAGCTGGCGCTCTACCCGGCGGCCATCGGGCTCATGCTGCACTGGGCCGGGCTGTCCACGGCCGAGCTGCGCGTGCCGGTGGTCCTGCTGGCGTCGCCCTGCGCGGTCATGGCCTACGTGATGGCGCGCGAGATGAACGGCGACGAGCAGCTCGCCAGCGCCATCGTGCTGGGCAGCACGTTGCTCAGCGTGGTGTCCAGCGTGGCCTGGCTGACGATCCTGGGCTGAATACGGATTTCGACTAAAGAAATCCGGTTTCAGTGACCCCGGTCACGGAAACGTCACCTCATTCCCGCTACATTCGCACCGATCGTCGACTCCGGACGCGATTCCCGCCGCCGTCCGACCCCCGTGCCGACAAGGAGCTCCCATGCCGACCAGGATCCTCGCCAGCATCCTCGCCGTGACCGCCCTGCTGTGCGCCGCCGTCGCCGGCGCCGCCGTGGTCACCGTGACCACCGGCGCCGACCCCATCGACATCGACTGGCAGACGGCCACCATCGCCGACCTGCCCGGCCCCGACGGGCTGGTCTCCTTCTCCGAGGCCATGATCGCCACCAACAACACGCCGGGCCACGACACCGTGCGCTTCGAGATCCCCCAGAACCTCTGGCAGCTGCAGTGGCTGTACCCCGGCTACGCCACCATCTGGTCCAGCTACACCTACTTCTGGCGCGCCACGGACGCCGTGACCATCGACGGTTGGAGCCAGGAGGCCTTCACCGGCGACGCCCACGCGGGCGAGGCGGAGCTGCGGTTCTACGGCGGCACCGTGGGCCTGAGCGGCGAAGGCTCCACGTACACCGGCGTGCACGGCGGCGCCGTGTCCGTGTACGGCAGCAACAACCTGGTGGTCGACAACACCGGCGGCATCAACATCGACGTGTTCAACGGCACGGGCAACGAGATCCGCGGCAACGTGGCCGGCACCATCAAGATCGACCGCTCCAGCTTCAACACCGTGGCCGCCAACATCTGCAGCCGCGTGCGCGTGTGGGGCACCGAGGCCCTGGGCACGCCGGGCGAGGGCAACGTGATCGGCGGCCCGGATCCGGCCGACGGGAACCTCATCGTGGGCTACGGATCGGTGAACAGCGAGGGCCTGCCGGCCGGCGCGGCCATCGAGCTCTCGGGCGTGCGCAACACGCTCATCGAGAACAACCGCATCGGCCTGGACGTGGACGGCCTGGAGACCGGCAACACGTTCTGCACCATGGGCATCGAGTTCATCAACGAGAACAACGACACCACCGTGCGCGGCAACCGCATCGCCGGCGTGCTGGGCCGGGGCCAGGGTCCGCACCACGCGGGCCAGCTCTTCGGCTGGGCGGTCATCGTGAGCGGGTCCGGCAGCGGATTCGTGTTCCAGGACAACATCATCGGCCTGAACGTGAACGGCGAGCCGCGCGGCAGCGTGTGGGGCGTGGACCTGGGCACCTGGAACTACTTCGGGGCCGCGGGCATCGAGGTGACGGGCAACACCATCAGCGGCCACCGCATCAACGGCGTGACCGTGGGCGTGAACGTGCAGGGCGTGCGCCTGTCCCGCAACCTGATCTACGGCAACGACGACCTGGGCATCGACCTGATCCCCTCCGGCTACGGCTACGGCGTGACGCCCAACGATCCCGGCGACGCCGACACCGGCGGCAACGGCCTGCAGAACTTCCCCGAGATCCTCGCCGCCGGCACCGACGGCGGCATGGTGGAGCTCACGGGCCGCCTGGACTCCACGCCCGGCACGGACTTCACCGTGGACCTCTTCGCCTCCCCGGCCGCCCACGCCACCGGCTACGGCGAGGGCGAGATCTACCTGGGCAGCGTGTCCACGACCACCGACGGCTCCGGCATCGCCACCTTCGACGTGGTGCTCGCCGCCGCCGTGCCCGCGGGCTGGGTGGCCAGCGCCACCGCCACCCGCGAGCCGGACGGCGCCACCAGCGAGTTCGCCCTGGCCCAGGCCTTCGTCCCGGCCACCATCACCTCGTCCTCGCCCGAGGCGACGCCCCTCGCCCGCGCCGTCCTCGGCCGCCCCTGGCCCAACCCGGCCAACCCGCGTCTGAGCGTGGAGCTGACCCTGCCCCGCGCCGGCGTGCACACGGTGCGCGTGATCGACGCCCGTGGCCGCGCCGTGGCCACCCTCCTGGACGGCGCCGCCTCCGCGGGCGCGCACGTCCTGCAGTGGGACGGCCTGGACGACACCGGCCGCGCCGCCGCCACCGGCACGTACTTCGTGCAGCTGGTCGGCGACGCGGGCCAGGCGCGGCGGTTCACGCTGCTGCGCTAGGCGACGGGATCCAGGGGGTGGAGAAGGGGCGGGCGCCGCGGCGTCCGCCCCTTCGTTTCAGCGGCGGCGGAGGACGGTGAGGTCGGCCCGAATCAGGCCGCATGCTCGCCATCGATCTCCCAGCCGGGAAAGACGAGCACCGCCGGATGGCAGTGCAGCGCGCGGGCCAGAGCCTTCGCGCGCTCCACCCCCAGGCTGACACGGTCGTTCTCGAGGGCGGAGATGGTCGACTGGGGAATCCCGGACAACTCCGCCAGCTGGTTCTGGCTGAGCTCCTGCAGTTCACGGATGATCCGGATCGACTCCCCCACGGTGACATCGATCGTCTTGCTGGCCTTGTGGAAATTCTTACGATCCATGGTCTACTTCCTCCGGTAGTCGTGGGCCGTCAGATCGAGCACGTACACCACGACCTCATGGGCCGAGATCTGATAGATCACCCGGTATTGCTGCCCCAGGCGGGATGAGCGGTAGCCCGTCCACTCTCCCTCGAGCGCCTCATCGTGGAATCCCTTGATCGCCCGCAATCCCGGCTGTCCGGAGATGCGAACGATGTCCTTCCACTTCTCATACCGTTTCAGCACGTCTTCCGGCAGCTTGGGAAGAATCCTGTTCAACCTTCGATGTTCATAGATCTCCCACATACCCATATTGTACTATATCCTTTTTAGTATGTCCAAGCGTCGGACACCCACTAGAAAAAGCCCGTTCAATCATGAATATCGTACTCATTTCTTGTTGCGCTGAGCGGCCCCATGCTATCCTCCGCGGATCCGGATCCGACACCGACCTCCCCCAAAGGAGCTTCAGCATGAAATGGACCGACCAGCTCACCGCCGCCATGCACTACAACTACCACGTGGCCGACAGCCTCATGGCCCTGGTGGACGACAAGGACCTGAACTGGAAGCCCGCCACCGGCAAGAACTGGATGACCGTGGGCCAGCTCCTGCAGCACATCACCGAGGCGTGCGGCTTCTGCTGCAACGGCTTCGCCACCGGCGACTGGGGCATGCCCGAGGGCGCGGAGATGCCCGAGGGCGAGTCCATGCTCCCGCCCGCGGAGGCCCTGAAGTCCGTGGCCAGCGTGAAGGAGGCCCGAGAGAAGCTGGCCGCCGACAAGAAGGTGGCGCTGGACCTGGTGCAGTCGGTGGGCGAAGATCGGCTGGAGAACGAGAAGGTGTCGGCGCCGTGGGATCCCATGGAGCGCTCGCTGGGCGAGCAGTTCCTGAGCATGACGCTGCACCTGCAGTCGCACAAGTCGCAGCTCTACTACTACCTGAAGCTCATGGACCGCGACGTGAACACCATGCATCTGTGGGGGATGTAGACGCATGAGATGGCAGCAGGGACGGCGCAGCTCCAACGTGGATGACCGACGCGGCCTGCGGCCGGCCAAGGCGGCCGGCGGCCTGGGCGGCGGCGTGCTCATCGTGCTCCTGCTGGGCCTGCTCTTCGGGGCCGACCCGTCCCAGCTCCTGTCCATGCTCGCCGGCGGTGCGGGCGGCGGCGCCGGCACCACCATGGTGCAGGACGACACGCCGCGCTCCGCGGAGGAGAACCAGCTGGCCGACTTCGTCAGCGTGGTCCTGGCCGACACCGAGGACGTCTGGGGGGACCTCTTCCCCCAGGCGTTCGGCGAGGCGTATCCGCAGCCGCGGCTGGTCATGTTCACCGGCCAGGTGCGGTCGGCCTGCGGGCTGGCCAGCGCCGCCATGGGGCCGTTCTACTGCCCTGGGGATCAGCAGGTGTACATCGACCTGAGCTTCTACGAGGAGATGCGCCGGCGCTTCGGCGCGCCGGGCGACTTCGCCCAGGCCTACGTGATCGCCCACGAGGTGGGCCACCACATCCAGAACCTCATGGGCACCCTGGATCAGGTGCACCGCATGCAGCAGGGCATGAGCAAGGCGGAAGCCAACGCCCTGCAGGTGCGCGTGGAGCTCCAGGCCGACTTCCTGGCCGGCGTGTGGGCGCACCACGCCCAGCGCGCACGGAACATCCTGGAGGCCGGCGACATCGAGGAGGCCCTGAACGCCGCCAGCGCCATCGGCGACGACACCCTGCAGAAGCAGGCGCAGGGCTACGCCGTGCCCGAGAGCTTCACCCACGGCACCTCGGCCCAGCGGCAGCGCTGGTTCACGCTGGGGTTCGAGACGGGGGATCTGTCGCGCGGGGACACCTTCGCGGCGCAGCGGCTCTAGTCGGGCTCCCGCATCCCTTCCAGCACGCCCGCCTCCCGCACCACGCGCGCCAAGGCCGCGTGGCCGGCGTCGTTGAGATGCACGCCGTCGCCGGAGTCCACCTCCGGGCGCACGCCGTCGTCGGCCGCCGCCACCACGCTCCAGAAGTCCAGGCATCGATCCCCGAACTCCGCGCGCAGGGCGTCGCGTGCCTGCGTCTGCCAGGCGCGCTGTTCCGGATCCTGGAAGTTGCGCGGCTGGGTGGTGCAGACCCAGAGGAGTACCCCGGCGGCGTGGAAGCGGCGGGCCAGCTCGCGGAAGTTGGCGAGCTGCTCGGCGGGCGGCACGCCGGAGGCCGTGTCGTTGCTGGGCAGGTTGATGACCGCGGCCCAGGGGCGGTAGGCCAGGGCGCGGGTGACGTTGTGGCCCACGCTGGGGCGGGGGCGACCTTCCGGCGTCACGGCATCGTCGGGCAGCAGGTGGTAGGTGGTGTAGCCCCCGATGGCCAGGTTCACCACCTGGGCGTCGGGATCGCGCCGCGCCAGCTCCGCGCGGATCCTCCCCACCCAGGACGAGTCCGGGCACGACGCGCCTGCGCCGGCCGCCGTGCTGGAACCCAGCACCACCAGGGTGGGCACGTCGTCGCCGGTGAGGTTGCGGCCGCCGGTGAAGCGCAGGTCCGTGATCTCCAGCCGATGGGGCGCACCGTCGGCCTTGCCCTGGCCCAGGAACACGGTCTTGATGCGGGTGAGGTCGGCGCGGCCGGGATCGGCGGCCAGCTGGGCCAGGGGGATCTCCAGAGTGCGCGCCGCGCCGGGCGCCAGGTCGCCGCACCAGTCGGCCAGGGGCCGGGGCGCGGTCTTGGCGTTGTTGAGGTCTTCCAGGTAGAGCACGGGCAGGGCCGCGGCGGCCAGGCCGTCGGGTGCGCGCAGGCCCAGGACCAGGGTGGTGTGGTCGGTGGCGTCGTGGCCGGTCCAGCCGGGGTCCGCCACGGCGGCGCCCCAGTCGCCGCCCTTGGCCGACGACCAGGCCAGCGCCAGCGCATCGCCGGACACGGTGCGCGGGAGCTGCTCGCCGGAGCGGGTCAGGCCGCTGGGCGCGGTGACGAAGGTCCAGCTGCTGGGGTAGGCGCCGGCGTCGCCGTCGGGGCGGAAGAGCACGGCGTCGAAGATCCCGGCGGCGGCGGAGGTCGCAGCCAGGAGCAGGAGCAGGGCGGCGATGCGGCGTGACATGGAAAGGGTCCTCCCGTGACGAGACGGGAGGACCCTAGCACAGACGCGCGGGCCTGTCAGGCTGCGGCGGCCGTCCTCAACGCTCCAAGGGCAGCCCCGCCCGCTCCCAGGCCACCACGCCCTGCCGCAGGTTGATCACCTGCTCGAAGCCCGCGTCCAGCAGCAGCCGCGCCGCCACCGTGCTGCGGTTGCCGGTGCGGCAGTACACGAACAGAGGCTCTTGCCTGTGAGCCTCCAGCTCGCCCAGCCGACGCTGCAGGTCCTGGATGGGGATGAGCACCGCGCCCTCCAGGTGGCCGGCCGCGTACTCCTGCGGCGTGCGCACGTCCAGCACGAAGGGGTCCGACGCGGCCAGCAGGTCGGCGGCCTCCTGCACCCCCACTTCGGAGTAGCGCGCCTCGGTCAGTTCCAGGGCGTGGATCACGCCGGTGCCTCCGGCCGCCGTGGTGAAGGGGAAGTCGCCCGCATCGGGCACCTTGAAGTAGGCCTTCTCGCCGTCGGCCGCGGGGAAGGTCTTGGCCACGTCCAGAAGCGGAATGGTCAGCGCCACGGAGGCGCCGTGGGGAGTCTCCACGCGCACGTAGTCGCCGCGGTAGATGGTGAACTCCTGGGCGGAGGCGGCGGGGTCCACCGTCAGCACGCGCAGGCCGTCCTCGATGCGTCCGGAGATGCCGGCGCCGTCGTCGGTGGCGGCGCCGCCGCAGCCGGCGGCGATCAGCAGGGCCAGGACGAGCAGGGGCAGGGTTCGCAGGGTCGCGGGCATGTTCCACCTCGATGGGCTGGTGCATAGTTTCGATTGTTCTAATATATATCCTGATCCCCCGGACGCAAGCGGGCTGCCGGATCCGAGAATCGCCCTATCATGGGGGACCCATGGAGGATACCGCATGACATCCCGAACCCTCGCCCGCACGCTGCCGGCCGTGGCCGCGGCCCTGCTCGCCGCGGCCGCCCTGGTCCCGGCGCCCTGCCGCGCCCAGGCCGACCTCGCCCCCCTCTTCAGCGCGCCCACGCCCGCGGAGCTGGCCGACGTGGCCGCCGACTGGTCCGCGCGCATCACCGTGCCGTCGGAGTACGAGATCGAGAGCACCGGCAGCGGCGGCGGCTTCCAGGTGGCCGGCGTGCGGTTCGTGCTCAACGGCGCCGAGCAGTACGGCGCCGTGCGCTACCCGCGGCTGTACCAGCCCGGCGGCCGCTACCCCGTGCTGCTCGCCCTGCACGGCGGCTTCGACGGCCTGGTCATGGACTGGCTGCTCACCTTCGACGAGACCTTCCCCGACGGCTGCGTGGCCGACAGCTTCTTCGTGGTGGCGCCGTCGTTCCGCGGCGAGGTGCTCAACGGCCAGAGCGTGGTGGGCAACCGCCTGGGCGTGGGCGCGTCGGCCCCCTTCTCCTTCGACGCCGACGACGCCATGGGCATGCTCAACGCCGTGCTGGATCTGATTCCGGAGACCGACCCCCTGCGCGTGTCGGCCTTCGCCCGCAGCCGCGGCGGTCCGGCCGCCGGCGAGCTGCTGCTGCGCGACCCGCGCGTGCGCCGCGCCGTGGTGCTCTTCGGCCCCAGCGACTTCTTCCTGCCCCACGTGCAGGCCGGCGCCCAGGAGTTCGTGGACACGGGCGGCACCGCCGACCGCCTGGGCGAGCTGGTGGGCGAACGCATCGCCGCCCCGTGGCTGGCCGGCGCGCTCACCCTGGCCCAGGCGCGCCACCTCCTGCTGAGCTGGAGCGTGGTCCCGCACGTGGCCGCGCCGCTGGCGCTGCAGCTCCACCACGGCGATCTGGACGACGTGGTGCCGGTGGAGCACGGCCGCGCCCTGGCCGCCGCGCTGACCGCCGTCGGCGCCGCGGCGCCCGGGTTCTCCTACCACGAGTACCCCGGCGGCTCCCACGTTCCCAGCAGCCTCACCGGCTACGAGCTGCGCGCCGAACCCTACCTCTGCACGCTGCTGGACGTGACCGGAACCGTGCCCGCGCCGGCGCCGTCGCGCCTGATCGGCGCGCCCAATCCTTTCGGCGAAGCCGTTGCGGTCCGCGTGGTTCCGCCGCTCAAGGACAACCGCGCCCCCTCCATCGACGTGGTGGATCTGCGCGGCCGTACCGTCAAGCAGCTGCGTCCGTCGGCCGGCGACACGGGCGCGGTGCGCTGGGACGGACGCGACGACCGCGGCGCCCCCGTCCCCTCCGGCGCCTACCTCCTGCGTCCCGTGGACCGGCCCGACCTCGCCCCCGTGCGCGTGTTCCGCACCCGCTGATTTGCGCGGTTTTTTTTGGTCGGCCGTCGATTTTTCCGTGCATTTTCCAGGGAAAACGCACTAGATTCCCGACTGTACGGAGGCATTCGGCTTCCGGGGTCCGCTACTCAGGAGGAAAGCGACATGGCCACGAAGACGACGAAGAAGGCTACGGCCAAGAAGCCCGCCCCGGTCAAGGCCGCGGCCGCCAACAAGCCGCCCACCAAGACCGAGGTCTACCGCGCCGTCGCCGAGAAGACCGGCCTGGCCCGCAAGGACGTCGTCGCCGTCATGGACGCCGTGACCGACATCATGTCGAAGTCCGTGAAGAAGTACGGCGAGTTCAACTACATGGGCCTCATGAAGATGACCCTGGTGAAGAAGCCGGCCGTCAAGGGCGGCAAGCTGGTGAAGAACCCGTTCACCGGCGAGATGGTCAAGCAGAAGCCCCGCGCGGCTTCCCGCACCGTGAAGGTGCGCCCCATGAAGGCCATCAAGGACATGCTGTAGGCGTTCGCCTGAGCCTGACCGGACCACGGCCCTCGGCGTCCGCGCCGGGGGCCGTCGTCGTTTCCGCGATGTCCGGTTGCCATCCGCAGCGGTTTCCTGTTTGCTGTCGGACGTCCCCCGACCGGTGCCCCTGGCCCACGCCGCGAGGATCCCACGTGCGGAATCGTCCGACACAGACGCCACCCCAGGTCCGTACCCGATGAAGGAACGGCGCGAATCCGCGGCCGCCGGCCTGTCCCGCGACGTGCTCGCGGGCGTCCGCCGGCGCGATCCGGAGGCGCTGGGCGAGCTCTTCGAGTTCGCCTTCGACACGGTGTACGGCCTGGCCCTGCGCATGCTCGGCCGGCCGGGATTGGCGGAGGACGTGACGCAGGAGGTCTTCCTCAAGGTGCATCGGGCCGCCGAGTCCGTGGACCCGGACCGCGACCCCCTGCCCTGGCTCCGCACCATCACGGCCAACCTGTGCCGCGACCACTGGCGCAGCTTCGGCGCCAAGGTGAGCCGCGCGGCCGTGGCGCCGGAGCACCACGAGGACAGCCTGGGCGCCGCTCCCGCCGCACCGGACCGGGACCTGCTGGCCGGCGAGCGCGAGGCCCACGTGCAGCGCGCGCTGATGGAGCTGCCGCCCCCCCTGCGCGAGGTGGTCCTGCTGCGGGAGTACGAGGGGCTGGACTACGACACCATCGCCGGCATGACCGGCGCCACCAACGCGGCGGTCCGCAAGCGCTACTCGCGCGCGCTGGCCGCCCTGGGAGACCTGCTCGGAGACGAGTGGCCATGAGCGATCGTCACGACACGGACATGGAACTGACGCCGGCCCAGCGCAACGCCCGCGACGCGGTGCGCGGCCTGTCGCGCCCGGCGGCGGACCCCGAGTTCCGCCGGCGCCTCAAGGCCGACTTCACGGCCGGCGCCCTGCGTCCCCAGGACCGTCCCGCGGCCGGCGGCGGCAACGTGCTGCGCCTCTTCGGACCGGTGCTGGCGGCCGCCGCCATGATCGCCGTGGCCGTGCTCGGCCTGAGCACCCACGCCGGCCCGGAGCTGGCCGGCCTCCACGGCGAGGGCCGCGTGCTGATCGACGGCGTGGTCATGGCCGACGCCGGCATGCTCTCGTCCCGCCTGCGTCCCGGCGCGCGCCTGGAGCTGGAGGGCGACGTGAGCGTGGATCTGCTCTACCCAGACGCCTTCCTCTGGCGCCTGGCCCCCGGCACCGTCTTCACCCTGCCCGAACCTCCGGGCCGCTGGTTGAACCGCCGCCTGCACGCCTACGTGGAGACGGGCGAGGCCAGCGTGCGCACCGGCGCCGCCTTCGCGGGCAACACCCTGGTGGTGGGCACGGACGAGGGCGACGCCGTGGTCACCGGCACCATGGTGGACGTGTTCCGCAACGGCGACGTGACCTGCATCTGCCTGCTGGACGGCCACTGCCGCGTGGTGGCCGACGGCCGCGACCTGGGCGCCCTGGAGCCCGGCACCCGCTGGGTCCTGCCGCGCGACGGCGGCGAACCGCAGAGGCTGGACATCGCCGGCCCCCACCGCGACCAGATGCTGGGCCTGGACCACGACCACACCCTCCCCCGCCGCTGACGTGGAGCACCTGGTCATCGCGGCCGTGGCCGCCCTCGCCTCGCTGCTCACCTTCTTCTCGGGCTTCGGCCTGGGCACCCTTCTGCTGCCGGCCTTCGCCCTGTTCCTGCCGCTGGCCGACGCCGTGGCCGCCACCGCCGTGGTCCACGGCGCCAACAACGTGCTCAAGGTCTCGCTGATGGGACGGCACGCGGACCGGCGCGTGCTGCTGGTCTTCGGTCTGCCGGCGGTGATCTGCGCCTGGCTCGGCGCGAGCCTTCTGGGCCGACTCGCCGCCGACGCCCCCCTGGCCTCCTACCGACTCGCCGGCCATGAGGCCGTGGTCACGCCGGTGGGGCTGGCCCTGGGCGGGCTGATGATCGTCTTCGGGCTGCTGGAGATGGCTTCGGCCGCGCGCAGGAGCGGCCTCTCCCGCCGCTGGCTGCCCCTGGGCGGCGCCCTTTCGGGGTTCTTCGGCGGGCTGTCGGGCCATCAGGGGGCGCTGCGCTCGGCGTTCCTCGCGTCCACGCGCATCGAGCCCGCGGAGTTCGTGGGCACCAACGCGGTGCTGGGCCTCGCTGTGGACGCCGTGCGGCTCACGGTCTACCTGGGAGCGCTGCAGGCGGCTGGGTCGGCGTGGCGGCCGGGGCCGCTGGTGCTCACCGGCTGCGCGGCGGCCTTCCTGGGCGCGGTGATCGGCAAGCGCCTGCTGGGCAAGACCACCATGGGCGGCGTGCGCCGCCTCACCTTCGCCATGCTCCTGGCCATGGGCGCACTGCTGGCCTCGGGCCTGATCTGAGCCGGCTCACGCCTCCGGGAAGCCCACCCAGCGCCAGTAGCCCAGGAACGTCCAGAACCACAGCACGCCGAAGCTGATCACCAGCGCCGCCAGGCCGTGGATGAGGAAGTCGCGCTGGGTCACGAGCTGCCGGCCGGTCAGCGGATCCTTGCTCATGGCGTAGACCAGCGCGTTGCTGGGCGTGCCGATGATGAGCAGATGCGCGAACGACGACGCGAAGGCCGTGGCGAACCCCACCGCCCAGGGATGCAGCCCGCCGCTCAAGGACATGGGCACGGTCACCGGTCCCAGGGACGCCACCGTGGCGCCGTCGCTCATGAAGTTGGTCACGGTGCCGGTGATCAGGCTGGCCACGATGGGCAGGCCCGCCCCCTGCAGCCAGGCGTCGGGCATGAGCTGCACGATGCCGTCGGCCAGGTACATGGCCCCGCCGGTCAGCGCCAGCCCTTTGCCGATGGCGCTGGCGCCGGCGTAGAGGAAGACCACCTCCCAGTGGATCTTGGCCACCTCGGTCCACTTCATGATCCCCAGCACGTTCAGCGCCACCAGGCCCAGCACCGGCGGTCCGCCCATGCCCAGGCGTCCGCTGGCCGTCACCCACAGCACCACCACGCCCAGCAGCACGGCCGCGGACACGTACTCGTCGCGGGTCATGGGACCGATGCGGTCGCTCTCGCGCCGCACCACCGCGGCCACGTCCAACGACCGCACCTTGAGCCGGCTCCGGAACGCCAGGAAGAAGTACATCCCCACCGCCAACGCGGCCACCGGTACGAAGGGCAGGCCGTAGCGCATCCACTCCAGGAACGATGGCGCCACGCCGTAATCGGAGAGGATGCCCACCATCACCGCGTTGCGCCCGCCCGCCGCCGGCGACCCCGGACCGCCCAGATTCGCCGCGAAGCAGATCATCAGGGCGAACATCACCAGCAGGGGCCGCAGGCCGTCACCCTCCCGGTGCTGCTCGCTCATGCGGGAGTGCACCATGAGGAACAGGGGCATCATGAAGGCCACCAGCACCGTCTCGCTGATGAAGGAGCAGGTGAGCGAGAACACCGGCAGGAACACGAAGAGCAGCAGGGGCAGGTTGCGCACCGGCGCCAGCAGCAGCAGGCCGATGCGGCGGTCCAGCCCGGTGCCCATGATCACCCGCGACAGCACCAGGATGCCGAAGATGAACAGCACCGAATCCTTGGCGAAGGCCTGCACGATCTTGTCGGGCGCCATCACGCCCGAGGCATACATCACCACCGCCACCACCAGCGCCGTGATTCCCACGGGCATGGCGCTCGTGGCCCAGAAGAGGGCCGCCATGACGATCAGGGCGATCATCATGTGCGCCTTGCGCGCGGCCTCGCGCACCGGCAGGGGATCGCCCTTTCCCGCCCGGCCGCCGTCGGGCAGCCCCGTGGGCTGGGCCGTGGCGCTGAAGTATTGGGCGATGCTCTGGCCCTCGGCCATCTTGTGGTAGTCCACGTAGCCGGTCACGTCCAGCCGGCCGATCTCCGGCGGCCCCTGCGACCCGCGGGGCTGGGAGAGCAGGTCCGTGAGCCTCTCCGACGGCGGCAGCCACGCCGCTCCCAGCAGCAGCAGCAGCCCCGCGATCATCACCAGCGGCCGCGAGTTGGGCACGCCGATCAGCCGCCGCCACACGCCGGCCCCCTTGCGGGCCAGGGGCACGTCGGCCCGGGCCAGCGCGTGGCGCTTCTCGCGGCGGGCGTCGTGCAGCGCGGCCACCAGGTCCTCGAACTCGGCGGGCTTCTCGAAGTAGCGGTAGGCGCCGGCGCTGCCCGTGGCCATGGCCGTCTCGATGCTGCCGTAGCCGGTCAGCACCAGCACGGGCACCTCGGGACGCAGGCGCTTCATCTCCACCAGGGCGCGCTCGCCGGGCTGGTCGGGCAGGCGCAGGTCCAGGAGCACGGCGTCCAGGTCGCGGTCGCCGCGCACGGCGCGCACGCCGGACGCGGCGTCGGCCGCCTCCTGCACGTGGAAGTCGCGCGAGCGCAGGCGCGCGGCCAGGGCGGCGCGGAAGTCGGGGTCGTCGTCGACGATCAGGATCCTGGGCTGGGTCTCGGTCACGGCGGCCTCCTCGGTCAGCGGGCATGATACCCGCAGGGGGAGCCCGCGTCACCTGCCGTCGGCCAGGGTCTCGCGGATGAGGGCGTCCACGCGGTCCATGATGCGCGTCTGGTCGAACTCCGTCTCCGCGCGGCGGCGGCCGGCCTCGCCCAGGACGCGGCGGCGAGAGGGATCGTCCAGAAGCGCGGCAAGAGCGGCGGCCAGCGCCGCGGGATCCTGCGGCGGCACCAGCAGGCCCGTCTCCCCGTGGAGGACCAGCTCCGGGATCCCGTCCACGGGCGTGGACACCACCGGCAGGCCCAGGGCCATGGCCTCCAGCAGGGTGTTGGGGAAGCCCTCCTCGCGCGTGGGCAGCGCCAGCAGGTCGGATGCGGCCATGAGGTCCGCGGCGTCGGTGCGGAAACCCAGCCAGCGGACGCGATCCGTAAGGCCCAGCTCCGCCGTGCGGCGCTCCAGCGCGGCGCGGTCGGGACCCTCGCCGGCGATCAGCGCCGTGAAGTCCCGGTCCGGCGCCAGACGCGCCAGCGCCTCCAGCAGCGTGGCCTGGTCCTTGCGCCAGCCCACCTCGCCGATCATGGCGATCACCGGGGCGCCCGGACGCAGATCCAGCGCCGGACGCACGCGGTCGGCGTCGGCCGCGGCGCGCAGCGCGGCGGCTTCCACCCCGTTGGGGATCACGCGCACCTTGGCGCGGTCGAACCACGGCGCGCCGCCGCACACGCGGGGCACCAGCGCCTCGCAGTTCACCAGCAGCCGATCCACCAGCCGCGTGTAGACGTAGCGGAAGTGCCAGACGTCCTTGATGGGGTCGGGGCTGCCGCGCCGCACGATGAGGCGGAAGTCGCGCCGGCCCAGCTGCGAGAGCCCTGCCAGCCGGATCTCGCGCGCCTGGTTGGCGAAGGCCAGGCTCACGTCCTCGCGCCGCAGCAGCCGGCCCATGGCCAGCAGGGTGCGCGGGTCCGCGATGCCGTGCATGGGCACGCCGCGCGTCTCCAGGCCCAGGCCGCGGGCGCGCCGCACCAGCTCGCCCTCCGGCTGGCCGATCACCAGCGCGCGCCAGCCGCGCGCGGCCATGGCCGCGGCGGCGTGGAGGAACCACTTCTCACCGCCGCCCCAGCCGGGCAGCGCGTTGATGAAGGCGATGGTCACGGGGCGGTCCATGGGCTCCTCCGCGGGCGACGGGTCCGGTCCGCGCCCATCTGAACGGATGCGCCCCTCCCCGTCAACGACGAGGAGCCGCCTTCCGCGAGGAAGACGGCTCCCGTCCGGCCGAGCGCAGCGCCTCCGCTAGCGGGGCACGGCGATCATCAGCGACTGCTCGCCGCGCTGCACCTTGAGCAGCACGGGGCGGTCGTCGTCCTTCTTGATGAGCTCGGCGTAGTCGTCCAGACCCTTCACGGCCTTGCGGCCCACCTCCACGATCACGTCGCCCTGGCGCAGGCCGCGGTTCCAGGCGTTGCTGGTGCGGGCCACGTCGGTGACCACCACGCCCTGCACGTCGTCGCCCAGCTCGAGCTGGCGGCGCACCAGCTCCGTGATCTCGCGCACCGTCACGCCGTCCAGACCCTTGTCCGAGGTGCGGCCCTCGGGGTTGGTCGCGGCGGCGCCCAGGTCATTGGGCAGCTCGGCCAGCTTCACGGTCACGGTCCGCTCCTTGCCGTCGCGCAGGACGAGCAGGTCGCAGTCGTGGCCCACGCCGGCCAGGCTGATGGTGTTGCGGAGCTGGCTGATGGAGTCCACGTTCTTGCCGTCCACCTTGAGCACCACGTCGCCCTCGCGCAGACCGGCCTTCTCCGCCGGCGTGTCCGGGCGCACCTCGCTCATGAGCACGCCGCGCGGACGCTTCATGCCCAGGGCCTCGGCCATGGTCTGGTCCACCTCGGCGGTGATCACGCCCAGCCAGGCGCGCTTCACCTCGCCGTGCTCCTTGAGCTGGGCCATGATGTTCTCCGCCAGGTGCATGGGGATGGCGAAGCCCACGCCCGCCGAGCTGCCGCTGCGGCTCATGATGGCGGAGTTGATGCCCACAAGCTCGCCCTGCATGTTCACCAGGGCGCCGCCGCTGTTGCCGGGGTTGATGGCGGCGTCGGTCTGGATGAAGTCCTCGTAGTTCATCATGCCGATGGAGCGGCTCGTGGCGCTCACGATGCCCAGCGTCACCGTCTGGCCCACGCCGAACGGGTTGCCGATGGCCATGACCTGGTCGCCGATGCGCAGGCCGCGCGAGTCGCCCAGCTTGACCATGGGCAGGGGCTCGTCGGCCGTGATCTTGATCAGGGCCACGTCGGTGGCGGAGTCCTGACCGATGATCTCGGCCTCGTACTCGCGCTCTTCCGCCAGCGTCACGCGCACCTTGCTGGCCTTCTCCACCACGTGGGCGCAGGTGAGGATGTAGCCGTCGGGGCTGATGATGACGCCCGAGCCCAGCGAGCGCTCCACGCGCTCGCGGCCCTGCTCGCCCTCGGGCACGCCGAAGAAGCGGCGGAAGATGGGGTCGTCCAGCATGGGGTGGTTGGTGGGCAGCTCCACCACCTTGTCCGTCGAGATGTTCACCACGCCGGGCATGGCGGCGTCGGCCACGTCGGCGTAGCTGCGCAGCTCGCCGCCGGGGGCCGCCACGGCGGCGGCAGGGGCGAAGGGGGCGGCGCGCTCGTCGCCCGAGGCGCCCAGGCCCAAGGCGAAACCGAGGCCCAGGACCACGACCGCCACGGCGGCGAGGCTCAGGGTCGGGAGCAGGTTCTTCCGGCTCATCGTCGGTCTCCGATCCGGTTCAGGGGTGTTCCGTTCCGATTTCCAGCGGCGGTTCCAACGACAGGATCGCGCCAAAGGTTCCCGCCTGCCACAGGCCGCGGGACGCGAAAAGGCCCGGCCGGAAGCCGGGCCTTTCACGGTGCTCTTCACGGGAGAGGGCTAGCCGTCGTCGCCGATGGCCTCGACGGGGCACTCCTCCATGGCCTCGCGGCACAGCTCCTCCTCCTCCTCGTTCTCCGGCTGCTTGGAGACGTAGCTGTAGCCTTCGTCCTCGTTGCGCTCGAAGTTGTCGGGGGCGGTCTGGCGGCAGAGGTCGCAGTCGATGCAGTTGCTGTCCACGTAGAACTGACCGTCGACGTTGCTTTCCACCTTGTCGCTCGGGTCGGCCATGGCCTGGTCCCTCCTCGTCGATGAACTGTCGCGGGCTCTCAGGCCCTTGTCCGCAGCGTCCGGCAGACCGGACGTAGACTTCTAAATAAACGACATCCCGCACCTGTCAACGGGTTTCTCAGTGGATGTACCCCAGCGATTCCAGCTGCTGCCGGGTCCGGGCGTCCAGCTCCACGGGCTGGAGGTCGTCCGGCGCCGGCTCGCTGGCCCGCCGCAGCAGATCCAGCAGCGCGCGGCCCGCCTCGGGCTGCTGCGCGGCGATGTCGTGGAGCTGGCCCGGGTCGTCGCCCAGGTCGTAGAGCTCCGCGCCGCCGCGGTTGTCCACGATCAGGCGCAGGTCCCCCACGCGGACGGAGCCGATGGCCCGGTCGTGCCTCTTGAGATCGGCCGCGGGATTCTTGCCCTGAAGCATTTTCAGCAGCCCCGGCGCCGGGCCCGAGTACTCGGCGTACACTGGCCGGTCCGCCGGATTGGGTCCCGCGAAGAGCGAGCGGCTGAACCGCGGCGCCTCCGCGGGACGCACGCCCGCCAGGTCCAGCACCGTGGCATAGAGGTCCGTGGTCTGCACCGGGTCGATGCGCTCGCCGCCGGCGGGCGCGCCCGCGTCGAACCGGCCGCGCAGCGCCGGCGGCACGCGCACCACCAGGGGCACGTGCAGCAACGGCTCGTAGAGGGAGAACTGGTGCTCCACCAGCCCGTGCTCCCCCAGCTGCTCGCCGTGGTCCGAGGTCACGATGATCACGGTGTCGTCGTCCAGCCCCTGCTCCCGCAGCGCCTGCAGCAGCTCGCCCAGGTGGCGGTCCGCGGTCCACACGTCGCCGGCGTAGAGGCGGGCCACGTGGTTCCAGTCCACGCCCGCGGGATCCACCAGCTCCGCCATGTAGTCGTGGGACCAGGCGATGCTGACCACGTCGTCCGGGGGCAGGTCCTGCAGATGGGCGCGGCGGTACTCTCCGTGGGGGTCGTAGGTGAGGTGCGCCTCCAGGATGTTCATGAAGAGCAGGAAGGGGCGACCGTCGTCGGCGCGGCGGGCCAGCCAGGCGCGGGCCGCGTCCAGGCTGCCGCGGCTGCCCTGGTCGCCGTCGGCGCCGTGGTCCCAGGTGAACTTGCCGATCTCCGATTCCACGCGCTCCTCGAACCCGCGCAGCAGGTGCGTGGTGCGGTCGGCCAGCCAGGGGTTGCTGTAGAAGGCGGCGGTGGCGTAGCCGGCCTGGGCGAGCTGGGCGGCGAAGGTGGGCTGGTCCTCGGTGAGCTGCGCTCGGCGCGACACGCACACGTGCCCGCTGGGCAGCTTGCCCGTGAAGATCGACGCGTGCGAGGGCACGGTCCACGGCGCCGCCGACGTGCAGTCGCGGAAGCTCACGCCCTCGGCCGCCAAGGCGCTCAGCGAGGGCGTGAGGTCCGCAGAACGCAGGGGGTCCGGCGTGGCGCCGCCGGCCAGACCCGCGGCGTCGGCGCGCACCGTGTCCAGAACCACCACCACGATGTTGGGCGGCGTGTCCTTGCCGCACCCGGCCAGCAGGAGCAGCGACGCCAGGCTCAGCATCAGGATCCGTCGCACGCCCACCCCTTACTCGAACTTGTGCTTGAACGGCAGGAAGGTCATGAAGTCCGCGTGGTGCACAACGTAGGCCTCCGGCGTGCGCTTGACCATGTCGCCCTCGCCCGCGTGCGCCGCGATGATGTGCGACACGGCCTCGGGCACGCCCGCCTCCATGGCCAGCCCCACGCCCGTGAACGGGTGGCGCAGGTACTTGCCGCAGGCGCTCTTGCCCGTGCTGCCGTCGGGGTTCTTGGTGTACTCCAGCAGCTTGCCCACGTCGGCGAGGATGGCGCCGGCGATGACGGTGTCCAGGTCGCAGTGCAGATCATCGCCGAAGAACTCGTTCATCTTCAGGGCCGACTCGCGGGCCACGTGCACCACGCAGCGCTTGTGCGCCATGAAGCTGACTTTGAGATTCGGAACCAACAACGTGAAGGGGATGGTCTCCAGATCCGCGGCGTCCAGGTCGCTGCGCTCGAGCGCCAGCTCCCAGGTGCGCGCCGTCCGCTCGCGCAGGTCGTCGTCCTGGATCCACTCCAACTCCGGCCAGAGCTTCCGCACTTCGGCGTTCATTCCGCCCTCCCACGGGGGGGTGATTTGTCGCATTGTGAGACACCAGTATGCCACACGACCGTCGTTTCGCAATGGGCTTGGCACGGGGCGGGCGAATTGGTACTTTACCCGCCAGGTTTCGTCGCCCCACACCGACGACCCTTCCCGGGAGCTCTCGGGTGGAGAACAGGCGTTCTCAGCCCGACCCGCCGCCTCGACCCCGGCTTCGGCAGCCGAAGAAGCGACGGGCGGACTCCTGGCATCGAGCTTGCAGAGGCTCGAGCGGATCAAGCTGGATCCAAGTCCAAGGACGGACCACGATCTCCTGATCCGCGGGCGCACCGCGGCGAACGCAAAGGCGGACACCAGAGATGAAGCATTGCCCTCGAATCCCCGGTCTGATCGTCACTGCAGCCCTGCTCCTGGTCGTGCTGAGCGGCACCGCCATGGCGCAGGAAGAGGTGACCTACACCTGGACGGCCCCCACCACGGGCTCGGCCGTGGATCACTACGTGCTCCAGGTCTCCGTGGACGGTGGACCGTTCACGACCGAGGACGACGCCGTTTCAGGCACCACCTACGTGCTGACGGCCACCTACGAACACGAGTACACCATCCGTGTGGCGGGCGTGGACAGCCAGGGACGGCAGGGGCCCTACTCGGCCTCCTCGGATCCCTACACGCCGTCGCTCGGCGCTCCGGGCCAGCCCGGAAAACCCATCGCGGTCTTCTGATCCCGCCCTCCCGCAGGGCAAGGGAAAGAGAAAGGCGCCGTCCGTGGACGGCGCCTTCTTTTTTCTTCTTGCGGTTTGATCGGGATGGTTTCGATCCTCAATCTCGCGCCTAGTAGTGCGTGGGCAGCGCGATCCCCACCGTGAGGCTGATGTAGTCCCAGTCGTAGCTGTCGGCGGCATAGAAGCGCTTGGTGTCGAAATGGTTCCGGTGGTACTGGGCCAGGAACTCGAAGCTGCCCACCTGCAGGCCCAGGCCGCCGGCCAGGGCCACGGCGTCCACCTTGTCCTGGAAGTAGTCGCCCGAATCCAGATAGTCCTCGCGCAGACGGTTGCGGGTCAGCGCCGCGCCGCCGCTCAGGAACAGGCGCGGCGCGTGGCGCCGGGCAGGGAAGAAGTACTGCACGTCCACGCCGTAGCGGTACATGCTGGTGCCGGTCTCGAAATCGCCCGCCGTCTCGTTGCTGCCCAGGTACTTCCCGAACTGCACGTAGTGGAACGACGGCGACACGGCCCAGCCGTTGGTGAAGCGCTGCCGGTAGCGCAGGCCCACCTCGTAGCCGGTGCCCGCCTCGAAGCCCGCCGGCGTGTCGAACCCGGCCTCCAGATCGCCCTGGGGCTGCACGGCGCCCAGATCGATGACCACGTCGTAGAGGCTGGGCCTCATGCGCGCCGTCGCGTCGGCCGCGCCCATGGTGAGCAGGGCCGCCGCGGCCGCCAGGGCCAGGATCCCGCGTCTGCATGCGTTCATCACGATGTCCTCCGGGTGCGCGGCCGCAGCCGCGTGGGTCACGAGGTTGGCACGTCCCGCTTGTACGGGGCAGGATAGGCGCGGGTTCCGCGGGGCGTCAACGGCGTTGCCTCTGGAAGCGTCCGTCCGGATCCGCTATCATGGAGGTCGGGGAACCAGCGACACCGAACCACGTGGGACCGCGCGCCGCCGCAGCGGGCCCCGGTGTCTGGAGGCACATCATGAAGACGCTCTCCGTCGTCCTGACGGTCCTGCTGTGCGGGGCCGCCCTTTCCCATGCCGACATCCCGATCCCTTCCCTCAGCTCCTGGAGCCACGGGCTCACCGCGCCCGCCGGCCTCTGCGTCTGCCCCGCGGGCGACGGGGATCCCCTGTCCGCCATGCAGAACGGCATCGCGACGGTGGACGGCACCATCACCGTGAACGTCATCAACATCCTCGGCGAACCCGTGACGAACTATCCCCAGGAGGATCTCTGGCTCGAGGCCTTCGGCATGCCGTCCTGCGGCAACGGCGGTCTCGACGCCGACGCGCCCACTGACGCCATGGGCGTGACCACGTTCAGCGGCGCCCCGGCCATGGGCGGCGTCATGAGCGACGTGCTCATGGTCATGATCGCCGGCACCCCCTGCGAGAACCCCGGCTTCAACGAGAACCTGATCCACTTCACCTCCCCGGACCTGGACGGGAACGGGCAGGTGGACCTTTCGGACGTGGTGGAATTCGTGGACCGGCTGGAGACGAACCCTGCGGACCCGGCCATCGACTTCTTCTTCGACGGCCAGCAGACCTTGTCCGACATCGTGGTCTTCGCCCAGCACCTGAACCACACCTGCCGCTAGCGGCCGGCCTCCGTTCCGCCCTCGAACGCCCGTTCCGTCCGCCGGAGCGGGCGTTCCTGTGCTAGGATGGAGGCCCGCCCCCACGAGAGGAGCCCGCCATGATCCGGATCATCCCGGTGCTGGTCCTGCTGGCCGCCCTGCCCGCCGCCGCCCAGACCGGCATCCCCGACCTCAGCCACTGCTTCTGGACCCACGGGCTGGCCGCGGAGGCCGGCGCCTGCGCCTGCCCCGCCGGCGACGGAGACCCGCTGTCCGCCATGCTGCAGGACGGCGTGCCGGTGGACGGCACCATCACCGTGCACATGCTGGACATGTTCGACCAGCCCATCGCCAACTACCCCGCGGAGGACCTGTGGCTGGAGGGGCTGGGCATGGGCTTCTGCCTGCCGCCCCCGTCGGCCGACGGCCCCACGGACGCCCAGGGGATCACCACCTTCACGCTCTCGCCCAACTTCCGCGGCGTGCAGACGGGCCCGCTGCTGGTGGCCATGGGCGGCGACGTGATGGCCGACGCCGGCGGCGCGCTGTTCCGGTTCGCGTCGGTGGACCTGGACGGCAGCGGCGTGGTGAACCTCAGCGACGTGATCCTCTTCGCCAACCGCTACCGGACGGGAGACGTCCATCCCTCGGTGGACTTCTATCACGACGGGGCGCTCAACCTGTCCGACGTGGTGGTGCTGGCGGAGCACATGAATCACCAATGCCCTTGAGGAGGACCGACATGAAGATCCTGACCGTCCTCGCCCTCCTGCTGTGCGCGGCGCCCCTCGCCGCGCAGATCGACTGGGACGCCGACAACGTGGGCGTGTTCTTCGACGAGGCCGGCACCCAGACGCGCACCGACGCGGGCTTCGGCGTGGTGACCGCCTACTTCGTGGCGCTGAACGTGACCGACCCCGGCCCCTACGTCTCCTATCACGGCGCCTGCCTCTGGCTGGGCGGCATCAGCGACGAGCGCTTCTTCAACGGCGTGTACGGTCCAGCCCCCACCTTCCACGGCGGCCTCATCACCCCGGAGGACCCCTGCCTGCCCACCGGCGTCACGCCCCAGGGCCTGATCACGGGACCGATGGGCGGCACGGCGATGCTGGGCACCCTCGACATCCTGGTGCTCACGACGCTGCCCCAGGGCGTCTTCACCTGGGGCGTCACCGAACTGGAACGCGCCGACGGCAGCACCCACACGCTGATCCCCGCCACGCCGCCGGTGAGCTCCATGCCTCCGGAAACGTACCACCTGCTGGCGGTCATCAACGGGGACTACGCGCCGGTGGGCACGGAGGCGCGATCCTTCGGGGAGCTCAAAGCGCTGTATCGATGAGGACTCCATTGATCCTGTAATATCATTTTCCTCCCCCAAACCGGCGATGACGGGCGTAGACTCAAAGGGATCTGCGCTCCCATCGCACATCGGACGCCGCCATGCGGCGGCGAAGGGGGAACCACCCATGAACATCCACCGCCTCATCCTCGTCCTGCTGCTGGGCGGACTCCTGCCCGGCGCGGCCACCGCCGCTTGGATCGGCAACATCGCCATGGATCCGGAGCCCGGCGCCCACCTGCATCACGGCCAACGCGCCTACGTCACGTTCGACTACGAGGCCGATCAGGAGGTGCGCTTCTGGGTCCAGCCCGTGTACGACGGCTCCGTGGTGTCCGGGTACACCTGGAGCGGCAGCGCGATCTACGGCCCCGGCGCCGGCGCACACACCACGTGGTGGTCCCTGCCCACCGACGAGACCGTGAGCCACTACCGCATCCGCATGATGTCCTCGGACTGGAGCGTGACCCTTCTGCAGCTCGACGTGCCGGCCTGGTACACCGTGCGCCCCGAGGGCGTGTGGAACGTGCAGTACAGCGATGCGCCCAGCGGGACGTTCCGGCACGAGCACTTCTTCACCGTGAGCTTCGACGGCTACACCGACCGCGCGGAGGGCGTGCGGGTGTTCATCCGGCCGTTCACCGACGGGGCGCTGTCGCCGTCGTACGTGGCCAGCTCCACCTCCATTCCCGCGGGCGGGGGTTCGGGCAGCAGCTACTTCCGTCTCACCACGGGCAACATCCGCGTGGATCAGCTCCGCTTCCAGATCAAGAGCTGGGACCAGACGGAGCTGATCCAGGAGTTCTTCCTGCCGGTGGACCTGCAGTACGGCGACATGGGCCTGAACGACGTGGTGCTGGATCCGCCGCCGCCCGCTCTGCTGCCCTACTACCACCACGTGACCGTGACCGCCGATTACGAATGCGACGCCGTGGGCGACCTGCGCTACTACGCGATCCCCCTGCTGGACGGCATGCTCGCGCCCGGCTACGGCTACCAGTCGTCGGTGGTGGTGCCGGCGCCCGAGGGCCGGGCCGAACGCTACTGGTACCTTTCGGCGTCGGGCACGGAAACGGACCAGGTGGGCGTGCGCCTCTACGACGACGTGTCCTCGCTCGGCGTGGAGCTGGACGCGGCGTACACCTTCGCCGACGACGCGCTCTGGTCCGCCACCCACGCCATCGCCGGCCCGGCGGTGCTCACCGCCCTGGAGCACGTGGACATGGCGCTGCAGTACCACTGCGAGGATCCGGCGGGCTGCCGCATCGCCTGCTATCCCGTGGGCGACGGCATCGGCTTCACCGACTTCTACTACAACCCCAGCCCCCTCTACCCCCAGGGCACCGGCACGGCCAACGTGTACTGCACCCTGAAGGAGGGCGTGAGCGCGCACGTGGAGGGGATCACGGTCTACATGATCGGCGAGACCGACCACGCCCAGCTCGCCACCTGGACCTTCCCCGCCGACCACTTCTTCTTCTCGCCCGCCGTGGCCGTGGACGCGCCCGAGACTCCGCCCGCCGCGGCGGCGCTGGCGGCGGCCGTCCCCAACCCGTTCAACCCCAGCACCACGCTGGCCTTCGACCTGCCCGCGGCCGCGGCGGCGCGGCTGGACGTGTTCGACGTGAGCGGACGCCGCGTGCGGCGGCTGTGGGAAGGCACGGCCCCGGCCGGACGTTCCGAGGTGACGTGGGACGGCCGCGACGACGGCGGCCGCGCGCTGCCCTCCGGCACCTACCTGGCGCGGCTGAGCACCGCCGCGGGAGAGACGCCGGTGCGGAGGCTGACGTTGGTGCGGTGAGACCCCGACGGCGTCGACGCGAAGAGGGCGGACCCTGCCGGGTCCGCCCTCGCTTGCTTCCGCGGCGATGGTTCTATTCCACCACCATCACCCGCCGCACCCACGGCCGGCCGTCCACCACCGCCCGCAGCAGATAGGAGCCGGCGGGCAGGCGCGGCGGCAGGGCGAAGACGGGCGCCGCGGCCGATACGTCGCCCGACGCCAGGTCCACCGCCAGGCGGCCGCGCAGGTCGTAGAGGGCCACGTCGGCCACGCGCACATCGGCGTCGCGGGCCAGGGCCAGCACGCCGCCGCGCGTCAGCGGACGACGGCCGCGCAGATGCAGGGTGCCGCGGCCGGAGGCGGGCACGGCGGTGGCGTCGCGGACCAGGGCCACGTCGATCCAGGTCCAGCCGGAACCCACGGTGACCGGCCGCTCGTCCGTGGTGAAGCCGGGGTGCTGCACCCGCAGGGTGTACGCGCCGGCCGGCAGCAGGCGGTGGGCGGCGCCGGTGCCCGCGGACGCCAGGCGCGGACCGATGTCCGCCGCATGCATCTGCGTGACGATCACCTCGGCGGCCAGCGGCGCGCCCGTGGCCGCGTCGGTCACGCGCACGCCCAGGCCGGGCCCCTGCGCCACGCGCTCCGTCAGCGCCGCGCCGCCGCGGGCCACGCGCAGGCCCACCGTGTCCACGTCGGCGCCCGCGTACCAGCAGTGGGTGCCGATCTCCATGAGGTAGGACAGGATGCCCGTGTTGCCGTAGACCCAGGCCTGCTCCTTGGGCTTGGTGTCGAAGGCGGGCCAGACGCTGAAGTCCTGGCCGTCCAGGCGTTGGGTGGCGCCGGCCCACGTCAGGGCGATGTCGCGGATCACGGCGTCGTCGGGCGGCGTGCCGTGGCTGCTGCTGATCCAGTTGCGGAAGATGCAGTCGGTCCAGCTGATGGTCACCGGGGAGTGGTAGTCCACCACCAGCACGGGGCGACGCTCCAGGATGAAGTCGCGCAGGGCCGTGACCTCGGGCTCCGAGAAGGGGTGCGGGCCCTTGAAGTAGAGGGGGTCGGAGGTGTCGTAGGCGTCCCACTGCCAGTCCCAGTTGCGGTTGGTGTCCACGCCGTCGTCGGGGAAGTCCACCACGCCGTCCGCGTCGATGTCGCGCAGGGTCTTGCGCCAATCCAGGGCGTCGGGCAGGCCGGAGAAGCAGTAGCGGTATCCGTCCACGTTGACCACCGGCGCGAACCACAGCTCCAGCGAGTCCACGCGCGCGGTCACGGCCGGGTCCAGGCCGTAACCCTCCAGCAGCACGCGCATCTGCTCCATGACCGCCAGCGTGCCGTTGGTCTCGTTGCTGTGCTGGGCGGCGTGGAAGAAGACCGGCGGGCGACCCGTGCCCGGCGCGGCGGCGATGCAGGCCAGGGGGATGGGCTCGCCCAGGGTGCTCGTGCCCAGCGTGTCCAGGTGGACGATGTCCGGGTAGCGCACGGCCCAGGTGGCGAAGACGTCCAGGATGTCGTCCAGGCGCCAGTAGGCAGGATCAGGGGTCTGGGCGGCCGCGGGCAGGGAGCAGAGCAGCGCGAGCGCCAGGGCGCTCAGCAGGCGACGGGGCATGGGCGGTACCGGTCCCGGGATGACGTGGAGATGCGGCGGGGACGAGGGTCCATTCTAGCACGGTGCGGAGACGCGGTGGCGCGGAGAATCCGTTCCCCGCGCCACGGACCCGGCCGGCAGCCGGCTCAGGCCCTTGCGTAAGACGCCTTGGCGTCCGTCTCCAGCGCGAACCGGCCTCCGTGCACGTCCAGGGTGGCCGCACCATCGGCGGCGATGGTGCCGTCCAGCACCGCGTCGGCCAGACGGTCCTGCACCTCGCGCTGGATCACGCGCTTCACCGGCCGGGCGCCGAACTGCGGGTCGTAGCCCAGCTCGGCCAGCCGATCCACGGCGGCGTCGGTCCAGTCCAGGAACATGTCCTGCTCCCGCAGCCGTCCGGCCACCTTGCGCAGCTCCAGCTCCACGATGCGGCGGATGAGGTCGCGGTCCAGGGCGGAGAAGCGCACCACCGCATCCAGGCGGTTGAGGAACTCGGGGCGGAAGAACCGGCCCAGCTCCTGCAGCAGCACCTGCTCCATCTCGCGGCGCACGGCCTCGTCGGCGTCCGGACGCGGGGCGAAGCGCTCGTCCTGGGCCAGGTTGCTGGTCATGACCACCAGGGTGTTGCGGAAGTCCACCACGCGGCCCTTGCCGTCGGTCAGACGACCGTCGTCCAGGAGCTGCAGCAGCACGTTCATGACCTCGGGATGGGCCTTCTCCACCTCGTCCAGAAGCACCACGGTGTACGGATGGCGCCGCACCGCCTCGGTGAGCTGGCCGCCCGCCTCGTGGCCCACGTAGCCCGGCGGCGAGCCGATCATGCGCGCCACGGCGTGACGCTCCATGTACTCGCTCATGTCCAGGCGGACCATGTGGCCCTCATCGCCGAAGAGCTCGGCCGCCAAGGCCTTCACCAGCTCCGTCTTGCCCACGCCGGTGGGACCCAGGAAGAGGAACGAACCCAGGGGACGGTCGCGGTCCGTGAGGCCGGCGCGCGCGCGGCGCACGGTGCGGGCCACCTCGGCCACGGCGTGGTCCTGGCCCACCACCCTCGCGGTGAGCCGGTGCTCCAGCTCGCGCAGCTTGGCGGCCTCGTCCTCCACCAGACGCTGCGCGGGGATGCCGGTCCAGCGGGCCACGATGCGGGCCACGTCCTCGTCGTCCACCTCCTGCTTGAGCATGGGCGCGGCGCCCTGCAGCTCCGTGAGGCGTTCGCGGGCGCGTTCCAGCTCCGCGGCCAGCTCGCGGCTGCGGCCGTACTTCAGCTCGGACGCGCGGGCCAGGTCGCCGGTGCGTTCCGCGCGCTCGATCTCCAGGGCCAGCCGGTCCTGCTCCTCCTGCACGGCGCGGATGGCGTCGATGCCCTCCTTCTCGCGCTCCCACCGGGCGCGCAGCCCGGACAGCTCCTCGTCCAGCTCGGCGATCTGCCGCTCGATGGCCTCGCGCCGCGCCACCGCGCCCTTCTCGGTCTCCTTCACCAGGGCCAGGCGCTCCATCTCCAGCTGGTTGCGGCGACGCTGGGCGTCGTCCACCTCGGCGGGCACGGAGTCGATCTCCATGCGCAGCCTGGAGGCGGCCTCGTCCATCAGATCGATGGCCTTGTCCGGCAGCTGGCGGTCGCTGATGTAGCGGTCGCCCAGCGTCACGGCCGCCACCAGCGCGGCGTCGCTGATGCGGATGCCGTGGTGCACCTCGTACTTCTCCTTCAGGCCGCGCAGGATGGCCAGCGCCTGCTCGGGCGTGGGCTCCTCCACGGGCACGGGCTGGAAGCGGCGCTCCAGGGCCGGGTCCTTCTCGATGTGCCTGCGGTACTCGTCGATGGTGGTGGCGCCCACGCAGTGCAGCTCGCCGCGCGCCAGGGCGGGCTTGAGGATGTTGCTGGCGTCCATGGCGCCCTCGGCGGCGCCGGCGCCCACCAGCGTGTGCATCTCGTCGATGAACAGCAGCACCTCGCCGGCGCGCTCCTCCACTTCCTTCACCACGTTCTTCAGGCGCTCCTCGAACTCGCCGCGGTACTTGGCGCCAGCCAGCAGCGCGCCCATGTCCAGGGCGTAGAGGGTCTTGTCGCGCAGGCCCAGGGGAACGTCGCCCTCCACCAGACGGCGCGCGAGCCCCTCCACCACGGCGGTCTTGCCCACGCCGGGACTGCCGATGAGCACGGGGTTGTTCTTGGTGCGGCGCGAGAGGATCTGCACCACGCGGCGGATCTCTTCATCGCGGCCGATCACCGGATCGATCTTGCCGTCGCGCGCGGCGGCGCAGAGGTCGCGGGCGTAGCGGCCCAGGGCCGACTCGTTGCCGTCGGCCACGGCGCCCTCATCCTGACCGTGGTAGGCCTGGTCCGCGCCCAGGCTCTGCACGGCCTGCTCCACGCGCTCGGGCGTGAGGTCGAAGGTGCGCAGCACGGTGCCGGCGCGCCCCTTGTCCGCGGACAGGGCCAGCAGCAGCTCGCGGGTGCCCACCATGGCGTCGGGGCCGCCGGCCCGCTTCTGGGCCTCCAGCAGGAGGTGCTGGAGCTCGCGGCCGGGCGCGGGCACGTCCTGGGCGGACACCTTGGGCAGGGAGTTCAGGTCGCTCTCGACGGTGCGGCGCACCAGCGCCGGATCCGCCTCCAGGCTGCGGAGCACGCGCTCGGCCAGGCCCGGTTCCCCGACCAGGGCGGCGAGCAGGTGCAGGGGGGTGAGCTCGGCGTGACCCAGGTCATAGGCGCTCTGCTGGGCGCGCTGCAGGGTCTCGGCGGCGTTGACGGTCCAGTTCTTCATGATCGGTCCCTCCTCGGATTCGATTTCCGAGGGGGGATTGCATGGCGTGTGCCTGACGCGACGATCAACATAACGTCATGTCAATCAACGAGATACATTACTGATATATCTGATTCCAAAATGACGGCGCCCGCGAACATGTCACGGGCGCCAGGTCGTCATGTCGATTCGTCAGCGCCAGAGCCGTTTGATGTCAGACCAGGACCGATCCTCGTTGGCGATGGCTTCCTGGATGATGATGAAGTCGCCGATGCTGTGCGTGGCCACCAGGGGTGCGTTGGCATCGTCACGAACCAGCCAGGTCTGGAACTGGAGCGGACTGATGCCGGCCGCGAGCGCGGTGAACTCCAGCTCCGCCAGCACGCCGGAGCCGGTGCGGCCCGCTCCCAGCAGAGCGGAGCTGATGTGCACCACGCCCAGGGCGCTGCCCGGATCGAGCCAGAGGAAATGGTCCAGCCCCGAGGTGGTGAACCAGTCGCCGTCCACCACGCCGTTGAACTGCACGATGGTGGGCTCGTACGTGAAAACCACGTCCACGCCCTGCACCACGGCGCCCTGGGTGTCCAGGGTCAGGTCCACCGAGAAGTCCACGGCCATGGGTACGGAGACGGAGGGGTCGAAGGCGAGCCTCTGGGCCAGGGCGGGGGCCGCGAAGAGGCAGAGGCCCGTCAAAAGGCAGAGGCCCGTGAAAAGGCAGAGGCCCAGCTGGGCCGTCGTGATCGAGCGCCGCGTGATCATGGTCTTGAGATCCGCTCCCATCCGGGCGAGGTGGGTCCCTTCAGCGCGGCGGGCGAGCCGTCGGGACGAGCAGTATGACACATTGAGGAATGGAAATCCACCCCCTCACGACATGCCGAACTGAGACAAATTATCTCAGGATCATTTGATGCTTCGGGATGATTGACAAGCCTCCAACAGCCGTGCGATACTGCACGTCCCTTTCGGAATCCCGCCCTCTCTCACGGGATTCCAGCAGGGTCCTCGCCCGGACTCTCGCCCAATAGCCGCTCCACCCGCGCCTCTCGGCCCGGGCATCTGCGGACGTCTCTATCAGCATCGCCCTGGATTGAACGGCCCAAGGAAGGGGGAAAGCCGGCCCTTTCCATTCGCCCACACGCGTGACGTCGTGCGGTCCCGCCGCGCGCCGTCCCGATCCGATCTTCATCTCAGCATTGGGGGGACTCTCATGCGGAAATTCTTGTGCGCGATCCTTGCGGTTGGGCTTCTGGCAGGCCCAGCCGCCGCACAGGTTACGGACTTCGATAGCTTTGGTCTGACCTCCGTCAACTATCAAGGTGCCGGCGGTACGACGGTCACCCCGGGCGGCTACACGGTGCCCGACCCATACGGCAGTCTCTGGACCGTGGCCGACGAGTGGGGTAACCCACCGCTCGTCGCCCTGGATGAAGGCGTCGTGGACGATGGCACCGGCAACAAGGTGTGGCGCATCTCCAATGCCGTTACGCAGACCGGCTACAGCAACCTTCCGTTCTCGTTATCATCTCCGCTGGCCGCCGGTGAGTCCACGGCCGCCCTGTGGAACGACCGCGGGGACGACCATACCGCCCCATTGACTCCTCCCCTCCCCCGGGCGACGGCCGCGACACCGTATTTCCACGCCTCCCTTCGCTTCAAGTCGGCCACGGGAACGCCTCAGGCCGGCTTGGCGCTCAGCCTGAGCCCAGGCCCCCGCCAGGGGAACATCCGATCGGCCTTCGTTTCGATCAGCGACAACGGAGCGACGGGTCTCGACGTCGGCTTCTACGATACGGACGCGATCGGCGGCTTCATCAGCACGACGCTGGCCACGGACCTGTCCTATTCGGATTGGCACGAGCTGGACATCTACATCACCTTCGCGGACGGTCTCAACGGCGACGCATCCGGCAACGACGTGGTCAGCATCCAGCTCGACGGGAACACGGTCCACCAGGGCACGACCTGGGAGACCTACTATGCGCTGTATCCCGGCTCGTTCCCCCAGAATCCGTATGCGGCGGACGCCCTCATGTTCCGCGTCGCCGGCACCGCCCAACCCGGGCTGAGCGGCGGCGGTCTGTTCATCGACGACGTCCTCATCGACAACGAGCCCTATCCTGCGGTGCACAATCTGGACCAGGACACCTACTACAGTTCGATCCAGGCCGCCATCGATGCGGCGAACCCGGGTGAGACGATCGATATCGAAGCCGGGACCTACAACGAGAATCTGATCGTGAACAAGAGCCTGACCCTGCTGGGCGCGAATGCCGACGCCGTCTGCGGCGCGCGCGGAGCGGAATCCGTGATCTCGCCGGCGTCAGGCCTTCCCGTCAGCATCACGGCCGACGACGTGGTCTTCAACGGCTTCGAGGTGACCACCGCTGCGCATCAGTACGGGATCATCCTGAGCGGAACCAGCAATGTCGAGGTCGTGCACAACAACGTGCATGACATCAACAGCTCGGCCACGCCGGTCATCGCCAACACGTACGGCATCTACTACAGCGTGCCCAACGGCGATGCCAACAGCAACGTGACCATCGCCGACAACTGCATCGACAGCATCGCCTCCAGCAACGTGACGGGCAGCAGCTGCGCGGCCATCGGCATCCTGCAGTCCACCTCGACCGGAACGCTGAGTGATCTGGTGATCGCCAGGAACACCATCACCGACGTAAACGTGAATACCGGCAGCTGGCCCACGGGCAAGATCGCCTACGGCATGATTCTGAACACGGGCAGCAGCGGCTATCTGACAACGACGGGCAAGATCATCGACGTCGTTATCGAGGACAACGTGATCGACGGCCTGTCGGGCTTCATCTCCACGGCCATCGGCCTCGAAGGCAACACGGAGAATGCCCTCGTCACCGGGAACGTGATCACCAACCTGTACGGAGCCAAGACGGCCGACCGTTCCGGCGGCGGCTACGACCTGAACGGCATCAAGTTCGAGACTAACCGCTATGTCGGCACGGCCACGGTCGAATACAACTCCATCGATCGCAGTACCTTCGATCACAACGGCACCATGGATCGCGGCTATGCCGTGGCCAACTACGTGCCCGTGGGCGACGCCTACACCGGCGGCACGACCTCTGCCGCCATCGTGACCTGCAACTGGTTCGGCACCGCCGACGCTGGCGCGATCGCGGACGTTGCGGACCTGTCGGGCGCCATCCTGAACAAGGACGGCGCGGAGACGGGCTTCATCCCCTTCCTGATCAACAGCGACATCAACACCCCTGACTGCTCGGGCGGCAGCAGCGTAGCCGCATTGCCTGCCGTGAATGGCCCGATCAACTGCAACGATACCGTGGTCCTCTCGATCTCCTACACGCCCGACGGCTTGACGCCCGGCCTGCGCGGCTACTCGGTGACCCTCGGGGCCACCGCCGGCGTGCTGTCCTTCGGCATGGGCGACATCGAGATCAGCAACGCCCTGGACCCGCTGGACAACGGCGCCGACCTGCCGTACGTCCTCGACAACGGCGACGGCACCTTCACAGTCGACAACGGGATCCTCGGCAACACCACCGGGTTGACCTCGGCGGCGACGCTGTTCACCGTCGAGATCCATCCCGACGCCACCGGCTCCGGAACGGTCGACCTGCTGGACGTCACCCTGCGTGACGTCGACAACGTGAACATCCCCACGGCTGCTTCCGGCGCCGCCATCACGGTCGACTGCATCGCCCCACCGGCGGCCAGCATCGCTGCGCAGCCCGGTCCCAACTCGGTGCGCCTGACCTGGACCATCGACAACTCGGACGTGGACCACTTCGAACTCTATCGAGCCGTCTGGCATACCGGCGACAACACCACCTCGGCCTACCCCGAGTACGACGACC
>ERZ795053.734-NODE-734-length-41746-cov-8.743950_pt1 | contig 41746 bp, 34 predicted proteins | sample MGYA00375137_ERZ795053 | MGnify/ENA primary metagenome ERZ795053 (study PRJEB30182, sample SAMN05720284) | activated sludge metagenome | isolation source: Anaerobic digester | place: Hong Kong | collected 2014-12-17 ... | reverse complement strand
CGGTGATCACTTCGTTGTTGACGACCGCGACGATGCGGTCGACCTCGACCGCGCGTGGCGCAGCGTGTCCAGGCAGCGCGAGCGTGGCGGCCGCCAGGCCGATAGCGATGGCGACGCGGGTGCGGGAGAGGAGTTGTTTCATGTCGTTGGGAGATGAATGCGCGGGATCAGCCTCAGTCTTCACCGAAGACGCGGTTGGCCGAGGAGTCGTTGATCTTGCCATAGCCGGGAACGCTGCGCTTGATGAGGCTGAGCGGGTTCGAGCCGATCCCGGCGAGGTCGTTCAGTTCCAGCTGCACGAAGATGGCGTTGGTGACGTCGTCCTCGTCGATCGCGAAGCGATGCACCGCGGTCCGGAACACCCAGCAGCCGCCGTCGTACTCGATGCCGGCGACCGCCTCGGTGATGCGGTCGTCCTTGAGCGAGTGGGTGACGCGACCGACACCGTACCAGTTGCGCGCGAGCGGCCACTGCCCGGAGACGTCGATGTCCTTGAGGCCCACGATGTCGTCGTCGACGCGCAGGTTGGGCGCATAGCGGTAGCTCAGGTTGAGCGTGCGCGCGAAGCCGGGCTGGTAGCGCACGCTGGCGTTGAGGCGCTCGGTGCGGCTGGTCTCGGTGTTGTACTGCGCGTAGGAGTCCACCGTCACCGTGCTGGTGACGCGTCCGCCGAGGCCGGCGAGAATCTCGTTGCCGGTGCCGGCACGGCGCAGCTCGTCCTCGTTGTAGAGATAGACTTCCTGGTCCGAGAAGTAGTAGCGCTGGCCGATCAGCGCGCGCAGGCGCTCGACCCCGGTCTCGGCATCGATGAAGCGCGTGGTGACCGCCGCGGTGAGGTCGTTGGCGTCGCCGATGCGGTCGCTGCCCGAATACCGGTTCTCGGCGAAGATCTGCGCGAAGCCGACGTCGAAGCGGTTGCTGTCGAAGAGGGGGATGTCGTCTTGGTTACGGCTCGGGACGCGCAGGTAGAAGAGCCGTGGCTCCAGCGTCTGCAGGTAGTCCTTGCCGAAGTAGTGCGACTCGCGCTCGAAGAACAGGCCGGAGTCGAGCGAGACGATCGGGACCGAGCGTGTGATCGAATCGGGCTTGCCCGCCTTGGGCACGGCACGGTCGATGTCGTAGCTGGTGTAATGCACGCCCGCCTTGGGCGTCACGAACCAGGCCGCGCCCTGCATCGGCAACGAGAGCTGAGGGTAGGCGACGAAGCGCGAGGCCTCGTCGCGGTCCGTCTCGCGATGGGCAAAGCGCACGAACTCGGTCTCGAGCAGTCCGGCCATCCCGCCGGCAAGGTCGGCGCGTGCGGCATCGAGGCGCAGCTGCGGCAGGCGGCGATAAGGCTCGACGTTGCGCACATCCGGATCCGGATTCAGGGTCTGGTAGCGCTGCGCCAGCGCGGAGGCGGTCCACCATCCGCCCGCGTAGATCAAGCGTCCCTCGCGCAGCAGGTTCACCCGCGAGGCCACGCCGATGCTCGACGAGAGATCCTCGAAGTAGGCATCGTCGGAGACCGCATTGAGGTCTAGCGTGCCATAGAAGTTGGGCGCGAAGCGATGCTGGTGCTGGATCGAGCCGAGCCTGCGCTCCTCGCCGGTGACCTTGTCGTTCGGCATCCACTCGAGGCGGGTCGTGCCCTGGTAGTCCTCGCCTAGATAGCGCAGCTCGCCGCCGAACTGGACGCCGCGGCGGGTCATGATGCGTGGCGCCAGGGTGGCGTCGTAGTTGGGTGCGATGTTCCAGTAATAAGGCTGGGTGAAGTCCACCCCGGTCTTGTTCGACGAGCCGAAGGTGGGCGGCAGCAGGCCGGACTGGCGCTGTCCGCTGAGCGGGAACTCGGCCCAGGGCATCCAGAAGATCGGCGTATCCATGAACACGATCGAGCTGCCGCGCGCGGTGCCGACCTCGCGGTCGTAGTCGAGCTCGAGCTCGCGCGCCCTGATGTACCAGTCCGGATCCTGCGGGCTGCAGGTGGTCCACGTCGCGTTGGCGAGGCGGTACTGGTTCTCGCCCTCCAGGCGCAGCAGGTCTGCCTCGCCGCTGCCGGCCACAGTGCGCGGGGCGTCGCCGGCGAGCGCGGGCGGACGCGCCCGCGAGAGCTCGTAGGTCGGTGTCTCGAAGCTGCCGACACGGTCGCCCACCACCAGCGTGGCCTTCGGCCCGCGGATCGTGTCGCCACCCCGGCTCAGCACCACGTCACCCTCGGCGAGCACCTCGTCGGTCGGCTCGCGGTAGGTGACGCGCTCCGCGGTCAGCACGGTGTCGTCGCGCTGGAGCTCGGCCTCACCCTCGGCGACCAGCTCGACCCCGCGCTCGCCATGGATGCGCAGCGCGCTGACCGCGGTCTCGCCCGGCGCGAGCGCGGGGCGCTCGGCCGCGGGCGGGGCGGCAGGCGGAGCGGCAGTGGCCCGTGCGACGTCCTTGGTGGCGGTGGCGGTCACGGGCGGCGTCGGCGTCGCGGCAGGCTGTGGCGTCGGCGCAGCCACCGGCGCCGGACCGGGAGCGGGAACTGGAGCGAGAGCGGGAACGGACATGGGCTCCGGAGCGGGCGCCTTCGAGGCCGGCGCAGCGGAGGCCGGGGTCACGGCGCGCGCAGGCGTGGCCGTCGGGGCCGGACGCAGCAGATCGGGCGCCACCTGGAGCGTCGGCAGGGATTGCGCGAAAGCGGCACCCGACAGGCCCAGCAGAAGCAGCGGAATCAGACGAATGCGCGTAGTCGGAAGCATGCGGATCGAGCCCTTGCCGTCGTTCGCGATGCGCGTGCGCCCACCCGAACCACCGTATTGATAAACTCGCGGATTCTACACGAACCCCTGCGGAGATCCGGTTTGCATCGCCTAGAACAACTCAGGACCTGGCTCGCCGCCACCCTGCCCGGCCAGTCCTTCGAACTCGCCCCGGCCTCGGCGGACGCCAGCTTCCGCCGCTACTTCCGCGCCACCTTCGCCGACGGCAGCCCCTCGCGCGTGGTCATGGACGCCCCGCCCGAAAAGGAGGACGTACGCCCCTGGCTGCACGTGGCCGGGCTCTTCGGCGCCGCCGGCGCCCATGTGCCCGAGGTGCTCGCGCAGGACCTCGACCAAGGCTTCCTGCTGCTCTCCGACCTCGGCTCGACGACCTACCTGCAAGCGCTGAAGGCGCACGACGATCCGCAGCAAGCCGCCCGGACCGCACATCACCTGTACGCGGACGCGCTCGGCGCGCTCGCCGCCATCCAGTGCGCCAGCCGCCCCAGCGTGCTGCCCGAGTACGATCGCGCGCTGCTGCTGCGCGAGCTGCAGCTCTTCCCCGAGTGGTACATCGCCCGCCACAAGGGCGTCACCCTCACCGAGGCCGAGACCGCGATGCTGAACACCGCGTTCGAGCGCATCCTCGCGGTGAACCTCGCCGAGCCGCAGGTCTTCGTGCATCGCGACTACCACTCGCGCAACCTGATGCTGCTCGAGCCCGCCGAGGGCCGCGGCGCCAACCCCGGCATCATCGACTTCCAGGACGCCGTCTACGGCCCGATCAGCTACGACCTCGTGTCGCTGTTCAAGGACGCCTACATCCGCTGGGACGAGGAGTTCATCCTCGACCTGCTGATCCGCTACTGGGAGACCGCGAAGAAGCTCGGCCTGCCGGTGCGCGCGGAGTTCGCCGACTTCCATCGCGACTTCGAGTGGATGGGCGTGCAGCGCCACATCAAGGTGCTCGGCATCTTCGCCCGCCTGTACCACCGCGACGGCAAGGACGGCTACCTCGCCGACATGCCGCTGGTGATGGACTACCTGCGCCGGGCCTGCAAGCGCTGGCGCGACCTCGGCCCGCTGCTCAAGCTGCTCGATCGCCTCGAGCCCGAGAACGTCCAGGTCGGCTACACCTTCTGATGGCACAGATCCGCGCGATGATCCTCGCCGCCGGTCGTGGCGAGCGCATGCGCCCGCTCACCGACCACACCCCCAAGCCGCTGCTGTCGGTGGGCGGCAAGCCCCTGATCGTATGGCACATCGAGCGCCTGCGCGCGTCCGGCTTCCGCGAGCTCGTGATCAACCACGCCCACCTCGGCCACCGGCTCGAAGAAGCGCTCGGCGACGGCACGGCCTTCGGCGTCCGCATCGCGTGGTCGCCCGAGGCCAGCGCACTGGAGACCGCCGGCGGCATCCGCCACGCCCTGCCGCTGCTCGGCGACCAGCCCTTCGTCGTGGTCAACGGCGATGTGTTCTGCGACGCCGACTTCACGTCCCTGCGCGCCGCCGCCGAAGGCCTGCACGCCGACGGCCCGCTCGCCCACCTGCTGCTGGTGGACAACCCCGAGCACCACCCGGAAGGTGACTTCCACCTCGATGCCGCCGGCCTGCTCCACGCCGAAGGCGCCCCACGGCTCACCTTCTCCGGGCTCGGCGCCTACCATCCCGCCCTGTTCGCCGCCCTCGCCGACGACACCCCCGCCAAACTCGCCCCCCTGCTGCGCGCGGCGATGAACGCGGGCCAGGTCACCGGCCGGCACCACGCCGGGCGCTGGATCGACGTTGGCACCCCGCGGCGCCTGGCGGACCTCGACTGCGAGCTCCAACACAAGAGGCCCTCTTGAACACCGATAAAGCCAAGCGCCTGATCGAGACCGTGCTCGATCAAGCCAGACGCATCCGCCCGGCCGTGGTCCCCGCCCTGGCCGTGCTCGTCCTCGCGCTCGCTTGGACGGCCGTCAGCCACCTCGTCGGCGAGGTGTCGTATGCCGAGGTCGCGGCGGCACTCGCCGCGACGCCGGACCGGGCGCTCGCCATCGCGCTCGGCTGCACCCTGCTCAGCTTCGTCGCCCTGATGGTGTACGACCTCGGCGCGCTCGACTTCATCGACCGCAAGGTCCCGCGCAACGTCGTTGCGCTGACCTCGTTCTGCGCCTACTCGGTGGGCAACACGGTCGGCTTCGGGCCGCTGACCGCCGGCGCGATCCGCTACCGCTTCTACACGCCCTACGGCCTAGAGCCCGACGAGGTCGCCCGCATCGTCGCCTTCGTCACCGCCGCCTTCGCGATCGGGCTGGCGGCGACGGCGGCCATCGGCCTGCTCGTCGCCGCCGATGAACTGGCCATGCTGTCGGTCGCGCCGTTCGTGCTGCAGCTGATCGGCGGCGGCATGCTGGCCGCCTTCGTGGCGCTCTGCCTGGCCGCTGGAGAGGGCAGGACGGTGAGCCTGTTCGGCTCTCCTGCGCGCCTGCCCTCGTGGCGCCAGATGGTCCGCCAGCTGGTCGCGACCATCGTCGACATCGGCGCCTCGGCCACCGTGCTGTGGGTGCTGCTGCCCGCCGGCAGCATCGACCTGCCGGCCTTCGTCGCGATCTACGCGGTCGCCGTCGGCCTCGGCGTGGTGAGCCACGTGCCGGCCGGCCTGGGGGTGTTCGAGACGGTGATCGTCGCCGCGCTGAGCGGACGCCTGCCGATCGACCAGATCCTGAGCGCACTCATCCTCTACCGCGTGATCTACCACCTGGTGCCGCTGATCCTGGCGGTGCTGCTGATCACTGGGCTGGAGCTGCGCAAGGCGGCCCGGACGCCGCTGATGGCCGCGGCCCTGAAGGCCGGGCACCGCCTGGCGCCCCCCTTGATCGGCGCATTCACCCTGGTGCTCGGCGCGGTGCTGGTGTTCTCGGGGGTCACCCCGGCGAGCGAGGAGGCCCTGGACGTGCTGAGCGACGTCGTGCCGCTGCCGCTGCTCGAAGGCGCCCACTTCCTCGGCAGCGTGCTCGGCATGGCCTTGCTGATCATAGCGCGCGGGCTGGTGTACCGCCTCGACGGCGCCTGGTGGCTGGCGGTGATCGTCGTTCCGCTGTCGGCCATCCTGGCCTTCTTCAAGGGCCTGGCCCTCGGCGAGGCCCTCATGTTGACGGCCCTGTTCGCGGCCCTGCTCGCCTCGCGGCGCGCCTTCTCGCGCCACGCCTCGCTACTCCATCAGGCGATGGCGCCGGGCTGGCTCGCCGCGATGGGCGTGCTGCTGGTGACGGCGGTCGCGATCCTGCTGTTCGTCTACAAGGACGTGGATTACAGCCACTCGCTGTGGTGGCAGTTCGAGTTCTACAGCGAGGCACCGCGCAGCCTGCGGGCGCTGATCGGCATCACGCTCACCGCCGGCCTGGGCGCATGGTGGACGCTGATGAAGCCGGTCGGGGTGCGCTCGGCCCTGCCGGACGAAGAAGCGCTCGAGCGCGCCCGCCGGATCGTCGCCGCCCAAGCCCACGTCGACGCGGGCCTGGTCGCCATGGGCGACAAGCGTCTGCTGTTTTCCGAGGATGGCCGCGCCTTCATCATGTACGCGATCCAGGGGCGTTCCTGGGTCGCCCTGTCCGATCCGGTCGGCCCGCGCGAGACCTGGCCGGAGCTGGTGTGGAACTTCGCCGAACTGGCCCGTCATGCCGGCGGTCGTGCGGTCTTCTACCAGGTCGCCCCCGAATCGCTCGGCCTCTACGCGGATGCCGGCCTGATGGCGTTCAAGCTCGGCGAGGAGGCGCGCGTCCGACTCTCCGAGTTCGACCTCAAGGGCGGCAAGCGCGCCAGCCTGCGACAATCGCTCAACCGCGCCGAGCGCATGGGCCTGAGCTTCGAGATCCTTGCCGGACCGGCGCTGGACGCCTGCATGGACGAGCTCTCCGCACTCTCGGGCGCGTGGCTCGCGCAGCACAAGGCGCGCGAGAAGCGCTTCTCGCTCGGCGCCTTCGACCCGGCCTACGTGCGCCGCCAGCCCGTCGCCCTGCTGCGCCAGGCAGGGCGCGTCGTGGCCTTCGCCAACGTGCTGCTCACCGACCTCAAGCAGGAGGCCACCGTCGACATGATGCGCTTTTCCGCCGACGCGCCCAACGGCGCGATGGAGGCGCTGCTGCTGCACCTGATCCTGCACTTCCAGCGCGAAGGCTACGAATGGTTCCTGCTCGGCATGGCACCGCTGTCCGGCCTGTCGGCGAGCGCGGCCGCGCCGATCTGGCACCGCGTCGGCAGGACGGTGTTCGAGCACGGCGAACGCTTCTACAACTTCAGCGGCCTGCGCGCCTTCAAGGCCAAGTTCCTGCCCGAGTGGCAGCCCCGCTATCTTGCGGTGGCGGGTGGCATCAACCCCATGCTCGCGCTGGCGGACATCACCGTGCTGATCAGCGGCGGGCTCAAGGGAGTGATCGGCAAATGACCCTGCCCCATCGATTCCTCGCGTCCCTCGCCCTGGCCGCCATGCTGTCCGCAGGCGCGCCGGGCACGTCCGCCGCGGATCCCGAGATGACGATCGGCGCGCCGCTGAAGATCCTCCCCGCCACGCCGCCCACCGGCGCCGTGGTGCTGTTCTCGGACGCGGACGGCTGGGACGGCCCCGAGCGCGGCGCGGCGGAGGCGCTGGCGAAGCAGGGCCTCGTGGTGATCGGCATCGACCTGGAAGGCGTGATGCGACGCATGCGGGCGCGCCACGACGACTGCAGCATCCTGATCGGCGAGATCGAGGCGGTCAGCCACGAACTCCAGCGCCAGACGGGCGCCCATGCCTACCATTTCCCGGTGCTGGCGGGGGTCGGCGAAGGCGGGACGATGGCGCTCGCGGTCGCCGACCAGGCTGCGGCCGCGACCCTCGCCGGAGCGGTCGCGGTCGACCCGCTGCCCGCAGCCGCACTGCGCCGGGCACTGTGCGGCCACGACGGCCGGCCGACCGACGGCACCGCAAGGCTGATGCCGCCGCCCCTGCCCTTCTCGGTGGAATTGATCGCCAGCACGGACGCGGGCCAAGCCGCACACACGCTCGTCGCCCGGCTCGCGGCGGGGCGGCACGACGTGCAGGTCACCGACAGCCCCGAAAAGCCCGCCGCCGCGCTGCTGGCCGGAGTCGGTCGCGCCGGGCATCCACGCCAGGACGACGCGCTCGGCGACCTGCCGCTGATCGAACTCCCCGCACTCGGCCCGGGCACGGGCGCCTTCGCCATCCTCTACTCGGGCGACGGCGGCTGGCGGGACCTCGACAAGGACGTCGCCGCGCTGCTGCAACGCGAGGGCTTGCCGGTGGTAGGCGTGGACGTGCTGCGCTACTTCTGGTCGCAGCGCTCGCCCGAACAGGGCGCGCGCGATCTCGCCCGCATCATCGACGCCTACGCCAGGCGGTGGAAGGCCACGCGCGTCGTGCTGATCGGCTACTCCTTCGGCGCGGACGTCCTTCCCGCGCTCTACAACCGCCTGCCGGCCGACATGAAGGGTCGCGTCGCGCAGATCTCGCTGCTCGGGTTCGCAACCCGCGCGAGCTTCGAGGTCACGGTCTCCGAATGGCTCGGCCACGCGCGCGAGGACAGCGTGCCGACCCTGCCCGAAGCGCTGCGCATCGATCAGCGCCTGCTGCAGTGCTTCCAGGGCGACGAAGACGACGAGGCCGCTTGCACGGGCCTGGGCGCCGGGGCGGAGATCATCCGCACCAGCGGCGGACACCATTTCGACGGCGACTACGAAGCCCTCGCCCGCCGCATCCTGCACGGCGTGGAGCGGCGTTCGCCGCATTAGGCGCAAGCGGCCCGCGGCGTCGCCGCGTGACATAATTCCGCCCATGAACGCACCCGGCACCGCCCCCATGGACACCCCCCCCTTCCGCGCCCGCCGCGCCCGCCTGCTGCAGCGCATGCAGGCCGCCGGCGGCGGCGTCGCCATCCTGCCCACCGCCCCCGAGCGCGTGCGCAACCGCGACGCCCACTACGCCTACCGCCACGACAGCTACTTCTACTACCTCACCGCCTTCCGCGAACCCGAGGCCGTGGTCGTGCTGGTGGCGGGCAAGGAGACGAAGCAGATCCTCTTCTGCCGCGAGAAGAACGAGGAACGCGAGATCTGGGACGGCTACCGCTGGGGCCCCGACGCGGCGCGCGAGGCCTTCGGCTTCGACGAGGCGTGGACCATCGGCGACCTCGAGAAGCGCCTCCCCGACACCCTCGCCGACCAGCCCCTGCTGTGGACCAGCCTCGGCTACGACAACGACTGGGACGCGAAGGTACTCGGCGCGCTCAACGCCGTGCGCGACAAGGCCCGCACCGGCCTCACCCCGCCGCACTCGGTGCGCGACCTGCGCGCCGAACTCGACGAGATGCGTCTCGTCAAGGACGCTTCCGAGCTCGCCACCATGCGCCGCGCCGCCCGCATCTCGGCCGACGCCCACGGCCGCGCCATGCGCGCCACCCGCCCGGGGCGCTTCGAATACGAGATCGAGGCCGAGCTGCTGCACGCCTTCCGCGCCGCTGGCAGCCAGGCCCCCGCCTACACCAGCATCGTCGCCGGCGGCGCCAACGCCTGCGTGCTGCACTACGTCGACAACGACCAGCGCCTGAAGGACGGCGACCTGCTGCTGATCGACGCCGGCTGCGAGCTCGACGGCTACGCGTCCGACATCACCCGCAGCTTCCCGGTGAACGGCCGCTTCTCCGGCGCGCAGCGCGACGTGTATGAGCTCGTGCTCGCCGCCCAGGTCGCCGCGCGCGAGGCCACCCGCCCCGGCGCGCACTGGAACCAGCCGCACGACGCCGCGGTGAAGGTGCTCGCCCAGGGCATGCTCGACCTCGGCCTCCTCCAGGGCAGCCTCGACGGCGTGCTCGAGAGCGGCGACTACCGCCGCTTCTACATGCACCGCACCGGCCACTGGCTGGGCATGGACGTGCACGACGCCGGCGAATACAAGCTCGGTGGCGAGTGGCGGCCGCTCGTCGAGGGCATGGTGCTGACCATCGAGCCGGGCTGCTACATCCGCCCCGCCGACGACGTGCCCGAGGCCTTCTGGAACATCGGCATCCGCATCGAGGACGACGCGGTGGTCACGGCCGGAGGCTGCGAGCTGATCACCGAGGACGTGCCCAAGGCGATCACGGAGATCGAGGCCCTGATGCGAGACACGCGCCATGCCTGAGAACGCTCCCGAGCGCGTCCATGACCTGCTGATCGTCGGCGCCGGCCCGGTCGGCCTCGCGCTGGCGCTCGCGCTCAAGGACGCCGGCCTCGACATCGTGCTCGCCGACGCGCGCGCCCGTGAAGCGGTGACGAAGGACCCGCGCGACCTCGCGCTCGCCCACGGCACCCGGCTCACGCTGCAGCGCCTCGGCGTCTGGAACACGCTGCCGCGCACCGCGATCGAGCACATCCATATCTCGCATCAGGGCGGGCTCGGCCGCACCCTGATCGACGCCGCCGAACACGGTCTGCCCGCGCTCGGCTACGTCGCCTCCGCCGGCGCGCTCGCCGCGGCCCTGCGCGAGGCGGTCGATGCAGCGGGCATCCCCGTGTTCGACGAGACCGAGATCACCAACCTGGCCGCGGGCGAGGAAGACGTGATCGCCAGCCTCGCCGGCGCCGGCCGCCCCGCGCCGACGCTGCGCGCGCGGCTCGCCGCCTGCGCCGAGGGCGGCCTGCGCGCGGGCGACCCCAACGTGGTCGAGCACGACTACGGCCAGCACGCACTGATCGCCGACGTGCAGGTCGCCGGCGGCCACCGCCACACCGCCTTCGAGCGCTTCACCCCGCAGGGCCCGGTGGCGCTGCTGCCCAAGGGCGACGGCTACGCGCTGGTGCATGTCGCCCATCCCGACACCGCCGACGAGTTGCTTGCGCTCGACGATGCCGCCTACCTCGCCCGCCTGCAGGCCCACATCGGCGGCCGCGCGCGGCTCACCGGCGTCGGCCCGCGCCTGCGCTATCCGCTGGTGCTGCGCTACCGGCGCTCGACCATCGCGCAGCGCACAGTGTGGCTCGGCAATGCGGCGCAGACCCTGCATCCGGTCGCCGGCCAGGGCTTCAACCTGGCGCTGCGCGATGTGTGGGCGCTGGCCGACGCGCTGCTGCGTGCGCGCGAGGCGGCTCGGCGGGGTGCGGCCGACACTGCACCGGGCCCCTTCGACGCCGGCGCCGCTACCGTCCTCGCACGCTATGCGAACGCCCGCGGCCTGGACCGCCTCGGCACGATCCGCTTCACCGACACCCTGGTGCGGGTGTTCAGCAACGACTTCGCCCCGCTGCGCCACGCGCGCGGCGCCGCGCTGCTCGCGCTCGACCTGATCCCGCCGCTGCGCAACTTCCTCGCGCGCCGCATGATGTTCGGCGCCCGCGCGTGGCCCTGAGCCGCCGGCGTGGCGCACGTCGGCCGACGGTCTAGACTGAGAGCGTGAGGCGCAGGTTGCGCCAAACCCGGGAGGGGGCATGGAGTCGAATCGACCGCGGCGGCGCGGGCGAGTTCACCCAGGCGCAGCAGTCGCAATGCGCGAACAAGCGGCTTGATTCGAGGCCGCAATGGACACGTCCGCCTCCACCGGTAACTCCGACGACCTGCGTGACAAGTTCCGTCAAGGCCTGCGCGAGCTCTCGCCCGCCTATTTCGGCATGGCGATGGCGACCGGCATCGTTTCCCTTTCCGCGCACATGCAGGGCTGGAAGTGGCTCGCGACCACGCTGTTCTGGATCAATGCCAGCCTCTATGGCGTACTCTGGCTCCTGCTGCTGCTGCGGATCGCCTGGCATCCAGGCGCGGTGCGCACCGATCTGCTCGATCATCTGCGCGCGCCCGGCTTCTTCACCACGGTGGCGGCCAGCGGTGTGCTCGGCACGCAATGCCTGGTGGTTGCGGACAGCCTGGGGGGCGCGATCACGCTCTGGTGCGTGGCGCTGGTGCTCTGGCTGCTGCTGACCTACACGATCTTCACCATGCTGGTGGTCAAGGCGGAAAAACCTCCTCTCGACCAAGGCATCAACGGCGGCTGGCTGCTCGCGGTCGTCGCGACGCAGGCGGTCGCGGTGCTGGGCACCCTGATCGCGACCCGCATCCCGCAGCCCTATCGGCTCGAACTCAATTTCTTCGCGCTGTCGATGTGGCTGTGGGGCGGCATGCTCTACATCTGGATGATGTCGCTGATCTTCTACCGCTACACCTTCTTCCGCTTCTCGCCCGCCGATCTGTCGCCGCCCTACTGGATCAACATGGGCGCGATGGCGATCTCGACGCTGGCCGGCAGTCAGCTGATCCTGAACGCCCCGCACGCCCCCTTCCTCGAGTCGCTGCTGCCCTTCATCAAGGGCTTCACGGTGTTCTACTGGGCGACCGGAAGCTGGTGGATCCCGATGCTGATCGTGCTCGCGGCATGGCGCCACGGCGTGATGCGCTTCCCGCTGCGCTACGACCCCCTGTACTGGGGTGCCGTGTTCCCGATCGGCATGTACTCGGCGTGCACACTGCGCCTGCACGAGGCGATGGCCCTGCCCTTCCTCGACCGTATTCCGCCGGTCTTCCTCGTCATCGCCCTGTGCGCGTGGGCACTCGCATTCACCGGGCTCGTACTCGACCTGCTCGCCCGCGTGCGCGCCCCGGCACGCGCGACGCGGGCTTGAGACACGACGATCAGAACGCCGGCACCACCGCGCCCTGGTACTTGTCGGCGAGGAACTGCTTCACCTCCGGCGAGTTCAGCGCGGCGGCGAGCTTCCTGATCGCCGGACTGTTCGCGTTGTCGTCGCGCGCCACCAGCAGGTTGGCGTAGGGCGAGCTGGCGTCCTCGATGAAGAGCGAGTCCTTCAGCGGGTTCAGCTTGGCCTCGATCGCGTAGTTGGTGTTGATCACCGCCAGGTCGACCTGGTTCAGCACGCGCGGCAGGGTCGCGGCCTCGAGCTCGCGGATCCTGAGCTTCCTCGGGTTCTCGGCGATGTCCTTCTGGGTGGCCGAGATGTTGTTCAGATCCTTGAGCTTCAGCAGCCCGTTCTTCGCCATCAGCAGCAGCGCGCGGCCGGAGTTGGACGGGTCGTTCGGGATCGCCACGGTCGCGCCCTCGGGGATGTCCGCCACCGCCTTGTGCTTGCCGGAGTAGGCACCCAGCGGCTCGACGTGCACCTTGGTCACCACGGTCTGGATGTCGTTCTTCTGCTTCTGCTTGAACGCGTCGAGGTAGGGCTGGTGCAGGAAGAAGTTGCCGTCGACGCGCTTCTCGTTGGTCTGCATCGAGGGCTGCACATAGTCGGTGAACACCTTCACCTCGAGCTCCACGCCTTCCTTGGCCAGCATCGGCTTGACGAACTCGAGGATCTCGGCGTGCGGCACCGGGGTGGCGGCGATGACCAGGCGGTCGGCGGCGACCGCGGCGTTGCCGGCAGCGAGGGCGAGCGTGCCGAAAGCGGCGGCGAACAGTTTGCGCAGGGTAAACGACATCGTTGAAGTCTCCTTCGTGGGGATCACTTGCGGGTGAAATACAGCACCAGGCGGTCGCCCGAGTACTGGATGATCTGGACGAGCACGACCAGCAGGGCGACGGTGATCACCATCACCTCGGTCTGGAAGCGCTGATAGCCGAAACGGATCGCGAGGTCGCCGAGGCCACCGCCGCCGATCACGCCGGACATCGCAGCATAGGACATCAAGGTGATCGCCGTCACCGTGACCGCGGCGATCAGCCCGGGCAGGGCCTCGGGCAGCAGCGCGCCGAAGATGATGCGCGAGGTGCGGATGCCCATCGCCTGGCAGGCCTCGATCACGCCGCGGTCGACCTCGCGCAGCACGTTCTCGACCAGGCGCGCGAAGAAGGGCGCGGTGCCCACCACCAGCGGCGGGATCGCGCCCTCGACGCCGAGCGAGGTGCCGATCAGGATCACCGTGACCGGGATCATCACGATCAGCAGGATCAGGAAGGGCACCGAGCGCAGCACGTTGACCACGAACGAGAGCACCGTATAGACGAGGCCCTGCTCGAGCAGCTGGCGCTTGGCGGTGACGAACAGCAGGATTCCCAGCGGCAGGCCGAGCAGGATGGTGAAGAACAGCGACACCCCGGTCATGACCAGGGTCTCCCAGGTCGCGATCCAGATGTCGCTCCAGTCGATGACGGACAGGTCCATTACTGCAGCACCTCGTGGTGGATCTGGTGGCGGTCGAGCTCGGCGAACACCGCGCGGATGTCGTCCTCGCCGCCCTCGAGCTCGAGCAGCAGCTGGCCGAAGGGCACGTCCTTGATGCTGGAGACCTCGCCCTGCAGGATCGTGACCTGCACCCTGGCGCCGGCCATGATGCGGCTGAGGATGGGCTGGTAGGTCACGTCGCCGATGTAGGTCAGCCGCACCAGCGTGCCGCGCAGCTTGTCCTTCATGTAGGCGTGCGCCGGATCGAAGCTCGCCGCGGCGAGCGCGTCGCTCTGCGCCACCATGCTGCGGGTGACCGGGTGCTGCGGGTGCAGGAACACGTCGGCCACCCGGCCAGACTCGACGATGCGCCCGCCGTCGATCACCGCGACGCGGTCGCAGATGGTGCGGATGACCTGCATCTCGTGGGTAATGAGCACGATGGTGAGGCCGAGCTGGCGGTTGATGTCGAGCAGCAGGCGCAGGATGGACTGCGTGGTCTCGGGGTCGAGCGCCGAGGTGGCCTCGTCGCAGAGCAGGATCTGCGGACGGTTCGCGAGCGCGCGCGCGATGCCCACGCGCTGCTTCTGCCCGCCCGAGAGCTGCGACGGGTACTTGTGGCCGTGCTCGGACAGCCCGACCAGGTCCAGCAACTCCCTGACCCGCGCCGCGCGCTCGGCGGCGTTGCCGTGCCCGGTGGCCTTGAGCGGCCAGTCGATGTTGTCGGCGACGGTCTTGGCGTTGAGCAGGTTGAAATGCTGGAAGATCATGCCGACGCGGCGGCGCAGCGCGTACAGGCCCTCGCTGTCGAGTTGCGTGATGTCCTCGCCGTCGATCAGCACGCGCCCGGCCGAGGGGCGCTCGAGCAGGTTCAGGGTGCGGATCAGCGTGCTCTTGCCGGCACCCGAGCGGCCGATGATGCCGAACACTTCGCCGGCGCCAATCTCGAGGTCGATGTCGGCGAGCGCCTCCACCTCGCGGCCGTCGGCGGCACGGTAGGTCTTGCGCAGGTTTTCGATGCGGATCAAGGCGGCTTTCCGGGCTGGAAAAAAACCCGTGATTTTACCCGCAGGCCGGACTCGACACCACTACGGGGAACTTGTAGGCTCGCCGGCACCCTGGCAGCCGCCCCCTCATCCTCACCGCTCCGCCCGAAGGACCGCGCCTCATGCAGCACGACGACACGCTCTCCCCCGCCACCCTCGCCGCCCAGGGCCTGGGCACCATCCCGATGCCGCACCGCGACATCGTGCCGCCGATCCATATGGCGACCACCTTCGAGCGCGCAGAGGACGGCAGCCTGCCCGGCGGGCGCATCTACGCGCGCGACGCCAGCCCGGCATACGACCCCGCCGAAGCCCTCTTGTGCAGGCTCGAAGGCGGCGCCGCCGCGGCGCTGTTCGCCTCCGGCATGGCCGCGGCCTCCGCGGTGCTGCTGGCCTTGAAGCCCGGCGCGCGCGTCGTCGCCCCGCACGACATGTACTGGTCGCTGCGCAACTGGATGATCGGCTTCGCGGCCAACTGGCAGATCACACTGGATTTCTACGCCGACGCAGAAGAGCTTGCCGCGCTGCTGCAGCGACCGGCCGACCTGGTGTGGGCAGAGACGCCCGCCAACCCGACCTGGGAGATCCTCGACATCGCGCGCGCAGCCGAGCTCGCCCACGCCGCCGGCGCCCGCCTGGTGGTCGACTCCACCGTGCCGACCCCGGTATTTACCCGCCCGCTCGCGCTCGGCGCCGACGTGGTGATGCATTCAGCCACCAAGTACCTCAACGGCCACTCCGACGTGATCGCCGGCGTGCTGGTGACGCGCGCCGAGGACGACTTGTGGGCGCGCATCAAGACCGCGCGTGCCGCGGGCGGTGCCGTGCTTGGCCCCTTCGAGGCCTGGCTGCTCAACCGCGGCCTGCGCACCCTCTTCCCGCGCGTGCGCACCGCAGCCGCCTCGGCACTGTGCATCGCGCAGCACTTCGAGCATCACCCGGCGCTGCTCGCCGTACGCTACCCCGGCCTGCCCTCTCACCCCGGCCACGACATCGCCTGCCGGCAGATGGATGGCGGCTTCGGCGCCATGCTGTCGATGCGGGTCAAAGGCGGTGAAGCGGCCGCACGCCGGGTCGCCGGCGCCGTCAGGATCTTCCGCCGCGCCACCTCCCTCGGCTCGGTCGAGAGCCTGATCGAGCACCGCGGCCCGATCGAAGGCCCGGGCACACGCTGCCCGCTCGACCTGCTGCGCCTGTCGGTGGGCATCGAGGACACCGCCGACCTGATCGCCGACCTCGAACAGGCACTGCAGAAAGCGAACGAGCGCTGAAGTCCCAAAGGATTTCACCCCCAGCCCGGCCCACGACCCCGCGTCGTCGCCCGCGTGGCGGCGCTGCGACACGGGCAAGAGTCGATAGGGTAAAATGTTGCGTTTTCGCCTGCCATTCACGCCATGCAGTTTGCCGGCTTCACCTTGCGCAACAATCTCTTCGTCGCCCCCATGGCCGGGGTGACGGACCGTCCTTTCCGCCAGTTGTGCAAGAAGCTCGGCGCAGGCGTGGCCGTGTCGGAGATGGTCACCTCCAACTCGCTGCTCTATGGCAGCGAGAAGACCCGCCGTCGCGCCGACCACACCGGCGAGGTCGATCCGATCTCGGTGCAGATCGCCGGCGCCGACCCTGCGATGATGGGCGAAGCCGCCAGGTACAACGCCGACAACGGCGCGCAGATCATCGACATCAACATGGGCTGCCCGGCCAAGAAGGTGTGCAACGTCATGGCCGGCTCGGCGCTGATGCAGGACGAGCCCCTGGTCGCGCGCATCCTCGAGGCGGTGGTGAAGGCCGTGCCCGATACCCCGGTCACGCTCAAGTTCCGCACCGGCTGGAACCGCGCCAACAGGAACGCCCCCACGATCGCCCGTATCGCCGAAAACTCCGGCATCCGCGCCATCGCCATCCACGGCCGCACGCGCGCCGACCAGTACATGGGCGAGGCCGAGTACGACACCATCGCCCACGTCAAGACGCTGGTGAAGATCCCGGTGATCGCCAACGGCGACATCGGCAGCCCGCAAAAGGCCAGGCAGGTGCTCGACTACACCGGCGCCGACGGCGTCATGATCGGGCGCGCGGCACAGGGCCGGCCGTGGATCTTCCGCGAGATCGAGCACTTCCTCGCCACCGGCGAGCTGCTGCCGCCGCCGCTGGTGAGCGAGATCCACCAGGTTTGCCGCGAGCACCTCGCCGACCTGTACGCCTTCTACGGCGACGATCGCGGCGTGAAGATCGCGCGCAAGCACATCTCCTGGTACACCAAGGGCCTCGTAGGCTCGGCGGCCTTCCGCCGCGCGATGAACCAGATCCCCGACATTCCCGCCCAGCTCGCCGCCGTCGACGACTTCTTCGGCCAGCTCGCCGAGGCCGGCACCCGCCTGAGCTACGAGCACGAGCGCGAGGCGCACGCCGAATATCCGCAGGAACTCGCAGCATGAGCCGCAGCAACGAGATCGCGGACGCCGTCGTCCGCACCCTCGACCAGTATTTCCGCGACCTCGACGGCGAGAAGCCGGCGGCCATCCACGACATGGTGATCCGCAACGTCGAGCGTCCGATGCTGGCCTTCGTCCTCCAGCAGGCCCGAGGCAACCAGACCGTGGCCGCGGAGATGCTCGGCATCAACCGCAACACCCTGCGGCGCAAGCTGACCGAATACGACCTGCTCTGAGCGGGTGCATCCCTTTTTCTCCATCCCTCCGCTTCCGGCCCAACGATGAACGTGACCCAAGCCCTGATCAGCGTCTCCGACAAACGCGGCGTGCTCGACTTCGCCCGTGAGCTCTCCGCCCTCGGCATCAAGCTGCTGTCGACCGGCGGCACCGCCAGCCTGCTGCGCGAGGCCGGCCTGCCGGTGACCGACGTCTCCGAGCACACCGGCTTCCCCGAGATGCTCGACGGCCGCGTCAAGACCCTGCATCCGAAGGTGCACGGCGGCATCCTCGCCCGCCGCGACCTCGCCGAGCACATGGACACCATCGCCGCGCACGACATCGGCCGCATCGACCTCGTGGTGGTGAACCTCTACCCCTTCCAGCAGACCGTGGCCAAGCCCGACTGCACGCTGGAAGACGCGATCGAGAACATCGACATCGGCGGCCCCACCATGGTGCGCGCCGCGGCCAAGAATCACGGCAACGAACAGGGCGGCGTCGGCATCGTCACCGACCCCGAGGACTACGGCTGCATCGTCGACGAGCTCAAGGCCAACGCCGGCAAGCTCAGCCACAAGACCCGCTTCGCGCTCGCGGTGAAGGCCTTCACCCACACCGCGCGCTACGACTCGGCGATCTCCAACTACCTCACCGCGCTGGTCACCAACGCGGCCGGCGACGTGTCGCTGCAGACCTACCCCGAGCGCCTGCAGCTCGCCTTCGACAAGGTGCAGGACCTGCGCTACGGCGAAAACCCGCACCAGACCGCGGCCTTCTACCGCCAGCCCGGCGCGCCCGAGGGCGGCGTGGCCGGCTACACTCAGCTGCAGGGCAAGGAACTGTCGTACAACAACATCGCCGACGCCGACGCGGCGTGGGAGTGCGTGAAGGCCTTCGACAGCTCGGCCGCCGCCTGCGTCATCGTCAAGCACGCCAACCCCTGTGGGGTGGCCGTCGCGGCCAGCGCGCTCGAGGCCTACAGGAAGGCCTTCTCCACCGACCCGACCTCGGCCTTCGGCGGCATCATCGCCTTCAACGGCGAGGTCGACCGCGCCGCCGCCGAGGCCGTCTCGGCGCAGTTCCTCGAGGTGCTGATCGCCCCGTCCTACACCGCCGACGCGCTCGAACTGCTCGCCGGCAAGAAGAACGTGCGCGTGCTCACCTGCCCGCTCGGTCAGCCCGCCGGCGCCTTCGACTACAAGCGCGTGGGTGGCGGCCTGCTGGTGCAGAGCGCCGACGAGGCGCGCATCCAGGTCGCCGACCTCAAGGTCGTGACCCAGCGTGCGCCGACGGAAGCCGAGATGCGCGACATGCTGTTCGCCTGGCGCGTGGCCAAGTACGTCAAGTCAAACGCCATCGTTTACTGCAAGGACGGCATGACCGTCGGCGTCGGCGCCGGCCAGATGAGCCGCGTCGACTCCGCACGCATCGCCAAGATCAAGGCCGAGAACGCCGGCCTGCAGATCGCCGGCTGCGTGGTGGCTTCGGACGCCTTCTTCCCCTTCCGCGACGGCCTCGACGTGCTCGCCCAGGCCGGCGCCACCGCGGTGATCCAGCCCGGCGGCTCGATGCGCGACGAGGAGGTGATCGCCGCCGCCAACGAGCAGAACATCGCCATGGTCTTCACCGGCTTCCGCCACTTCCGCCACTAAGCACGACCACCCCAGCAGAGCTTCGGAGCAGCACATGAAAGTCCTCGTCATCGGTTCCGGCGGCCGCGAACACGCGCTGGCCTGGAAACTCGCCCAGTCGCCCAAGGTTACCCGCGTGCTGGTCGCGCCGGGCAACCCCGGCACCGCTGCCGAGAAGCTGCTGCAGAACGTGCCGGTCACCGACATCAAGGTGCTGGTCGAGCTGGCCAGGCGCGAGCAGGTCGCCTTCACCGTGGTCGGCCCCGAGGCCCCGCTGGCCGCCGGCGTGGTCGATGCCTTCCGCGCCGCCGGCCTGCCGATCTTCGGCCCGACCCAGGCCGCCGCCCAGCTCGAGAGCTCCAAGGACTTCGCCAAGCAGTTCCTCGTCCGCCACAACATCCCGACCGCGAAGTACCGCACGTTCTCGGATGCGGCCGAGGCGCACGCCTACATCGACGCCGAGGGCGCGCCGATCGTGATCAAGGCCGACGGCCTCGCCGCGGGCAAGGGCGTGGTGGTGGCGATGACGGCCGACGAGGCGCACGCCGCGATCGACATGATGCTGCTCGACAACAAGATGGGAGTGCAGTACACCGAGGCAGGCGCGCGCGTCGTCATCGAGGAGTTCATGGAAGGCGAGGAAGCCAGCTTCATCGTCATGGCCGACGGCAAACACGCGCTCGCGCTCGCCACCAGCCAGGACCACAAGCGCCTCAAGGATGGCGACCAGGGCCCCAACACCGGCGGCATGGGCGCCTACTCGCCCGCGCCGGTGGTCACCCCCGACGTGCATGCGCGCGTGATGCGCGAAGTCATCAACCCGACGCTGGCCGGCATGGCGGCCGAGGGCCTGCCCTACACCGGCTTCCTCTACGCCGGCCTGATGATCGACGGCGAGGGCAAGCCGCGCGTGGTCGAGTTCAACTGCCGCATGGGCGACCCCGAGACGCAGCCCATCATGATGCGGCTGAAGACCGACCTCGCCGACCTCGTCGAGGCCGCGATCGCCGGCAAGCTCGACCAGACCGAGGCCGAGTGGGATCGTCGCTTCGCGCTCGGCGTGGTGCTGGCCGCCGCCGGCTATCCCGAGAGCCCGCGCAAGGGCGACGTCATCACCAATCTGCCTGCGACCGAGCAGGAGGACGTGCACGTGTTCCACGCCGGCACCGCGCTGCAGGACGGCCAGGTCGTCACCGCGGGCGGTCGCGTGCTGTGCGTGACCGCGCTCGGCGACAACGTGCGCAGCGCGCAGAAGCGCGCCTACGAGGTCGCCGACGGCATCCTCTTCGAAGGCCGCCAGTACCGCCGCGACATCGGCCATCGCGCGATCGGACGCAAGACCGCCTGATCGCCGGGCGCCGTCCAGGCGCCCCCATCGCCGTCTCCACCCCTGCGCGAGACGGCCCTTGCACTTGATTTCGCCGCCGACGCCGACGCTGCGCCCCCATGCGCTTGGCACTGGCACGGCAACGCCACGGAGGCCCCCGCATGGATCCACGCAGCGTCAAACCCTGGTTCACCGAGCTGCAGCGCCACATCGTCGAGCGCCTCGAGGCCTTTGATGGCCAGGCCTTCCGCAGCGATGGCTGGGACCGCCCGGGTGGCGGCGGCGGCCTCACCCGGGTGATCGAGGACGGCAACTTCTTCGAGCGCGGCGGGGTGAACTTCTCGCACGTGATGGGCGATGGCATGCCCGCTTCGGCGACCGCACACCGCCCGGAGCTGGCCGGCCGCCGCTTCGAGGCCATGGGCGTGTCGCTGGTGCTGCATCCGCGCAATCCGTACTGCCCCACCGTGCACCTGAACGTGCGCTGCTTCGTCGCGCTCGCCGAAGGCAAGGATCCGGTGTGGTGGTTCGGCGGCGGCATGGACCTGACGCCCTACTACCCCTTCGAGGAGGACGTGCGCCATTTCCACCGCAGCTGCAAGGCCGCGGTGCTGCCCTGGGGCGGCGAGGCCGAATACGCCCGCCTCAAGGACTGGTGCGACCGCTACTTCTTCCTCAAGCACCGCAACGAGCCGCGCGGCGTCGGCGGACTGTTCTTCGACGACCTCGGGGCCGACGGCAAGACGGACTTCGACACCGCCTTCGGCCTCACCAAGGCGGTGGGGGAGAGCTTCCTCGGCGCCTACCTGCCCATCGTCGAGCGCCGCCGCGACACGCCCTATGGCGAGCGCGAGCGCGACTTCCAGGCCTACCGGCGCGGCCGCTACGTCGAGTTCAACCTCGTCTTCGACCGCGGCACCCTGTTCGGCCTGCAGTCCGGGGGACGCACCGAATCCATCCTGATGTCGATGCCGCCGGTGGTGAAGTGGCGCTACGACTGGCGCCCGGAGGCCGGTTCGCCCGAGGCCAGGCTGTACGAAGAGTTCCTCGTCCCGCGCACCTGGGCCTGATCCACGGAACCGAAGGTAGCTGCACCGCCGTAGAAAAAACGGGGCCTCGCGGCCCCGGTTCTCATTGCGTCTGCCTTGTTCAGGCCAGCGCGCCGACCGCCATCTTCTCGGCCGCGGCACGGTAGTGGCGCTGCGCCTCGTCGCGACGCTCCAGGGTCTCGAACAGATGCGCGAGCGCCAGATGGGTGCCCACCTGCGGATCCGCGCTGAGCGAGGCCTCGAGGTAACTCTGCGCCTTGCCCCACAGTTCGACCCGCCGGCAGAGCTGGCCGAGGGCGAACAGCAGCCCCGCGTCGCGCGGCTGCTTCTCCAGCCACGCTTCCGCCTTGTGCAGGCAGGCGTTGGCGTCGTCCATCGTGTTGGCGCAGCTCGCGTAGAGACGCGCCAGATCGCTGTCCCACTGCTCGTCGAGCAGGGTCTCGGTCTGCGCACGCACGTGCATCGCTTGCCCAGCGCGCGCCATCAGCGGCAGCACCTCCTTGATCAGGCCACGATCGGCGAGTTCCTCGGAGGGGATCTCCTGCCAGTACCCGAGCAAGGCGGACGGGTCGCCGACGAGCTGGCGCATGCGCTCGGCGTGGGCACGGCGCAGCGCGGGCGCGGCCTGCTCGGCGGTCAAAGCCTTGTGCTTGCGCAGTTGGCGGACGTTGTTCACCAGCTCCTCCCAGCGCCCGAGCTCGAACGCGACCTTGCTCTCGAGGCGCAGCATCGCGATGTGCTTGTGCCCGGTCTCGCGCAGCTGCCCGAGGCGGGCCGCCGCGAGCTCGAACTGGCGGGCATCGATCGCGAGCTCCGCCTCGGTCATCAGGCGGGCGACCTCGCTCTCCTTGCCCTGCTCGGCAGCGTGATCCAGCCACTCGCGATAGCGCGTGTCGTCCTGCAGACCGTAGGCCGCGCGCGCCGCGACCAGCGCGGCCATCGGCGAGCCATCGCTCGCGGAGTAGGCGGTCGACGCCGACTTCAGCGCCTCGGAGAAACGCCCCTCGAAGAGGGCGGTCACCGAGCCGTGAAGCGCGCGGTCAGCCTTGTCGCGACGGCGGCGTTCGCGCCAGCGCGCCACCCGGCCGGGCAGCTGCACCGTACGGGTGAACATCCGCAGCAGCAGGTGGATCAGGGCCACGCCCACCACCAGCACCACGATGAAGAGGTTCAGTGAAACCTGGGCTCGCCACGGTGACAGCACGACGAGCACGTAGCCGTCATTCACGCCGGCCAGCATGGTCACGCCGACGGCGAGGGCGAAGATGCCGATCAGCCAGATCAGTGCGCGCATCGTTCGGCCCTCACTGGCTCGCCGCCGGGGCGGCAGCATCGGTCACGGCAGGAGCAGGCGACTGCTCGGCGGGCGCAGCGGACGGCGCGTCGGCAGCGGCGGCCTCGGCCGGCGCCGCCGGGGCTTCGGGCTGGGTGGCGGGCGCCGCGCTCTCGGCTGCGGCGGGCGCTGCCTCGGCCGCGGCCGGGGCAGCGGCCTCGACGGCGGCCGGGGCGGGGGCTTCGGCAGCCGCCGGCGCCGCGGTTGCAGCGGCGGCGGGCGCGGCCTGGGCCGGCGCCGCGGTCTCGCTCGCACGCGCAGCGCCACTGCTGCGGCCGGCGCGCGACTGCACGCTGCGCAGCGCACTGAAGGTCTCGCTCAGATCGGGCGGCTCGTAGCGCACCTTCACCGCCTCGAGTTCCTTCAGCTCGCCGAGCGCGGCCTTGACGCGCTCGTCGCGCAGATCGTAGAAGCGCTCCACCCACTGGCGGGCCTGGGCGAGGTCGGCGCCGTAGCTGCGGCCGTCGCGCGCCATCAGCGCGAGACGCGCGCTCAACAGCCGGAGCTTGAGGTTCTCGCGCAGGAAGGTGTTCTGCTCGGGCGCGAGCAGCACCGGGTCCGCCTGGTCGAGACGCTCGACGCGGATCAGGGTGCGGATCTCGCTCCAGGCGTCGGCCGCCACGTTCTGGGCGAAGCGCCACACGCCGGCCATCCAGCCCACGAAGCCGCCTGCATCCGCAGGCCCCATCTCCGCGCCCACCGCGGCCGCGGCCGGCAAGGTGCTCTCGAAGCCGAGCGGCAGCGTGTCGGCGCGCTCGAGCATCAGTTCGAGGCGCAGGCTGAGGCCGGAGACGTCCAGCACCGGCAGCAGGCGCAGTTCCTCGATGTCGCGCACCAGCGCGCGGCGAAGGGTGGCGAGCTGGCCGCGATCATGGATCGCCAGCCGGGCCTCGGCCTCCTGCAGGCCGATCAGCGCGGCCTCGACGTTTCCGGCGATCTGCAGCTGCTGCGACGCCAGCGCGACCGCCTGCTCCACCTCGGCGAGCACGCCGTCCTCGCGGCTGCGCGAGAACTCCTGGTACAGGGCCTCCAGCGCCTCGGCCTGGCCCTGAGTGGTCTCGACCTTGGACTCGAGCGCACCGAGCTTGCCCTGCAGCGAGGCGATGACTTCCTGCTGCTGCCGCATCATGCCGCGTGCCTCGGTGGCGATGGTCTCGCCCTCGGAAATACGGCTGGCGATCTCCTCGCGCAGCTGGCCCGTCTGCATGCGCATCTCGCGCGCCTGCCAGATCGACCAGCCCGCCACGCCGACGGCGATCAGCGCCAGCAGCAGCGCCCACCACGCGGCCACGCTGCGGCCGGGCTGCTCCTCGGCTACGGCCGCGGTCGACACGGCGGGGGCGACCGGATCGCCCTCGTTCGCGGTGCTGCGGGCCGCAGCATCGCCCTCGGCAACGGGCGGCGACGTCTCGGGCACGCCGACCTCCTCGATGACGGGTCGGGTCTCCTCCGGGGCCGGCGATGCGGACGTCGGCGGCGGCGGCTGGGTCAGAGCGGGATTTTCTTGTCTCATGGTTCCACGTCTAGGCAAAGTGGCTTTCTAGGGCCTGCATCAAACCGTCATCTCCGGCCGGCGTCTCGACCACCCGTTCGAAACCGGCCGCTCGCGCCTGCGCGACGATGCGCGGGTGCGTGGCAAACACCGTCACGGCGCGCAGGGCGGCAAGCCCCTCCGTGCCGAGCATGCATTCCAGATTGCGTACGCCCTCGCTGCTGGTCAGCAGCAGGCCGTCGAGCTCGCCACGCGCCGCCGGGCCGAGCAGGAGCTGCGGCTCGGCCTCGGGACAGTAGCGTCGGTAACAGGTGACATATTCCACGCTCGCGCCGCGTTCGCGCAAGGTGTCGGCAAGCAGCTCGCGACCGCCGTCGCCGCGGAAGATCAGTACCTTGCGCCCGCGCACCGCCTCGGCGGCGAACTCGGGCAGCGCGATCACGGCTTCGCTGTCGAAGCCGTCCTGCGGTGCGATGACCTCGGCAAAGCCCCAGCCGTGCATCACGCGCTGGCTGCCCTTGCCCACGGTGGCGACCCGCAGGCGGGCAGGCCAGGCGCGCTGCGGCAGGATCGCGCGCATGGCGTGGTCGACCGCGTTGGGGCTGACGAAGAAGGCGAGATCGAACTCGTCGAGGCGGCCGACGATGGCCTGCAGCGGCGCCGGATCGAGCGCCGGACCGACCGCGATCACCGGGAAGCGCAGCGCATGCCCGCCCGCGGCCTCGATCCGCGCGCACAGACTCTCGGCCTGCTCTCGCGGTCGCATTACGACGAGGCTACGCCCGGCGAGAGGGCGCAGGGACTGGAGATCGGAAGCTGCTGCCGGGGTCGTCACCGCGCGCCTCCCTTGCCGTCCGTTCAGCCGAGCTCGGCGAGGATCGCTTCCGCGCCCTGCGCCCGCAGGTCGTCGGCGAGCGCACGGCCGAGCGCCTCGGCCTCGGCGGGCGCGCCCTCGCGCTCGGCGCGCACGATGGTGCTGCCGTCGGGGCGGGCAACGAAGCCACGCAGCCACAGCCGGCCCTCGCGCATCACCGCATAGGCGCCCAGCGGCACCTCGCAGCTGCCGGCAAGCGCACGGGCGACCGCACGCTCGGCGAGGACGCAGGCGGTGGTGTCGGCATCGACCAGCGGCTGCAGCCAGCCGATCACGTCGGCGCGCGCGGCAAGGCATTCGATGCCGAGCGCCCCCTGCCCGGCCGCGGGCAACGAGACCTCGGCCGGCATCACCGAGCGGATGCGCTCGCCCAGGCCGAGCCGGGTAAGGCCCGCAGCGGCGAGGATGATGGCGTCGTACTGGCCCTCGTCGAGCTTGCGCAGGCGGGTATCGAGGTTGCCGCGCAGGCTGGTCACGCCCAGGAAGGGGTACTGCGCGTGGATCTGCGATTCGCGGCGCAGCGAGGAGGTGCCGACCACGGCGCCCGGGGGCATGTCGGCGAGGCTCTCGTAGCGACTGGAGACGAAGGCGTCGAGCGGGACCTCGCGCGCGGTGATGCAGGGCAGCGCGAACTCGGGCTCCATCACCATCGGCACGTCCTTCATCGAATGCACCGCGATGTCGGCGCGGCCGTCGAGCAGCGCGGTCTCGAGTTCCTTGACGAACAGGCCTTTGCCGCCGACCTTGGCGAGCGGACGGTCGAGGATCTGGTCGCCACGCGTGGTCATGCCCAGCAGCTCGACCCGGCAGCCGGGATGGAGCGCCTCGAGGCGGGCCTTGATGTGTTCGGCCTGCCACAGGGCGAGACGGCTTTCACGGGTTGCGATGACGATGCGCTCGGGGCTGCTTTGACTCACGATCGGGATTCACCTGGAAAACGGGGGCACAGGTGCGGAGGCGCCAGGCGCCGGGATGATGCATCGCAACATGACAGAATGCTGAATGCGTCCGCACGACTCGGCGCATTCTAGCACGGGGGCCGGCCGCGCCGCCTCCCACGGGCAGCCGGCAGGAAGGAGGGCAAGCTCCCGGATCGACCCGAAACGGGCAGGAAAGCGAGCGGCTTGCGGTAAGCTCCACCCTCCCCTCCCATCGAATTCCGAAACGAAAGAATGAACCAGGACAAGGACGCCCCCCTCCGCGACGACATCCGCCTGCTCGGCCGCCTGCTCGGCGACACCGTGCGCGACCAACAGGGCGAGGCCGCATTCGGCCTCATCGAACGCATCCGGCAGAACTCGGTGCGCTTCCGCCGCGACGACGACATCGCCGCGCGCCGCGAGCTGGAGGACATCCTCGACGCGCTGTCGCGCGAGCAGACCATCCAGGTCGTGCGCGCCTTCAGCTATTTCTCCCATCTCGCCAACATCGCCGAGGACCAGCACCACATCCGGCGCAGCCGCGCGCACCTGATCGCCGGCTCGACGCCGCGCGAGGGCAGCCTGGCGCACGCCTTGCAGCGCGCGCTCGACAGCGGCGCGGCAGACGCCGCGGCGCTGGCCGGTTTCTTCGACGGCGCGCTGGTGTCGCCGGTGCTCACCGCCCACCCCACCGAGGTGCAACGCAAGAGCATCCTCAACTGCGAGACCGTGATCGCACGGCTGCTGGATGCGCGCGACCGCATGCAGCTCACCCCCGAGGAGGCCGAGGCCAACGGCGAGGCGCTGCGCCGCGCGGTGCTGACGCTGTGGCAGACGCGCATGCTGCGCACCGCCAAGCTGTCGGTGATCGACGAGGTCAACAACGGCCTGTCGTACTTCGAGACCACCTTCCTGCGCGAGCTGCCGCGGCTCTACGCCAGCCTGGAGGACCGCCTCGCCGCCGCCGACCCGGCGCTCGGCACGCCCGAGCTGGCCGCCTTCGTGCAGGTGGGGAGCTGGATCGGCGGCGACCGCGACGGCAACCCCTTCGTCACCGCCGAGGTGCTCGAACGGGCGCTCGCCATGCAGTGCGCGGTCGCGCTCGGGCACTACCTCGACGAGCTGCACATCCTCGGCTCCCAGCTCTCGCTCGGCATCGGCCTGGTGTCCGCCTCCGACGCCCTGCTCGCGCTCGCCGAGGCCTCGCCGGACCACTCGCCGCATCGCAGCGACGAGCCCTACCGGCGCGCGATCTCGGGGATCTACGCGCGCCTGGCCGCCACCTACCGCAGCCTGCTCGGCCACGACCCGCTGCGCCACGCGGTCGCCGCCGCGCAGCCCTACCCGAGCGCGGCCGCGCTCGCCGAGGACCTCGACGTGCTGCACCGCTCGCTCGCCGCCAACGGCTCGGCCGCGCTCACGCGCGGGCGGCTGCGCCACCTGCGGCGCGCGGTGAAGGTGTTCGGCTTCCACCTCGCCCCGCTCGACCTGCGGCAGAACTCCGACGTGCACGAGCGCACGGTCGCCGAGCTGCTCGAGCGCGCCTGCCCCGGCACCGCGTATGGCAGCCTCGACGAGGACGCGCGCTGCGCACTGCTGCTCGAAGAGCTCGCCACCGCGCGTCCGCTCGCCTCGCCGCACGTGCGCTATTCGGACGAGACCGAGGGCGAGCTGGCGATCTTCCGCGCGGCGCGCCAGGCCCACCTGCGCTACGGCAAGGCGGCGATCCGCAACTGCATCATCTCCAAGACCGACGACGTCTCCGACCTCCTCGAGCTCGCGGTGCTGCTGAAGGAAGCCGGCATCCTGCGCCCGCTGGAGAACGCGCTCGACGTCAACATCGTGCCGCTCTTCGAGACCATCGGCGACCTCGAGAACGCCGCCGGCGTCATGGAGCGCATCTTCTCGATCCCCGCCTACCGCGGCCTGCTCGCGTCGCTCGATCACACCCAGGAGGTCATGCTCGGCTACTCCGACAGCAACAAGGACGGTGGCTTCCTGACCTCGGGCTGGGCGCTGTACAAGGCCGAGGGCGAGCTGGTCGCCACCTTCGCCCGCCACGGCGTGCGCCTGCGCCTGTTCCACGGCCGCGGCGGCTCGGTGGGTCGCGGCGGCGGGCCCAGCTACCAGGCCATCCTCGCCCAGCCCGAGGGCGCGGTGCAGGGGCAGATCCGCCTCACCGAACAGGGCGAGGTGATCGGCGCCAAATATGGCAACCCGGAAGTCGGCCGGCGCAACCTGGAGGTGCTCGTGGCCGCCACGCTCGAGACCAGCCTGCGCCCGGCCAGCGCCAGCCCGACCCCGGCCAACTTCCTCGACGCCATGCAGGCCCTGTCGGACGCAGCCTTCGCCGCCTACCGCGGCCTGGTGTACGAGACCGAGGGCTTCGAGCGCTATTTCTGGGAATCCACCGTGATCAGCGAGATCGCCGCGCTCAACATCGGCAGCCGCCCGGCCTCGCGCAAGAAAAGCACCGCGATCGAGGACCTGCGCGCCATCCCCTGGGTGTTCAGCTGGTCGCAATGCCGGGTGATGCTGCCCGGCTGGTACGGCTTCGGCAGCGCGGTGCGGGACTTCCTCGCCGCACGCCCCGACGATGGCCTGGCGCTCCTGCAGCGCATGAACGCCGAGTGGCCGTTCTTCCAGACCCTGCTGTCGAACATGGACATGGTGCTCTCCAAGACCGACCTCGCGATCGCCAGCCGCTACGCCGAGCTGGTCAAGGACGCGGCATTGCGCGAGGCGATCTTCGGCCGCATCCGCGCCGAGCACCAGGCCACGGTCGACGCGGTGCTGCAGATCACCGGCCAGGCCGAGCTGCTCGACGCCAACCCGCTGCTCAAGCGTTCGATCCGCAACCGCTTCCCCTACCTCGACCCGCTCAACCACGTCCAGGTCGAGTTGCTGCGCCGCCACCGCGACGCCGCCGAGGCGGGCGGCATCGACGAGCGCATCCGCCTCGGCATCCACATCTCCATCAACGGCATCGCCGCGGGGCTGCGCAACAGCGGCTGAGCCGGCCTAGATGCCGAGCGCCTGCCGCACCGCCGGCCACTGCCGGCGGCTCACCGGCAGGCGCTCGGGCAGGTCGCGCAGCAGCACCTCCCAGTGCGGCTCGACCTCGCGCTCGCCCTCTTTCTGTCCATCGCGCTCCGCCGCCCGTTCGACGCCGGCCACCGCGGCGAGCGCGACCAGGCAGTTGCGGTGCAGGCGCAGGAAGCGACGCGGGAACTCCTGCTCGATCTGCACCAGCGATTCGTCGAGCACGTACTCGCGCGCGGCAGTGCGCGCGGTGACGTACTTGAGCTCGGCACGCAGATAGAGCACCTCGGCCACCGGCACCAGCAGGATGCGGCCGCGCTCGGCTACGCTGAAGTGGCCGCGCTCGCCCGCCGCCAGCGTGGCGAGCGCCTCCGCGGCCGGCGGCACGCGGCGCACCCGCACGCGCTCGAGCGCCTCGGCGAGGCGCTGCGCGCGCACCGGCTTGAGCAGGTAGTCCACCGCGGCAAGCTCGAAGGCCTGCACCGCGTACTGGTCGTAGGCGGTCACGAACACCAGCGCCGGCGGCTCGGGCAGGCGGGCGAGGTGGCGCGCGAGCTCCACCCCGTCCATCACCGGCATGCGGATGTCGGCCAGGACCACGTCCGCCGCCGCATCCTCGAGCAGCCGCAGGGCCTCGACGCCGTTGGCCGCCATGCCGACGAGCGCGTTCGGCTGCTGCCCGGCGACGTCGCCGAGCAGGTCGCGCAGGCGTGCCCGCGCCGGCGCCTCGTCGTCGACGACGAGAACGCGCAGCGGCCCGGCGGCAAGCGATGCGGCCTCGTTCATGTTGTCTCCTTTTTCCAGGGCAGGCGGATGCGCACCCGGTAGCGCCCGTCCGCCTCGTCGATCTCGAGCCGCGCCTCGAGGTCGTGGAACAGCATCAGGCGCTCGCGGATGTTGTCCAGCGCCATGCGGTTGCCGACATGGTGCGCCCCCTGCGCGGCGACCGGGTTGTCCACCTCGATGAGAAGCTCCTTGCCGTGCCGGGCGATGCGGACGACCACCTCGCCAGCCCCGGCGGCGGGTTCGATGCCGTGGTAGACGGCATTCTCGAGCAAGGGCTGAAGCAGCAACGAGGGGACGCGGGCGCGCAGCAGCTCGGCCCGCCTGCCGGTCCCGCCGGCCTCCCCGCGCCCACTCTCGTGTTCCGGCCCGTCCTCACCGAACTCCCAGCGCACCATCAGGCGCTCGCCAAGCCGCAGGCGCTCCAGGCCCAGGTAGCGTTCGGCGAGCTCGACCTCCTCGGCCAGGCTCACGCGCTCGCGGCCGTCCTGCATCAGCGCGCGGAACAGCTCCGCGAGCTCCTCCAGCGCCTGCTCGGCACGGCGCGGCTCGGAGCGGATCACGCCGAGCACACCGTTCAGGCAGTTGAAGAAGAAGTGCGGGCGCATGCGCGCGGTGAGGGCGATCAGCCGCGCCTCGGCGAGTGCCGGCGACAGGCGCCTGCTGCGCCAGTCGAAATACGCCAGACAGAGCGCGGTGGCGAGCCCGGCCCAGCCCAGCGGCCGCCACCACTCGGCCACGGGCACGGCGGCCAGCAGGCTGGCGGCAACCGCCGCCAGGCCGGCGAGCGCGAGCACCCCGACACGCCCGGCCGCGACCGGCAGCCCGCCCAGCCAGGGCGCGCCGAGGTAGAGCAGGAGCAGGCTCAGCAGCAGCGGCAGCTCGACCCGCCCGGCCATCAGCGCGAGTTCCTCGACGAGCCGGCCGGGTGCATCGAGCCGCATCGCCACGGTGAGCGCGGCGAAGAGGTTCACCGCCAGCAGCACGCGCAGCATGACCCCCAGGTTGCGGAAGTCGGGCAGGCCGGGCGCGCCGAGCGCGGGGGGCTTTTGCTTTATACTTTCGGCCATCCTTGCGCACCGCCCGGGCGGCGCCCTCTCCCTTGATCGTCCCATGCCGGGCCGGCACAGCAGGTCCGGCCCTCCCGTTTCCAACGCCCCGATTATGACAGACACCACGACGCCGGCCGCCGGCGCCAACGCACCCGCAGACACGAGCGCCAAGGCCTGGTCCGGCCGCTTCTCCGAACCCGTCTCCGATCTGGTCAAGCGCTACACCGCCAGCGTGTCCTTCGACCAGCGCATGGCCGCGCAGGACATCCGCGGCTCGCTCGCGCACGCGAAGATGCTGGCCCGCCAGGGCATCATCGGCGCCCGGGACCTCGCCGACATCGAGCGCGGCATGGCGCAGATCGCCGGCGAGATCGAGCGCGGCGAGTTCGCCTGGAACCTCGATGACGAGGACGTCCACCTCAACATCGAGAAGCGCCTCACCGCGCTCGTGGGCGACGCCGGCAAGCGCCTGCACACCGGCCGCAGCCGCAACGACCAGGTCGCCACCGACATCCGCCTGTGGCTGCGCGACGCGATCGACCGCATCCTCGCGCTCATTGCCGAGTTCCAGGCCCGCCTGCTCGATGTCGCCGAAACCCACGCCGGCACGCCCATGCCCGGTTTCACCCACCTGCAGGTGGCGCAGCCGGTCACCTTCGGCCACCACCTGATGGCCTACTTCGAGATGAGCCGACGCGACGCCGAGCGCTTCGCCGACTGCCGCCGCCGCGTCAACCGCCTGCCGCTGGGCGCGGCGGCACTCGCCGGCACCAGCTACCCGATCGACCGCGAGTTCGTCGCTGCCGAGCTCGGCTTCGACGAGGTCTGCTTCAACTCGCTGGACGCCGTCAGCGATCGTGACTTCGCCATCGAGTTCTGCTCCGCCAGCGCGCTGCTGATGACCCACCTGTCGCGCCTGTCCGAGGAGCTGATCCTGTGGATGAGCCCGCGCGTGGGCTTCATCGACCTCGCCGACCGCTTCTGCACCGGCTCTTCGATCATGCCGCAGAAGAAGAACCCCGACGTGCCCGAGTTGGTGCGCGGCAAGACCGGCCGCGTCAATGGCAGCCTGGTCGCGCTGCTGACGCTGATGAAGGGCCAGCCGCTGGCCTACAACAAGGACAACCAGGAAGACAAGGAGCCGCTGTTCGACACCGCCGACACGGTCATCGACACGCTGCGCATCTACGCCGACATGATCACCGGCATCAAGGTCAAGGCCGAGGCCATGCGCGGCGCGCTCAGCCAGGGCTACGCCACCGCCACCGACCTCGCCGACTACCTGGTCAAGAAGGGCCTGCCCTTCCGCGACGCGCACGAGGCGGTGGCGCTGGCGGTGCGTGCGGCCGAGGTCAAGGGCTGCGACCTGCCGCAATTCACCCTGGACGAACTGCGCATCGCCATGGCCCATGTGCCCGGCGCGGCCGAGCGCCTGGCCGACGACGTCTTCGGCGTGCTCACCGTCGAGGGTTCGCTCGCCTCGCGCAGGCACGTCGGCGGCACCGCGCCCGAGCAGGTGCGTGCCGCGGTGGCGCGCGCCCGCCTCGGCCGGGGCTGATCCCGGCTCGACGCCCGTGAGCGCAGCGGCGGCCGAACGCATCGGCAAGTACGAGGTCCTCCGCCGCATCGGCATGGGCGCCACGAGCAGCGTCCACCTCGCCTGGGACCCCTTCCGCCAGGTCGAGGTGGCGATCAAGCGCCTGCGCCGCGAGATCCTCGCCGATCCACAGCGCGGGCGCCTGCTGCGCCAGCTCTTCCTCAACGAGGCTGCGCTCGCCGGCAAGCTGAACCACCCGCACATCGTGCGCATCCATGACGCGCTGGTCACCGACGAGGATGCCTGGCTGGTCATGGACCACGTGCCGGGCGGCACGCTCGAGGACATCGCGACGCCGGCGACGCTGGCGCCCTTCGAGCGCGTCATCGAGATCGTCTTCAAGGCCACACGCGCGCTCGACTACGCCTTCCACCAAGGCATCACCCACCGCGACATCAAGCCCGCCAACATCCTGCTGATGGTCTCCGGCGGCAGCGACATCCGCATCTCCGATTTCGGTGCCGCGCTGCACTCGGCACGCGAGACCACGCAGATCGCCGGCGTCGGCTCGCCCGCCTACATGTCGCCGCAGCAGGTGCGCGAGGTGCCGCTCGACCACCGCACCGACATCTACTCGCTCGGCGTGGTGACGTTCCAGCTCCTCACCGGCCACCTGCCCTTCGAGCAGGAGAACAGCTACAGCCTGCTCTACAGCATCGCCCACGACACCCCGCCGCCGCCCTCCGAGCTGCGCCCCGATGTTCCCGAGGCGCTCGACGCGATCGTACGCCGCGCCACCGAGAAGGACATCGAGCGCCGCTACCAGAGCTGGAGCGAGTTCTCCCACGACCTCGCGCTCGCCTTCCGCAACCGCAGCCTCGCGCTTGCCCCCGACCGCCTCGGCGACACCGGCAAGTTCGGGGCCCTGCGCACGATGCGTTTCTTCCGCCGCTTCGCCGACGCCGAGCTGTGGGAGGTGATCGGGCTGTCGCGCTTCGACCGCGCGCTCGCCGGCACCGTGATCATCAAGGAAGGCGAGCGCGGCGACGCCATCTGCTTCGTGCTCGCCGGCGAGGCGCGGGTGAGCAAGCAGGGCCGCCTGCTCGAAGTACTCAACCCCGGCGACTGCTTCGGCGAGATCGCGGTGTTCTCCACCGCCTCAGGGTTGCGCTCGGCCTCGGTCGAGGCCGCCGCCGACACCGAGCTGGTGACGATCCGCGCACGCGCCCTCGAACGTGCCAGCGAGACCCTGCGCATGCACTTCTACCAGGCCTTCCTCGAGGTGCTGGCAACGCGGCTCTCGCTCGCCAGCGCCCGCATCGCGAACCTATGAACGAACCGGCCAGCCTTAATCCCGCCCTGCCCGCCGTCGAGGCCACCCTGCGCACCGCACTGGGCGAGCACCTGCGCATCGTCTCGGCAGACCCGGTCGGCGGCGGCAGCATCCACACCGCGCTACGTCTCCAGGACGCCAGCGGCGCGCGCTTCTTCGCCAAGCTCGCCCCTGCCGCCCAGGCGCCGATGTTCGAGGCCGAGGCCGACGGCCTCGCCGCGATCGCGGCCAGCGGCAGCCTGCGCACCCCTGCGGTGATCGCCCTGGGCGCGGACGACGCGCACGCCTTCCTGGTGCTGGAATGGCTCGATCTGCAGCCGCTCACCAGCGCGACCGACGGCGCCCGCTTCGCCGAGGCGCTGGTGGCGCTGCACCGCAACGTCGGCGAGCACTTCGGCTGGCCGCGCGACAACTTCATCGGGCGCACCCCGCAGGCGAACGCCGAGCGCGACAACTGGGCGCGCTTCTTCGTCGAGCAGCGCCTGCGCCCGCAGTTCGCGCGCGCCCGCGCGCAGGGCTTCGACGTCGAGCTGCAGCGCCAGGCCGATCGCCTGCTCGACCGCGTCCCTGCGCTCTTCCTCGACTACCGCCCGCCCGAGAGCCTGCTCCACGGCGACCTCTGGCACGGCAACGCGGCGGTTCTCGCCGACGGCACGCCGGTGGTCTTCGACCCCGCGGTTCACCGCGGCGACCGCGAATCCGACCTCGCCATGAGCGAGCTCTTCGGCGGCTTCCCCGCCGCCTTCTACGCTGCCTACCGCTGCGCCTGGCCGCTGCACGAGGACTACGAGCAGCGCAAGCCGCTGTACAGCCTCTATCACGTGCTCAACCACCTCAACCTGTTCGGCCGAGCGTACCTGCGCGAGTCCTTGCGCCTGGCGACGCGGCTCAACGAGGAACTGGGGCGGCGGCGGGAGTGAGTCCTGTCGCACTGGAGCGCGGCGGCGTGTCGGAATTTCTTACACTGCGCCCTTTTCGCGATCCGTCCCGCCGAGCCATAGGCACGCCAAATCAGGCACTTGCCGTGTCGATTGAACTCCGGGCGTGAAATTTGCTACTAAAGGCCTGAAGTATCGGAAAGTCGGCTGAAGTTGCGCGGCTATAATCTGAACGTAGTCGCCATCGCGCGCATTGAAGAGGTTTCCCCATGTCCAACTCCCTGCCCGAAAATTCGGTCGAACGCCGCCGAAAGGTCCTCAAGGGTGCGCTCGCCGCATCCGGCGTGGTGACCATGGGCTACAGCGGGTCGGCGCTGGCGTCGTTCAACTGCATCCAGAAGACGACCCTGGAGGCGCCGTTCAATGGCCGCCAGCTCGTCCAGGTGATCCCGGAGGCGTACCTCGGCTGGAAGTGGCAGTCGATCACCGTCAGCGCAGACGGCGACGCCGACGGTTCGCATACAGGGTGGTTCAATTACCTCGGGGTGAATTACAGCGTTGCGTTGAACAAGCTTGGTAGTGCCTGGAGCGCGACCAGCAACCCGGAGCAGGCCTCGACGACGCCCCCGATCAGCCCGACGCTTGTCCCGATGTTCTTGCTGGTTCTGTACGACACGTCGGGCTCGGGCTACTCCCCAGCGACCCCCTCCCCCTACGTTGCCGGTGCCGCTGCCACCCCGGGCGGTAACCTGCCCGCGGAATTGCCGCAACCCATCACCGACTCCTGCCACGCCTCGCTCAACCCGGGCACGAGCGGTGGCGGAACCAGCGGAGGCTGAAGCGGGGGTGCAAGCAACCGTCGCCCCCTCGCCGCTGCGCTGGTTGGAAGACTACTGCCTGTCCATGGACGGGCAGTTCGTTTTTCTGGACCCCGTCTCCTGGCAGACCCACCTTCTCACCGAAGGCGCCGCGCTGGTGTTGCGCGAGGCCGCGCTGGCGATCGAGGAGGCGCGCTTCGACGCCTTCCGGGACGAGGTCGTCGAGGCCGGCGGCTGGCCGCCCGCGCTGGAGCAGCTCGCCAATACGCTGAACAGCCTGCACCACCATCCGGGCGGACGCGCGCACGGATGATCGAGGCCACGCCCTATCGGGTGCTCGACGTCGGCGCGGCGAAGCTCGCGCTGCATTCGCCGATCGAGTGCCTGCACGCCGACCTCGACCGCGTCTATCCGCATCTCCCCGGGACCACCGACAGCGGCTTCGCCGACGTGCGCGTGTCGCTGCTGCCCGGCTCGCCCCTGCGCCTGCGCGGCCGCCAGGTGAGCCTGTGGTCCGAGGGCGAGCGCCCCTTCGAACCCTACCCGATCCACAGCGCCCTGCCGCTCTTCGAGTGGGGCAGCAACTACCTGCTGAGCCAGCGCCTGAACGCCTACCTGCTGCTGCACGCGGGCGTGGTGGCCCGCGACGATCTGGCGCTGATCCTGCCCGCCTCCCCCGGCTCGGGCAAGACCACGCTCACCTGCGCGCTCAATCTGGCCGGGTGGCGCTTCCTCTCCGACGAGTTCGCGGTCATCGACCCGGACACCGGCGAGGTGCTGCCCATGGTCCGCCCCGCCCCGCTCAAGAACCGCTCGATCGCGGTGATCGGCGAGCGCGACGCCGCGGTGCTCGGCCCGCTCTATCCGGGCACACGCAAGGGCGACGTCGCCCACTTCGTCCCCGACCGCGACAGCACGCTCGCCCGGCACCGCCGCGCGCGCCCGCGGGCGGTTATGTTCCCGCGCTTCGAAGCGGGCGCGCGCCTGCACTGCAAACCGCTCGACAGCGCCACGGCGGTGATGCGCCTGGGCTTGAACAGCTTCAACTACCGCGCCCTCGGCCCGGTCGGCTTTCACGCCGCCGTCGAACTCGCGCGCCGGACAAAGGCCTGGGAGCTGCACTACGGCGATCTCGACGAGGCGATCGCCTGCATCGAAACCCTGTTCGCGAGCCTGCCATGAGCCCCCGCGCATCCGCCCAGACCGCCTTGCTGCTGCGCGCCCTGCATGCGCCGATCGAACTCGACGAGCCGGGCTGGGACAGCTTGCTGCGGCGCGCTCGCGCCAGCGGGCTGCACGCGCGGCTGGCGGCAGCACAGGCCGCCACGCCGGGGCTTCCCGATGTGGTGCGCCGTCACTTTCTCTCGGCCACCCGGATTGCGGCCTACCGGCGCAAGCTGATGGAGGCGGAGCTGTTCCAGCTCGCTGCGCTGTGCGACACCGGCTTTCCGGTCGTCCTGCTCAAGGGCGCCGCCTACGCCCTGCAGCGACGTCGCATGGCCACCGGCCGCTTCGTCTCGGATGTCGATCTGCTCGTCCCGGCCGCCCATCTGCGCACGATGGAGCAGGCCTTGCGTGCCGCCGGCTGGCGCAGCGAAGCGCTTTCGCCCTACGACGAGCGCTACTACCGTGACTGGAGCCACGAGACGCCACCGCTGCGCTTTCCCGGGCACAGCCTGGAGCTCGACCTGCACCACGCCATCACCCCGGTCACCGGCAGCCTCGCCTTCGACCCCGCGCCGCTGTTTGCGCGCGCCGAGCCGATCGCCGGTACGCCCTTCCATGCGCTCGCCACCGAGGATCAGGTCCTGCACGCCTGCGTACACTGCTTCCACGATGGCGATCTCGCCCTGCGCGTGCGCGAAGTGGTGGATATCGACGGCCTCCTGCGCGAGCTGGCCGGCCAGGCCGGATTCTGGGACCGGTTGCTGGCGCGCGCAGCCGAACTCGGCCTGCAGCGCCCGCTCTGGTATGGGCTGCATTTCGCCCGTGCGTGGCTGGACTGCCCGGTTCCCGGCGCCGTCCTCGCCGCCCTGCCCCCGCCGGCGGCGCCGCTGCGCAGGATCATGGACACGCTCGTCGCGCTGACGATGCTCCCCGGCGACCTGGACGGCCCGCCTTCGCCGGGCGTGCGCCTTGCCCGTGCGGCGATGCTCGCGCGCTACCACCGCCTGCGCATGCCGGCGCACCTGCTGCTGCCGCATCTCGTGCGCAAGACCCTGCTGCGCCTGCGCGCAAGCGTCGCAGCCAAAAAAGAAGCGCCCGACGCGGGCGCTCCCTGATCCTTCCTGCCACCGACGCCGAAATCACTCGGCGACGCCGGCGTCCTTCAGCATCTGCTGCAGCTCGCCGCTGTCGTACATCTCGCGCATGATGTCACTGCCACCGACGAACTCGCCCTTGACGTAGAGCTGCGGAATGGTCGGCCAGTTGGAGAAATCCTTGATGCCCTGGCGGATCTCGGGGTCGGCGAGCACATTGACCGCGAGCACCTCGCGCACGCCGCAGCCCTTGAGGATCTGCACCGCGGTGGAGGAGAAGCCGCACTGCGGGAACTGGGGCGTGCCCTTCATGTAGAGCACCACGGCGTTGTTGGTGACCTGATCGCGGATGACGTCCTGGATGTCCATGCTGGAAACCTGAAAAAGTTGAGTTAAACAGTCGGGAAATAATAGGGGTTGGGCGGCGGCAGCGTCAACGCGATTCGCGCGTTTTTCGTCCCAGCCAGCGCCCGCCCGAGACACGCTCGATGCCGGCGAGGTCTGCCCACGAGGCGATCGCGGCGAAGCCGGCGTCGGCGAGCAGACCACGCGCCGACGCAGCCTGGTCGTAACCGTGCTCGAGAAACAGCCAGCCACCGTCCACCAGGCGCGCCGGCGCACCGGCGATGATCTCGGCGAGGTCGTCGAGACCCTGCGGTCCGGCGGCGAGCGCGCCGCGCGGCTCGAAGCGCACGTCGCCCTGCTCCAGGTGCGGGTCGCCCGCGGCCACATAGGGCGGATTGGAGACGATGAGCTCGAAGTGCTCGTCGCCGAGCGCGCCGAACCAGTCGCTCTGCACGAAGGAGACGCTCGCCCCCAGCCTGGCGGCGTTGGCCATCGCCACCCACAGCGCCTCGCGCGAGCGGTCGAGCGCGACCACCTCGGCCGCCTCGAGCTCGAGCGCCAGCGTCACCGCGAGCGCGCCGCTGCCGGTGCCGAGGTCGAGCACGCGCAGGCCGCGGCGGGCGGGAAAGTGGGCGAGCGCGAGCTCGACCAGCAGCTCGGTCTCCGGGCGCGGGATCAGCACCGCCGGGGTGACGAGGAACTCGCGCCCGTAGAACTCGCGCGTGCCGGTGAGATAGGCCACCGGCTCGCCGGCGGCGCGACGTTCGACGAGGGCGCGATATTCGGCCCAGTCCTCGGTGGCGAGCGTCTGCTCGGGCCACGCCACCAGGCGCGCGGCCGGGCACTGCAGCACGTGGCGCAGCAGCACGCGCGCGTCCATCTGGTCGATGCGCGCGCGCGCCCAGGCGAGCGCGCCGGCGATGTCGGTCGCGTCGGCGGAGGGCGCCGCAGGGCTCATGCCTCCTCCCCGAGCGCCGCGAGCAGCTCGGCCTGGTGCTCGAGCACGAGCGCGTCGACGATTTCGTCGAGCTCGCCCTGCATCACCGCGTCGAGCTTGTAGAGGGTGAGGTTGATGCGATGGTCGGTGACGCGCCCCTGCGGGAAGTTGTAGGTGCGGATGCGCTCGGAGCGGTCGCCGCTGCCCACCAGGCTCTTGCGCTGCGCGGCCTCGGCGCTCTGCTGCGCGCGCACCCTGGCGTCGTAGAGGCGTGCGGCGAGCACCGCCATCGCCTGCGCCTTGTTGCGGTGCTGCGAGCGGTCGTCCTGGCACTCGACGACGATGCCGGTCGGGATGTGCGTGATGCGCACCGCCGAGTCGGTCTTGTTGATGTGCTGACCGCCCGCCCCCGAGGCGCGGAAGGTGTCGATGCGCAGGTCGGCGGGGTTGATGTCCACCGCCTCGACCTCGTCGGCCTCGGGCAGCACGGCGACGGTGCATGCGGAGGTGTGGATGCGCCCCTGGGTCTCGGTGACCGGGATGCGCTGCACGCGGTGACCGCCGGATTCGAACTTGAGCCGGGAGTAGGCGCCGTTGCCCACCACGCGGGCGATGACCTCCTTGTAGCCGCCGAGGTCGGATTCGCTCGCCGACACGATCTCCACCTTCCAGCGCTGGCGCTCGGCGTAGCGGGTGTACATGCGCAGCAGGTCGCCGGCGAACAGCGCCGCCTCGTCGCCGCCGGTGCCGGCGCGGATCTCCAGGAAGAGGTTGCGTTCGTCGTTGGGGTCGCGCGGCAGCAGCGCGCGCTGCAGCTCGGCCTCGAGCGCCCCGATGCGCGCCTCGCCGTCGGCGAGCTCGAGCTCGCCGAGCTCGCGCATCTCGGGGTCGGCGAGCAGCTCGCGCGCGGTGGCGCAGTCGGCCTCGGCCTGGCGATGCTCGCGGTACAGCGCCACCACCGGCTCGATCTCGGCGCGCTCGCGCGAGAGCTCGCGGAAGACGTTCATGTCGCGCGCGCCGTCCTCGGAGGCGAGCGTGCGGTCGAGCTCTTCGAGCCGGTTGGCGAGGTGTTCGAGTTTGTCGCGGATGCTCTGCTTCATGGCGGTGGACGGAGGCGCGCGCGCCGCGCGCGGGCGGCGGCCGACGCAGCCGTTCGGCTAGTGGGGGTCGCGGGACAGGTTGAAGAGCTCGCGCACCACACGGCCGGCTTCGACCTTGTGCTCGCCCTCGGCCTGGTTCAGGAAGCGGGTGGGACCGTGCATCAGCTTGTTGGTGAGACCGTGCGAGAGCGCCTCGAGCACGCGCTGGGGATCCTCGCCCTTGGCGAGCAGGCGCACCGCGCGCTCGAGCTCGGCCTGGCGCAGGCTCTCGGCGTGCTCGCGCAGCGAGCGGATCACCGGCACCGTCTCGCGCGCCGACATCCAGTGCAGGAAGCCGTCGACCCGGGTGATGATGATCTGCTCGGCCTCGATCACCGCCTGCTGGCGCGACTCCATTCCGGCCTCGACCACCTGGGCGAGGTCGTCCACCGTGTACAGGAAGATGTCGTCGAGTTCGGAGATCTCGGGCTCGATGTCACGCGGCACGGCGAGATCGACCATCACCATCGGGCGATGGCGGCGCGCCTTGACCGCGCGCTCGACCATGCCCAGGCCGACGATCGGCAGCGGCGCGGCCGTACAGGAGACCACCACGTCGAAGCGCGGCAGCGCGTCGCCGATCTGGTCGATGCGCATGGTGCTGGCGCCGAAGCGGTCCGCCAGGGCCTTGGCGCGCTCCTCGGTGCGGTTGGCCACCGTCATCGACTTCGGCCGGGCGCCGCCGAAGTGGGCGGCGCAGAGCTCGATCATCTCGCCGGCGCCGATGAACAGCACGTGCTGGTCGGAGACGCGCTCGAAGATGCGCTCGGTCAGGTGCACCGCGGCCGCGGCCATCGACACCGTGTTGGCGCCGATCGCGGTGGTCGAGCGCACCTCCTTGGCCACCGCGAAGGTATTCTGGAACAGCTTGTGCAGCAGCACGCCCAGGGTGCCTGCCTCCTCGGCGTAGCGCGCGGCGTCCTTGACCTGGCCGAGGATCTGCGGCTCGCCGATCACCATCGAGTCGAGCCCGCTCGCTACCCGGAAAACATGGCGGATGGCGTCGCGCTGCGGGTAGGAATACAGGTAGGGCGAGACCTCGGCGAGCGCGAGGCGATGGAAGCGCGCCAGCCAGTCGGCCGCATGCTGCGGCTGCTCGGCGGCGAAATAGAGCTCGGTGCGGTTGCAGGTCGACAGGATCGCCGCCTCGCGCACCGAATCCGTGTGAGCCAGATCGTGCAGCGCCTGCCCCATGCGCTCGGGCTGGAACGCGACGCGTTCGCGGATGGCGAGCGGCGCGGTGTGGTGGTTCAAGCCGAGGGCGAAGAGTTGCATGCGGGAGGGGGGTGGGACGGAGCGAGCCGGATTATAACACCGCGCCTGCGCCCCAAAATTGAGCCGGAACAGCGACTTCTGGCCGCAATTTGACGCCGCAAAGCAGATGGGCCGACACTCGGTCGGCCCATCGGGATTCTTGGTGGCCAGTCGCGGAATCGAACCACGGACACGCGGATTTTCAA
>ERZ795053.733-NODE-733-length-41828-cov-11.884567_pt1 | contig 41828 bp, 41 predicted proteins | sample MGYA00375137_ERZ795053 | MGnify/ENA primary metagenome ERZ795053 (study PRJEB30182, sample SAMN05720284) | activated sludge metagenome | isolation source: Anaerobic digester | place: Hong Kong | collected 2014-12-17 ... | reverse complement strand
ACGCCCACGCCGTGCAGGCCGCCCGAGACCTTGTAGCTGTTCTGGTTGAACTTGCCGCCGGCGTGCAGCTCGGTCAGGGCGATCTCGGCGGCGCTGCGCTTGGGCTCGTGCTTGTCGTCCATCTTCACCCCGGTGGGGATGCCGCGGCCGTTGTCGGTCACGCTGATGGAGTTGTCGGTGTGGATGGTGACGACGATGTCGTCGCAAAAGCCCGCCAGCGCCTCGTCGATGGAGTTGTCGACCACCTCGAACACCAGGTGGTGCAGGCCGGTGCCGTCGGAGGTGTCGCCGATGTACATGCCGGGGCGCTTGCGCACCGCTTCCAGGCCTTCCAGGATCTGGATGGCGCCTTCACCGTAGCCGTCGCCGGGCGCTGCGGCGGCCGCTTTCGGCTCGGGTTGCTGCGGATCGGGGGTGTGGCTGGCGTCGGTCATACGGCAATCAATCGGTCTTTTGAAGGGCAAAACCCGCCTTGGCCGGCGGGTTTGCTGAAGGAAACGCTATCAAATCTGCATCTTCAGATGCGCATCGGCATCACGACATACTTGAAGTGCGCGTCGTCGGGGATGGTGACCAGGGCGGAGCTGTTGGAGTCCTGCAGGTCGATGCGGACCATCTCCTGGCCCATGTTGGCCAGGGCGTCGATCAGGTAGGTGACGTTGAAGCCGATCTCGATGGCGTCGCCGCCGTAGTCGATGTCGAGCTCGTCGATGGCCTCTTCCTGCTCGGCGTTGTTGGCCGCCACGCGCAGCAGGCCGGGCTCGACGTTCAGGCGCACGCCCTTGAACTTCTCGCTGGTGAGGATGGCGGTGCGCTGCAGGCTGGCCAGCAGCGGCGCGCGGCCCAGCGTGACGCTGTTCTTGTGGCTCTTGGGGATGACGCGGTTGTAGTCCGGGAACTTGCCTTCCACCAGCTTGGTGACGAACTCCATGCCGCCGAAGCTGAACTTGGCCTGGTTGCCGGCAAAGCGCATCTCGATCATGGGGGCCTGCTCGCCTTCGGGCACGCTGGCGTCGGACAGCAGGCGCTGCAGCTCGATCACGGTCTTGCGCGGCAGGATCACCTCTTGCTTGGGCACCTCGACGTCGAGCGTGGCGCTGGCGAAGGCCAGGCGGTGGCCGTCGGTGGCCACCAGCGAGAGCGTCTTGCCTTCGGCCACGAACAGGATGCCGTTCAGGTAGTAGCGGATGTCGTGCACCGCCATGGCGAAGGCCACCTGGTCGAGCAGGTGCTTCAGCGTGCGCTGCGGCACGCTGAAGGCGGGGCCGAAGTTGGCGGCTTCCTGCACCAGCGGGAAATCCTCGGCCGGCAAAGTCTGCAGGGTGAAGCGGCTCTTGCCGCCCTTGAGGATCACCTTGGACTGGTTGGATTCCAGGCTCACGGTCTGGTCGGCCGGCATGGTGCGCAGGATGTCGATCAGCTTGCGCGCGCCCACGGTGGTGGCGAAGTTGCCGTCGTCCCCGCCCAGTTCGGCGGTGGTGCGGATCTGGATCTCCAGGTCGCTGGTGGTGAGCTGGATCGCGCCGCCGCTCTTGCGGATCATCACGTTGGCCAGCACCGGCAGGGTGTGGCGGCGCTCGACGATCCCGGCCACCGACTGCAGCACGGCCAGCAGCTTGTCTTGGGTGGTCTTCAGGACGATCATGGTTTCCTCGTTGCGTTGTCTACCGGGCGCTGCTATGCGGGCCGGGTGGCTGTACGCCAAACCAGTGCCCGCTCGCCAAACCCCTTATTGTCGCTGGTTTTTTGGCGATTCCGGCCAAGGGAATGCCAGTACCCGAAAAGGTGTCGGGACAAGGGCCGATCAGCCCTTCAGCGTCTGCTCCAGCACGTGCAACTGCTGGTTGAGTTCGGCCAGCTGCTGGCGCTCGCCGCCAATCTTGCGCACCGCATGCAACACCGTGGTGTGGTCGCGCCCGCCAAACAGCTCGCCGATCTCCGGCAGGCTCTTCTGCGTGAGTTCCTTGGCCAGGTACATGGCAATCTGGCGCGGCCGCGCGATGCTGGCCGGCCGCTTCTTGCTGTACATGTCCGAGACCTTGATCTTGTAGTAATCGGCCACGGTCTTCTGGATGTTCTCCACGCTGATCTGCCGGTTCTGGATGGAGAGCAGGTCGCGCAGCGCCTCGCGCGCCAGACCGATGGAGATTTCCTTCTGATTGAAGCGCGAATAGGCCAGAATCTTGCGCAGCGCGCCTTCCAGCTCGCGCACGTTGGAGCGCACGTTCTTGGCCACGAAAAAGGCCACTTCCTCGGGCATGTCGGTGCCTTCGGCGGCCGCCTTGCTGATCAGGATGGCCACGCGCATTTCCAGCTCGGGGGGCTCCAGCGCCACGGTCAGGCCGGAATCGAAGCGGGAGATCAGGCGCTCATGGATGTCGGCCAGGCCCTTGGGGTAGGTGTCGCTGGTCATCACGATGTGGCTCTTCTTGGCCAGCAGCGCCTCGAAGGCGTTGAAGAACTCCTCCTGGGTGCGGTCCTTGTTGGCGAAGAACTGGACATCGTCGATCAGCAGCAGGTCGAGCGAGTGGTATTTGTCCTTGAACTGGTCGAAGGTCTTGCGCTGGTAGGCCTTGACCACATCCGAGACGAACTGCTCGGCATGGATGTAGAGAACTTTCGCCTGTGGCTTGTCCTGCAGCAGGCGGTTGCCCACAGCGTGCACCAGGTGGGTCTTGCCCAGGCCGACCCCGCCGTAGATGAACAGGGGGTTGTAGAGCTGCCCGGGCGCGCCCGCCACATGCAGGGCCGCGGCCCGCGCCATGCGGTTGGCCGAGCCTTCGACCAGCGTCTCGAAGGTCAGGGCGCCGTTGAGCCGGTTGCGGTAGCCGCCGGAGTCGGCGTCGTCCGCCGGCGTGGTGGCGGCGGGCGATCCGGCCTGGGCGACTGCCGCGCTCGCAGCCGGCTCCGCCTGGATCGGGCCTTTTTTCTCCGTGCTTGCACGAGGAGTGATTGCTAACTCAACGGCGATGGGGCGGCCCTCCAGCTGCTCCAGGATGGCGCCGATGCGGTGGGCGTACTGGGCACGCACCCAGTCGAGCTTGAAGCGGTTGGCCACGTGCAGCGTCAGCCTGGCGCCATCGTCGGCCAGCCGCGCGCTGAGCGGGCGGATCCAGGTGTTGAACTGCTGTTCGGGGATTTCGCGGGACAGCCGGTCGGTGCAGGCTTCCCACAGGGCGGGTGCCGAACCGGCGGATTCGTTACGGGGAGGCGCCTCCAGCGCCGCGGAAACCAGGGCCATTGTTGTTGTGGACAAGTTGTCTCTCAAAGAGCGGCGGATTGTAGTGCGGTCGGCACTTGTCCACAAGCAGCGCCCGCCCAGATCGCGCGGCGACGTGTTGTCGTCGCCAAGCTTTTCACGCCCGGTCGCGTCTGGTTGGTTCGGATAGCTTGTCGGCCATACCCATCGTCTGCGATAATGCCGAGTTTGCCCGGCTTGGCTGGGCTTTTTCCGCTGGGGCGCCGGCGTGCCGCGAACGCCAATTTGCGCCCTCCTTGTTCTGCAGGACGACTGTCATGAAACGTACTTACCAACCCTCCAAGACGCGCCGTGCGCGCACCCATGGTTTCCTGGTGCGCATGAAAACGCGCGGTGGCCGCGCCGTGATCAATGCGCGCCGCGCCAAGGGCCGCAAGCGCCTCGCCGTCTGAAGCCGGCTTCGCCCGACGAGCCCAAGCCCGCAGGTCCGCCGGCCGGTGATCCGGCCGTGCGCGTCGAGCGCTTGCGCTCGCGGGCCCAGTTCGAAGCCGTGCTGGCGGGGCCCGTGGTGGCCCGGACCGCGCGGTTCGTTCTGCACCGTCTCGAACCGGCCCAGGTGCAAGCCCCTCTCTGGCCCCAGGTGAACAGCTCCATGCCCGCCGTCGGCGCCCGCGCTGGTGCCCGGCTCGTGGCGTGGGCTGGCGCGCTGGTGCCCAAGCGCTGGGCGCGCCGCGCCGTCACCCGCAACGTCATCCGGCGGCAGGTGCAGGCCGTGGCCGGGTCCGCCAGCGGACTGGCTGCCGGCTGTGCCTACGTGGTTCGCCTGCGGTCGGGTTTCGCGCGCGCCGAGTTTCCCAGCGCCGCGTCGGACGCGCTCAAGCGTGCCGTGCGCGCCGAGCTGATGCTGCTGTTCTCTCGCGCCGGCGTTGCCGGGCGCGCGGTTTGACCATGCGCCGGCTGCTGATCGGCCTGGTCAAGGGCTACCGCCTGCTGCTGTCGCCCTGGCTCGGCGCGGGCTGCCGCTTCGAGCCCACCTGTTCCGTCTACGCCATCGGCGCGCTGGAGCGCCATGGCGCGCTGGCCGGCAGCTACCTGGCCGCGCGGCGCATCCTGCGCTGCCACCCTGGCTGCGCCGGCGGCTGCGATCCCGTGCCCGAGTCGCCCCCGCGGCTGTTCAGCCGCCTGGTGCGGCCGGATGCCGATCCCATGCGCGCGTCCAACGCCCCCAGTCATCCCAAGAATTCCCTATGAACGACATCCGGCGCACCATCCTGTGGGTGATCTTCGGCTTCTCGCTGATCATGCTGTGGGATCAATGGCAGATCCACAACGGTCGCCAGCCCACCTTTTTCCCGTCGTCCAGGCACGCGGCGGCGACCGCTTCGGCGCCGGCCTCGGCCGTGCCGCCCGGCGCTTCGGCGCCCGTGGTGGCGGGCGCTGCCGCTTCGGCGGTGCCCGGTGGCGCAGCGCCGGCGGGCAGCGTCACGCCGGTGCCCACGCGCGAGCGCATCGAGGTCAGCACCGACGTGCTGCGCCTGGTGTTCGACACCGAGGGCGGCTCGGTTATCAAGAGCGAGTTCCTCCACTACGACGTGGCCGGCCAGAAGGGCGAGCCGCTGGTGCTGCTGGACGACAGCACGTCGCGCGTGTACATGGCGCAGTCGGGCCTGATCGGCGGCGGCTTCCCGACACACAAGACGCCCATGCAGTTCAGCGGCGAGCGCAAGCTGGCCGACGGCGCCGACCAGCTGGTGCTGAAGTTCGAATCCGTCCCCATGGGTGGCGTCAAGCTGGTCAAGACCTACACCCTCAAGCGCGGCAGCTACGCCATCGGCGTGCGCGAGGACGTGGTCAACGAAAGCGGCGCGCCGGTGTCGCCCCAGCTGTACGTGCAGCTGGTGCGCGACGGCAACAAACCGCCGGGCGAATCGTCGTTCTATTCCACCTTCACCGGCCCGGCGGTCTACACCGACGAGAAGAAGTACCAGAAGGTGGCCTTCACCGACATCGACAAGAACAAGGCCGAGTTCGTCAAGAGCGCCAGCAGCGGCTACGTGGCCATGGTGCAGCACTACTTCGCCAGCGCCTGGGTGCTGCCCGCCGGCACCGAGCGCGAGAACTTCGCCCGCAAGGTCTCGGACAACCTGTACTCGGTCGGCATGATCGTGTCGCTCGGCAGCATCGCGGCCGGCAGCAGCAAGAGCGTGGAGGCCACCCTGTTCATCGGCCCGCAGCGCGAGAAGATGCTGGAGGGGGTGACGCCGGGCCTGGAGCTGGTGAAGGACTACGGCATCCTGGCCATCCTCTCCAAGCCGCTGTACTGGCTGCTCGACAAGCTGCACGGCGTGCTGGGCAACTGGGGCTGGTCGATCGTGGCGCTGGTGCTGCTGCTCAAGATCGCCTTCTTCTGGCTCAACGCCAAGGCCTACGGCAGCATGGCGCGCATGAAGGCCATCAACCCGCGCATCATGGAGATGCGCGAGCGCCTCAAGGACAACCCGCAGCAGATGCAGCAGGAGATGATGCGCATCTACCGCGAGGAAAAGGTCAACCCGCTGGGCGGCTGCCTGCCGATCATGGTGCAGATCCCGGTGTTCATCGCGCTGTACTGGGTGCTGCTCTCCAGCGTGGAAATGCGCGGCGCGCCCTGGATCCTGTGGATCCACGACCTGTCGGCCAAGGACCCGTACTTCATCCTGCCCGTCATCATGACCGCCTCGTCGCTGCTGCAGACGGCGCTCAACCCGGCACCGCCCGACCCGATGCAGGCCAAGATGATGTGGATCATGCCGCTGATGTTCAGCGTGATGTTCTTCTTCTTCCCGGCCGGCCTGGTGCTGTACTGGGTGACCAACAACCTGCTGTCCATCGCCCAGCAGGCGCTGATCAACCACCGCATGGGCGTGCCGGTGAAGATCACGCTGCCCAAGTTCGGCAGCTGAGCACGGCCTGGTGGGGCGTCAGCGGCACTATGACATTCATAGCTGCCTGCGCCAGCCAACCAAGGGCCAGGCACTGATTTTGTTCTGAATCCGGGCCGCGCCGCCTCAGGCGGTCCTTGGCGGCCCGCTCTTTCCGCCATGGACTTTTCCACCCTGATCGGCGCCTTCAGCAAGAGCCTGCTGCTGGTGGTGGCGGCCATCCTGCCCATCGTCAACCCGCCGGCCATGGCGCCCACCTTCCTGGCCATGACGGAAGGTGCCTCGCAGGCCACGCGCTCCGCGCTGGCGCTGCGCATCGGCCGCAACGTCGCGCTGACCCTGATCGCCGCCATGCTGGTCGGCTCCTACGTGCTGGATTTCTTCGGCATCTCGCTGCCCATCGTGCGCGTGGCCGGCGGCATGATCGTGGCCTCCTCGGCCTGGAAGCTGCTTTCGGCCTCGGCCACCAGCGCCGATGCCCGCAGCGAACTGGCCGAGACCTTCACCGCCGAGCACGTGCGCGCCACCGCCTACTACCCGATGACCTTCCCCATCACCTTCGGGCCGGGGTCGCTGGCGGCCTCCATCACCATCGGAGCGGCGCTTCATGACCCGCACGTCACGCTGTCGCTGGCCCGTTTCGCCGGGGGCATGGTGGGTGCGGCCGTGGTCGGCCTGGCTGTCTACCTGACCTACCGTTTCGCGCGCAAGATGCTGCAGCCGCTGGGCGAGACCGGCACGGTGGTGTTCCTGCGGCTGTCGGCCTTCATCCTGGTGTGCGTCGGCGTTCAGATCGTCTGGGACGGCGCCAGCGAACTGGCGCGCCAGGTGCTGCAGGAAGCCGCGGCCCAAGGCAACCGCTGAGGCCGGCGCGCCGGAGCCTGCCTATCATCGGCCAGGGCCTGCGCCGGGCGGGCCCGCCCGCCCACCCAAGGAGCCCACCGCATGGCCACGCTTGCCGCCCCCACCGACCCCGAAGCCAACCCGCGCGTGAAAGCGGTGTTCGACGACATCCGTGCCACCCGCCGCACCGACTTCATCAACAACCTGTGGCGCATGCTCGCCGCCGACCCGGCGCTGCTCGAAGCCACGTGGGCCGAGGTCAAGCAGGTCATGGCCGCGCCCTCCACGCTGGACCCGCTCACCAAGGAGCTGATCTACATGGCCGTCTCGGTGGCCAACGGCTGCAGCTACTGCGTGCACTCGCACACCGCCGCCGCCCGCGCCAAGGGCATGACGCCGGCCCAGCACGCCGAGTTCATGGCCATCGTCGGCCTCGCCGCCAAGACCAACCAGATCGCCACCGCGCTGCAGGTGCCGGTGGACGCGGCGTTCGAGGCGGGCTAACCGGCGGCCGGCACGCCCAGCAGCGCGACGCCGAAGGTGGCCAGCGCCAGCGCGCCGAAGGCCCAGGCATGGCCGCGGCCGCCCAGATAGCCGACCGCGCTGGCCAGCAGCGGCACCGACACGAGAAAGCCGCTGCCGATGATGGAGGTCGGCGCCGGTTGCGACGCACCGGCGCGCTCGCCAGGATCGTGGATGCCGTGACGCACATGGCCCGCAACACGAGGTCCAACAAGGTCATGGTGACCTACTTCAGCGGACGGCGATAGCTATCAAATAAGAAGCTGTCTGCGCCCGCCATGCAAGGGCTGGAGGCCTGTTTGGCTTGCAATCCAGCTTCAATGCACGTCCTGCACCGCCCACTCCACCAGCCGGTCCAGCGCCGGGCGGGCGGCGGGGGCGTTGGGGTGGTTGATGATGCCGACGACCACCCAGGTCTGGCCGCTGCGGCCGTAGGCGTAGCCGGCCACGGCGGCCACGTCGCGCAGGCTGCCGGTCTTCAGGCGCGCGTTGCCGATGGCCTCCGAACCCGGGTTGCGCGCGCTCATGCGGCGGGTGGTGCCGTCCACGCCGGCGATGCTGAGCGAATCGGCGAACACCGCCGCATTGGGCCCGGTGGCCGCCTGCTGCAGCAGCGCCGCCAGCGAGGCCGCGGTGGTCCGGGCGTCGCGCGAAAGGCCCGAGCCGTTGTCCAGGTGCGGCACCTTGCGCACGCCGAAGCGCTGGCGCCACCAGCGCGCGAAGGCGTTCTGCGATTCGCCGAAGCTGCCGTGACCGTCGCCCGCGGCCGAGAGCGTCAGGAACACCTGCTGCGCCATCACGTTGTTGGAGAGCTTGTTGACGTCGGCGATGATCTGCGCCAGCGGCAGCGACAGGCCGGTGACCCAGGGCTGGCCGGGCGGCGCGCCGCGCTGCGTGCGCACGCGACCGCTCAGGCCGCCGCCGCTGGCGCGCCACATGCCCTCGAACACGCGCTCGGCGAAGTGCCCGGCGTCGGGGTAGGCGATGGCCCAGTCGCGCTCGCCGCAGGCGGCGCCGTAACGGCCAGTGAAGCGGATGTTCAACGGATCGGAGAAATCGGCGCCGAGCCGGCCGCGCCAGTCGCCGCAGCCCTTGGCCAGCGGCACCTCGGGCGTGACCTCGATGCCGGCCACCGGCGGCTCGGTCACCACGCGGGCGGTGCGGCCGCCGGCATCGGGCTGGAACTTGAACACCAGCGCGCCGAAGTTCACCAGCAACCCGTCGGGCCCGGCGTTGTAGGGGCGCAGCGGGTCGTCGTCGAAGGCAGCCGCATCGTGCGGCGGCAGGCGGAAGATGCCGTCGTCCAGCACGATGTCGCCGTTGATGTCGCGGATGCCTCTGGCGCGGATCGCGTTGATCAGGTCCTGCAGGCGCTCCACCACCAGCTTCGGGTCGCCGCTGCCCTTGACCAGCAGGTTGCCCTGCAGCGTGCCATCCTTCACGAAGCCTTGCACCGATACGCGCGTCTTCCAGAAATAGCCCGGGCCCAGCTGGTCCAGCGCCATGTAGGTGGTGAACAGCTTGGTGACGGAGGCCGGGTTCATCGGTACGTCCGGCTGCCAGGCCAGGCGCGGTGGCGGCAGCGGCTGCGGCGCCGGTGCGGCGTTGCGCTCGCCGCTGGGGTTGGCGGGCTCCGGCGCGCGGCTCACGGCGCCAGGCGGCGGTGGCAGCGGCGCCACCACCATGGCCACGGCCTGCGGCGGCACGCCGGCCTTGGCCAGGGCGTCGGTGATGTCGGGCGGGAGCGGGGTCTGGGCCGCCGCGCCGCCGGCCAGCCAGAGCGTGGCGGCGGCGGCCAGCGCGGCGCGGGAAAGGAACTTCGGCAGGCGGCGCATGGGCGGCAAGTCTAACGGTGGCTGCTGCGCACTGCACGGCGCGAAGGTGGGCCGGCGCCCACGAATTCACGCCTCGCCTGCCCGGTAGCGTTCACACTAGGCCGAATGGCCTATTCACGGTGCTGGCCGGTGGGCCTAAGCTCCGGGCGTTCAGGCGTGGTCGAGGAGCGCAGGATGCAACGGCGATGGGCATGGGGATGGGTGTGCGGCTGCCTGGCATGGGCGCTGGCCGCGCCGGCACTGGCGCAGACCGTTGAGGTCACGGGCGCCCTGTTCCCCACCGACCCGGTGACCACCGGCAACCGGCTCGCCCTTTCCGGCGCCGGTTCCACCTGCGGCACGGTCAAGGCGTTTCCGGGCACGGTGGCGGAAACCGGCCTCCGTTACGACACCTTCGCCTACACGAACACCGGTCCGGCCCGCTGCGTGACCTTCCAGATCACCGGCAACTGCCCCGCGCCCGGCGTGCTGCTGTCCGCCTACAGCGGGGCCTTCAACCCGGCCGACGTGTCGGCGGGGTACCTGGGGGATGCCGGCCTGGGCTCCGACAACAACGTCGTGCGCACGCTGGCGCTGGACATGACGACCGGGCAGTCCGTCAACCTGGTCGTCAGCAACGCCACCCTTGATGGCGGCGGTGCGGCCCAGACCTGTGCCTGGCGCGTGACCTACGACGTGCCGTCATCCGACGTTGCCGCCGTGCCCAGCCTGGGCGAATGGGGGCTCGCCCTGACCGGGTTGCTGGCCGCCGGCCTGGGTGCGCGCCGGCTGCGTCGCCGCGGGGCCTGAACCCTTCCGCGCCAGAAGGGTACGCCGGCCGGCTGCGGCGGCGCGCGGCACCGCCCGCCGATAATCCGGGCCATGCCCCTGAGCGCACGCCAGAAAGGTGTGATGGCGGCCGTCGTCACGGTCGCGATCTGGACCTCCTTCATCGTCATCGCCCGCGCCTCGGCCAGCCATACGCTGACGCCGTTCGACCTGGCGCTGTGCCGCATCGTGGGTGCCAGCATGGTGCTGCTGCCCTGGGGCTGGTGGCTCACGCGCGGGCACCGCGGCGACACGGGCGTGTCGTTCGGCGGCTTCTCGCCGCTGCCGCTGCGCCAGACGGTGCAGGCCGGGCTGTTCGGCGGGCTGCTGTACGCCGTGCTGGCCTACAGCGGGTTCTTCCATGCGCCGGCGGCGCACGCCTCGGTGCTGCTGCCGGGCAGCCTGCCGCTGTGGACGGCGCTGCTGGCGGCGGTGCTGCTGGGCGACCGCATCACGCCGGCGCGCGCGCTGGGGCTGGCCTGCATCGTGGCGGGCGACCTGCTGGTGGGCGGCGCCAGCCTGTGGGGCGCCTTCAGCGGCACCGGCGGCACGGCCTGGCGCGGCGACCTGCTGTTCATGGCGGCTGCCAGCTGCTGGGCGGTGTACGGCGTGCTGGCGCGCAAGTTCGGGCTCGATGCGGTGCGCGCCACCATCGGCATCACGGTGTTCGCCTTCTGCACCTACGTGCCGGCCTTCGTGCTGCTGACCTGGCTGGGGGTGCTGCCCAGCCGGCTGGCCAGCGCGCCCTGGGGCGAGATCGCCTTCCAGACCGTGTACCAGGGCGTGGGCTCGGTGGTGGTGGCGGGGATCGCGTTCACGCAGATGATCCGCCATTTCGGGCCGGTGAAATCGACCATGCTCACCGCGCTGGTGCCGGGCCTGTCGGCCATGGCGGCGGTGCCGCTGCTGGGCGAGCCGCTGCACTGGCACCTGCTGGCGGGGCTGGCGATGGTCACGCTGGGGATCCTGTTCGGCGTGCTGGCGGGGCGTCGGTCCGCGGCGGAGCCGGCCTCGGCCGCGCCCCGCCCGTTGTCCGTCGGCGCGCGGCAGTGAGCCGGCGCGCGTCGCCTTCGGGCGGCGTGTGCGGATGCCGAGGGCACCTGCGGGTGTTACCTGCGCTCACAGTCGCGACATGGGTGGGTCATACCTGAGGGGTTCAATCGGCGCATGCGGCCTTGGTCGTCGCGACCGTGAACTCTCTTTCAGTGGAAAGGCCCCCATGAAAAACGCCGATGGTTTTGGCACTGCCCGGGTTCCGTGGGGGCTCGTGGCCGCGACGGGTGCCGCGCTGCTGCTGGCGGCGTGCGGGGGCGGCAACGACAATGGGGGCGGCGACGGCAGCGGTACGCCGGCCCCGGGCTCGATCGATCTGGCCCAGCGCGTGGCCGCCGCCTCGGCCACGGCGCAAAGCGCCACCAACGCCTGTGCGCCGATCCAGCCCTTTTTCTGGGAGGTGGGCGACCAGACCGGGCGCCTGGCCTCGGGCTCGGTGCAATCCAGCGGCGGCACGGCCACCTACACCGGCTCGACGCTGATGGGCATCGCCTCGGCGTCGAAGTGGTTGTACGGTGCCTACGTGGTGCAGCGCCGCCAGGGCCAGCTGAGCGATGAGGACGTGAAGTTCCTCACCTTCCGCAGCGGCTACACCTATTTCTCGCGCTGCCTGCCCGGCCAGACGGTGGACGAATGCGTGGCCTACCAGAACAACGACGTGTACTCGCCAGCCACCGACGGCCGCTTTTCCTACGGCGGCGGTCACATGGAAAAGCACGCCGCCCTGAGCGGCCTGGGCCCGCTCGACAGCGCGGGCCTGGCGGCCGAGATGCAGTCGCAGCTGGGCACCGACGTGGTCATGGGCTACAGCCAGCCCCAACTCGCCGGGGGCGTGGTCACCAATGCCGACGCCTACGGCGTGTTCCTGCGCAAGATCCTTTCCGGCCAGCTGCTGATGCGGGGCGCGCTCGGCCAAGACGCCGTGTGCACCAACCCGACGACCTGCCCGCCCGGCACGGCCGTCCACACGCCGATTCCGGAAAGCGAGAGCTACCACTATGCGATCGGCCACTGGGTGGAGGACGACCCGAACAATGGTGACGGCGCGTTCAGCAGCGCCGGGGCGTTCGGCTTCTATCCCTGGATCGACGCCGGCAAGACCTGGTACGGCATCATCGCCCGCAAGGACACCAGCGCCATCAGCGATCCGGACGATCCCGACAGCGCCGGGCACGGCTATGCCTCCGCCCGCTGCGGCCAGCTCATCCGCAAGGCCTGGATCTCCGGCGTGCCGGGTTGAGGCGCGGCCCGGGCGGGCGCTACAGGCCCAGCCCTGGGCGACACAGCGTCCCGTTCCCACGGCAACGCCGTTTCAGCATGTTTTGGGGCTGCAGCCGGCTGCTGGCGGGCGCAGACGGCTATGGTTTTGGAAGCGATTCGAGGCTCAGCCGTGATTGCCGGCGTCGCTGCAGGCGCCGCCACTGCTGCCTCCGCCAAGGGCACGGGCACCGCGGCGGCTTCCCCTCCGCGCGCGGCCTCGCCGCCCCGCGCGCCGGCTTGAGACAATGGCGCCCGTGAACCTGCTTGCCTTTGACACCAGCACCGAGCATCTGTCCATCGCCGTCCAGCACGGCGACACGGTGCGCGCGCACGCCGGCGCCGGCGGCGCGCAGGCCTCGGCCACGCTGATCCCGGCCGTGCGGCGCCTGCTGGCCGAGGCCGGGCTCACGCTGCGCGAGCTGGACGCCATCGTCTTCGGCCGCGGGCCGGGCGCCTTCACGGGTCTGCGCACCGCCTGCGCGGTGGCGCAGGGCCTGGCCTACGGCGCCGGCCGGCCGGTGCTGCCCGTCGACACCCTGCTGGCCGTGGCCGAGCAGGCGCGCCACGCCCATGGCGCCACCCGCGTGCTGGCCGTGCTCGACGCCCGCATGAACGAGGTCTACAGCGCCGCCTACGAATGGCTGGGCGATGCCGCAGGCTGGGTCGAGCGCGCGCCCGTGCACGTGGGCCCGCCCGAGGCGCTGGCGCTGCCGCAAGGCGACGGCTGGGTGCTGGCCGGGAACGCCTTCGCGGCCTATGGCGACCGTCTGCCCGCCGGGCCCGCGCGGCTCGACGCCCTGCCCACCGCGCGGGCACTGCTGCGCCTGGCGCCGGCGCTGCTGGCCGCTCATCGGACCGTGCCGGCCGATCAGGCACTGCCGCTTTACATTCGCGATAAAGTGGCGCAAACCACGGCTGAGCGCGAAGCGCAGCGAGCGACCGCCGGTGCCTGAGGGTGCCGGCCGCCTGCCCGCTGGTGCTGCGTGCGTTGCTGCCGTGCGAAGCGTCCCCGAACCATCAATGGCTTGCCCGGTTTCGAACAAGTTTGCCTTGTCGCCCCATCCATGAGCGTTGTCTGGCCCGTTACCGCCACCCTGCCCTTGCCCGAGCCGATGCCCGGGCTGGAAGCGCGCTTCGAGCCGCTGGTGCCGGGGCTGCTCGACGCCGTGGTCGCGGTGGAGCAGCGCGCCTACAGCCACCCGTGGTCGCGCGGCAACTTCGCCGACGCGCTGGCCGTGGGCTACCAGGCGCAGTGCCTGATGGCCGGCGACGACGACACGCTGATCGGCTACTTCATCGCCATGAAAGGCGTGGACGAGGTGCACCTGCTCAACATCACCGTGGCGCCGGAGTTCCAGCGCCAGGGCTGGGCCGTGCTGATGCTGGACGCGCTGGCGCTCTGGGCGCGTGGCCAGGGCGCCGAGTGGCTGTGGCTGGAAGTGCGCCTGTCCAACGTGCGGGCGCAGCAGGTGTACCTGCGGCGCGGCTTCAACCGCGTGGGCGTGCGCCGCGGCTACTACCCGGCCGGGCGCGGCGAGCGCGAGGACGCGGTGGTCATGAGCCTGAAGGTATGACCCACCTGTGCTGCGTTGCGCGCGTCTTCCCCCGGAGGGGGACGCCGCTGGTGCCCGGGGGGACCCAGGGCATGGCGGCCCCGAACCAGTGGCCGGCCCTGGCTCGCTTGTCTTCGGTCGCGGCCTTGGGGGGCGTGTGTGCGCCGACTTTCATCCCCGGCTGCTCCGGTCTGGAGGCGCGCCTGTGACGCTCGACGCGCGGCAGCGGGCCATGCTGGCAGAGATGGGGGTGCGGGTGTGGCAGCCCGAGCCGGTCGCGCGCGTGGCCGAACCTTCCGAGCAGGCGCCCGCCGAGGCCCCGGCGGTCACGGTGACGGTGCGGGATGCTTCTGAAACCATAGCTGTCGGCGCCCGCCAGCAGCCGGCTGGAAGCCCAAAACATGCTGAAACGGCGGTGCCGCGGCCACGTGCCGCGGCGCCCGTCGGCACGGGTCCTGCGGCACCCGCCCAAGCCGCGCCGGCGGCGGCGCTGGGCCCGCGGCCGGAGGGTGTGGCGCAGATGGACTGGCCCGCGCTCGAAGCCGCCGTGGCCGGCTGCCGCGCTTGCGGGCTGTGCGCCGGGCGCACGAACACGGTGTTCGGCATCGGCAGCCATCAGGCCGACTGGATGGTGATCGGCGAGGCGCCGGGCGAGAACGAAGACCGCCAGGGCCAGCCCTTCGTCGGCCAGGCCGGCAAGCTGCTGGACCAGATGCTGGCCGCCATCGGCGTCTCGCGCGACGCCGGGATTGATACCAATTTGATAGCTGGCGGCGCCGGTGAAATAAGGGCTGGAGGCCCGAAAGACCCTGAAAACGGTGCGAACGAACCGCGCCAGGGCGTGTTCATCGCCAACGTGCTCAAGTGCCGCCCGCCCGGCAACCGCAACCCGCTGCCGGAGGAGATTGCCCAATGCGAGCCCTACCTGCGCCGCCAGGTCGCGCTGGTGCGGCCGAAGATCATCCTGGCCATGGGGCGCTTCGCCGTGCAGTCGCTCCTGCAGACCAGCGAGCCCATCGGCCGCCTGCGCGGCCGCGTGCACCGCTACCAAGGCGTGCCGGTGATCGTCACCTACCACCCCGCCTACCTGCTGCGTGCCCTGCCGGAGAAAGCCAAGGCCTGGGAAGACCTGTGCCTGGCGCTGGCGACGGCGGAGAGCCAGACGCGCGAGGGCTGACGGCGCCCGCGCCCCGGGGCGATCACCTGGCGGCGGGCCCCATGTCGGCGGTCGGCAGGATGTCGGCGAACGCACGGCACCAGATGGCCGTGAGCGTGGCCACCACCTCCTTGATGGAGCCCGCCGTGGCGACGACGTGGCGGTCTTCGTACAGGTAGATCGCCGCCAGGTACTGGTCCACCATGCCGCCGAGTGCGTAGGCGCGCCGCCGGATGTCGCGCGCCGTGGGCCCGGCGGCACCCTGCCGGCGCCGCATGGCGCGCACCACCTGTTCGATCCATTCCTGGTTGAACGCGCTGAAGATCGCCCGCGCCTCGGGGAAGGTGTCGAAGTGGTGCAGCAGGCACTTCATCAGCCCGCGGTTGGCGCGGAACAGCTCGCAGTAGGTGCGCGTGGAGCGGGTAACCGAGTCCTGGAACGACGCGCTGCCCGCGGCCGCCGCCAGCATCCGCTCGCGCAGGAAGGCGATGAAGTCGTGCAGCACCGCCGCGACCAGCTCGTTGCGGCTGCCGAAATACTGGTACAGCGTGCCTTGCGCAATGCCGGCCTGGCGGCCGATGTCCTGCACCGTCAGCGCGTCCAGCGACATGCCTTCCAGCAGCTCGCAGGCGGCCCAGCGGATGCGCGCCTGCGTGCGCGGACCCTTGCGCAGGCCGGCGTCCTCCGACTGGCCGAGCAACAGCGTCCGGTAGGCCAAGGCGTTGCCGGGGGTCGTGGCGTTCTTCGTCATGGTGTGGCATTATCCGGCTGTTCCAGAAAACTGACGTCATATTCAGAAATGAGCGCGTTGACGCAACCTGTCTCCCCGGCCGCCGCCGATCGCTGCCAGCATGCGCTGTGGGACGAACTGGCCCGCGCGGCGTCCGAAGTGCCGGATGCGCCGTTCCTCCGGATGGCCTCGGGTGACCTGAGTTTCGGCGCCATGGAGCGCCAGGCGTCGTCGCTGGCCGCCGGCCTGCGGCGCCTGGGCGTGGCGGCGGGTGCCAACGTGAGCCTGCTGCTGCCCAATTGCGCGGAGTTCGTGGTGACCTGGTTCGCCCTGGCGCGGCTGGGTGCGGCTACGGCGCCCGTCAACACCGCCATGCGCGGAAGCCTGCTGCGCGATGCGCTGGCGCTGGTCGGCAGCAAGGTGCTGGTGGTGCACGAGACGCTGTGGCCGCAGTTCGAGGCGGTGCGCGCCGAACTGCCGGGGCTGAAGACGCTCATCGTCGTCGGCCAGCCGCCGGCCGGCACGCAGGCCTGGTCGGCGCTGCTGGCGGGCGGGCCTGACGGCGCTTCCCCGGCGGACGTGCACTTCTCGTCGCTGTGCCTGCTGCTCTACACCTCCGGCTCCACCGGCCGCTCCAAGGCGGTGCGCATCAGCCACCGCTTCGTGCTGCGGCAGGCGCGCGGCGTGATCGACGGCCTCGGCCTGCGCGCCGACGACGTGCTGTACTGCCCCTACCCGCTGTTCCACCTGGACGCGGCGGTGATGACGGTGGCGCCTGCGCTGCTGCTGCGCGGGGTGGCGGCCATCGGCGAGCGCTTCAGCGTCTCGCGCTACTGGGACGAGGTGCGCGCCTTCCAGGCCACGGTGTTCGACTTCATGGGCGCCACGCTCACCATGCTGTGGAAGCAACCCGCCGGCCCGCGCGACCGCGAGCACCGCGCGCGCCTGGGCTGGGGCGTGCCGCTGCCGGCCTGGGCGCCGCAGTTCGAGCAGCGCTTCGGCTGCAGGCTGGTCGAGCTGTACGGCTCGACCGAGGTCGGCGCCATCCTCTACACCCCGCTGGACGAACCGGCGCGCCCGGGCTCCTGCGGCAAGCTGCGCGGCCCCTGGCGGGTCATGCTGGCGGACGCCGACGGCTTCGAGGTGCCGGTGGGCACGCCCGGCGAACTGCTGGTGCGGCCGGAGGAGCCTTCCGTGCTGATGGACGGCTACTGGGGCCAGCCGCAGGAGAGCCTGCAGGCGCTGCGCAACCAGTGGTTCCACACCGGCGACCTGCTGCGGCGCGATGAGGACGGCTGGTACTACTTCGTCGGCCGGGCCAAGGACGTCGTCCGCCGCCGTGGCGAGAACATCTCGGCCGCCGAGGTGGAGCAGGCCATCGAGGAGCACCCGGCGGTGCTCGAGTGCGCCGTCATCGGCGTGCCGAGCGAGCTGACCGAGGAAGACGTGATGGCCTGGGTGGTGCCCCGCCCCGGCCAGCCTTTGCGCGCCGACGAACTGGCCGCCTGGTGCGGCGGGCGCATGGCCGGCTTCATGGTGCCGCGCTTCGTCCGCATCGTGGATGAATTGCCCAAGACCCCGACCGACAAGGTCGAGAAGACCCGTCTGCGCGAACAGGGTGCCGCCGGCGCCTGGGACCGCGAAGCACCGTCACACTGAACAAGGAGATGTCCCGATGAGTACCCCCACCTCTTGCGCCACGCTGCACGCCGAAGGGCCGGTGAGCGTCGTCACGCTGAACCGGCCGGAGCGGCTCAACGCCATCGGCGGCGCGCTGCTGCCCGATCTGCACCGCGCGCTGGTGGCCGCGCACGACGACCCGGCGACCCGGGTCATCGTCCTCACCGGCGCCGGCCGCGCGTTCTGCGCCGGCGACGACCTCAAGGAGTTCGATGCCCAGGCGGCCACGCCACAGTCGGTGGCGGACACTTGCAGCGCGATCCAGGGGATCACGCGCGACATCATGTTCGGCCCCAAGCTGGTGATCGGCGCGGTGCACGGCTATGCGGTGGGCGGCGGGCTGGAGTGGCTGCTGAACTGCGATCTGGTGGTGGCGGCCGATGATCTGGTGGCCTTCTTCCCCGAGATGCAGCTGGGCCACTTCGTCACCGGTGGCGTAACGCATCTGCTGCCCCAGGCGGTGGGCCATCAACGCGCGATGGAGCTGTTCGTGCTGGGCGAGCGCCAGGACGCCCAGGCGCTGCACCGGCTGGGCCTGGTCAACCGCGTGGTGCCGCGCGCCGGGCTGCTGCCCGCCGCCATGGCCATGGCCGGGCAGGTGGCAGAGCGCTCCGCCTTCGCCACGTCGCGGCTCAAGCGGGTGCTGACCACCGGGCAGGGGCCGCAGCTGTCGGGCGCGCTGGAGCAGGAGCGCCAGGCGGCGATGGCGTGCTTCTCCAGCCAGGACACGGCCGAGCGCATCGCCGCTCGCGGCCTGGGGCGGGCATGATCGTCCTCCACCACTGCGTCAGCGCGCGGTCGTTCCGGCCGCTCTGGATGCTGGAGGAGCTGGGGCTGCCCTACCGGCTCGAGATGCTGCCGTTCCCGCCGCGCTTCGCGCAGCGCTCGTACCTGGAGATCAACCCGCTGGGCACCGTGCCGCTGATGGTGGACGGCGCCACGCGCATGACCGAATCCGCCGCCATCTGCCAATACCTGGCCGAGCGCGCCGCGCCCACGCCGCTGCGGGTCGGTGCGGACGAGGCGGACTTCGGCCCTTACCTGAATTGGCTGCACTTCGGCGAAGCCACGCTCACTTTCCCGCAGACCCTGGTGCTGCGCTACACCCGCTTCGAGCCGCCCGAGCGGCGCCTGCCCACGGTGGCGCAGGACTACACGCGCTGGTTCCTGGCACGGCTGCGCGCGCTGGACCCGGTGCTGGCGGCATCGGACTATCTTTGCGCGGGCCGCTTCACGGCGGCCGACGTCTCGGTGGGCTACGCGCTGCTGGCGGCCCAGCACCTCGGGCTGGTCGACGCGTTCACGCCCCATGTGCGCCAGTACTGGGAGCGCCTGCAGCGCCGCGAGGCCTACCAGCGCGCCCTGCAGGTGCAGCACGACGAGGCCGTGCGCCAGGGTGTATCGCCCACGCCCGCGCCCGACCTGTGGTTCGAAGCGGCGTCCTGAAGCCACGCGTCGTGGGCCAGCTCTCGGCCCGCCGCCCTATCATCGGCCCATGCCCGCCGGCCTGGACATCACCGACCTGGAAGCCGCCATCAACCACTGGCGCGCCCGCGCGCCGGCTGGCGCTGGTGCCGCGCTGGCGCCCGAGGTGGCGGCGCTGGCCGAGGTGTATGGCCGCATGGTGCATGGACAATTGAAAGAGTGTGCGCACGCTGACTTGCCGGCGCCAGCGCTCGCCGCCTGGCTGGCCTGGTACGCCACCACGCCGGACACGCCGTGCATCGCGATCTGCTCCACCAGCCAGGGCGACGCCGTCTGCAAGGGCTGCGGGCGCACCGACCAGGAGGTGCAGCACTGGCCGGCGCTGCACCCGCTGGACAAGCGGGCGGTGTGGCGGCGCATCACGCTGCAGGGCACGGCCTGGCGCTTCAACCGCTATGCCGAGCGCGCTGCCGGGGCACCGGCGGGCGCCGTCACAGACTTCTAGCCTGGCAGGCCCGAGCGTCGAAAAATACCGCTGCGGCGGGCACTTGCGATTTGCCACGGGTGCCGCAAACTGTTCTAATTGCGGGTTCCGAAGGGGAGTAGCTCCCTCAAGCCGCCCGGTGCCTTGCAGGCCGGGCAGCGTCGGCGGGTCGTCAATACGAAGCCAGTGCGCCAGCACCCGTGCTTCCGGGCCGCCGGGCCGCACCAGACCGTCACACCGTCTGGCCGCGTGCCGAGCAAGACCTTCGACAGGCACCGCGCTTTTGCGCGCGGCTGGCCGGTGTCGAAGGTGTGCGTGTGGTTCGGGTCAGGCCAGAGCGGCCGGCGCCCAACAACCTCCAACATGATCCGATGCCAGGCCGGCCCCGCAGGTGCGCGGTTTCGGGCTGTGCCGGCCCATGGATTTCCCAACCAAGGGTGCTGCTTCATGGAATTTCTTTCAACCGCCTGGTGGTCCGCGCTGCTGGCCATCGTCCTGATCGACCTGGTGCTGGCCGGCGACAACGCCATCGTCATCGCCCTGGCCGCGCGCAACCTGCCTAAACATCTGCAGAAGAAGGCCATCCTGTGGGGCACGGTGGGTGCCATCGGCGTGCGCACGCTGATGACGCTGGTGGTGGTCTGGCTGCTCAAGATCCCTGGCCTGATGCTGGTCGGCGGCCTGGGCCTGCTGTGGATCGCCTACAAGCTGGTGGCCGACCAGGGCGACGGCGACGAGGAGCACGGCCCCGCCGCCAGCACCTTCTGGGGCGCCATGAAGACCATCGTGGTGGCCGACGCGCTGATGGGCATCGACAACGTGCTGGGCGTGGCCGGCGCGGCGCACGGCGCCATGGACCTGGTGGTGATCGGCCTGCTGATCAGCGTGCCCATCGTGGTGTTCGGCAGCACCGTGGTGCTGAAGCTGGTGGAGCGCTTCCCCATCATCATCTGGCTGGGCGCGGGTGTGCTGGCGTACACGGCGGCCAAGATGGTGGTCGGCGAGCCGCTGCTGGCCGGCTGGTTCGGCACCCGCGAGGCGCCGGTGCACCTGCTGCGCTGGGCCTTGGAGGCGGTGTGCGTGGCCGGCGTGCTGGGCGTGGCCTGGCTGGCCACGCGGCGACGTCCGCAGGCGCAGGGGGCTGCCGCCGCGGCGGCGCCGGAAGCGCCGCGCTGAGGCCCGCGCTGCGCCCCCGCCCAGGCCCGCTTGCGCTATGCTGGCGTCATGAAACTGATCCTCAAATGGGTGCTTTCGGCCGCCGCCCTGCTGCTGGTGGCCTACCTCTACCCGGGCGTGCAGGTGGCCAGCTTTGGTGCGGCGCTGATCGCGGCGCTGGTGATCGGCCTGCTCAACATGCTGGTGCGGCCGGTGCTGGTGGTGCTGACGATTCCCATCACCATCCTCACGCTGGGGCTGTTCCTGTTCGTCATCAACGCGCTGATGTTCTGGTCCGCCTCGGGCATTCTGGCGGGGTTCCACGTCAGTGGCTTCGTGGCCGCGCTGATCGGCTCGCTGATCTACTCGTTGCTGGGCGTGGGCATCGACGCGGTGGTCAGCTGACACCCCCTGACTCGCCTGCGGCGCCTTCCCCTCTCTCTTCGGGGGGGGGGGACGACGCCAGGGGCCGGTACAAGCCCGGCCTCGGCGTCTACCCGCATGGCCGGCTCCGCGGCCTTCGGATCATGAGGTCGTGGCTGGCCAAATTTGCTATATATTAAATAGCTGTCTGCGCCCTCCGTATAAGGGCTATGGGCTATTTCGACCATGAAAACGGCGCCTTGCGGCGCCGTTGCTTTTTGGGATGCCGCAGGGCATGTTCAGCGCAGCTTCTTCTCGGCTTCCTGCTGCTGGCGCAGCGCGGCCTGGGTTTCGCGCATGCGGGCGTCGACGATGCTGGCTTCGATCAGGTCGGCGTTGCCGCCGGGGTGCTGGCGCGAGTAATCCTGTGCGGCACGGAAGCGGTTGACGGCGCCCTGGTAGTCCAGCTCGGCCACCTGCACCTCGGCTTCGGCGCGCAGGCTGCGCAGGGTCTGGCCCTGGGCGGCCCAGGCGGCGGCGAGCTGCTGCCAGGCGCCGGCGTCGCGCGGATGATCCGCCACCCAGGGTTGCAGGCTGTCGCTGGCCTGGGCCGCGGCGTTGGTGGCGATGAGCGCGCGGGCGCGCAGCAGCAGCTCGGGCCGGCCGGCCTCTCCCTTGGGGTCGTCGGCGCGGGTGGGCACGCCGGGCAGCAGCGTCAGCACGCGCTGCGGCTGGCCGGCCTTGAGGGCCAGCTCGGCCTGCAGCAGCCGTGCCTGGCGGGCGGCGCGGGCGTCGGCCGCCACCAGCGGCGCCAGATCGGCGGCGGCGCGCTCGGCCTGCTCGGGCTCGCGCAGCTCGGAATGCGCCAGCGCGGCGGCGTACAAAGCGGCGGCGCGGCGCGGCGCCGGCTGCTTGGCGAAGCCGGGGGTCTGCGGCTCGCCGGCCCACTGCCGCAGCACGTCGATGCCGGGGCGCGAGAGCACGCGTGCCCGCGCCGCCACCAGCAGCGTCTCCAGGTCCTGCGGCGGATTGCCGTTGGAAACGCCTTCGCGCTGGCGCATGTCGGCGATGCGCTGGGTGGTGAGCGGGTGGCTGCGCAGGTAGGGCCAGTCGCCGTTGTCGGACAGGCGCTGCGCCTTCTGCAGCGTCTCGAACATGGCGCCGAAGCCGCTCGGCGTGAAGCCGGCCTGGGTGGCGATGCCGTAGCCGATGCGGTCGGCCTCGCGCTCCATGTCGCGCGAGTAGTTGAGCTGCTGCTGGATACCCGCCGCCTGCCCGCCGATGATCATGGCCGCGCCGGCCTGCGGGTTCTTGCTGGCCGCGATCAGCCCGGCCACGACGGCGGCCACCACCAGCGGCGTCTGGCGCGACTGCTGGCCCAGCATGCGCGCGATGTGGCGCTGCGTGATGTGGCTCATCTCATGCGCCAGCACCGCGGCCAGCTCGTCGCGCGAGCTCACCACGCCCACCAGCGCCGTGTGCAGCCCGAAGTAGCCGCCGGGCAGCGCGAAGGCGTTGATGGTGTGGTCGCGCCCGATCAGCACCTGCCAGGCGTAGCGCTCGTCCAGCTCGGGCGGCAGCTCGCCGCGCGCGCGGGCGCCGGCCAGCAGGCGGCGCCAGATGCCGTCCACGTACTCGCCCAGCACGGGGTCGTCAAGGTAGTCCGGGTCGCGGAACAGCTCGCGGATCACGGCGTCGCCCAGCTTGCGCTCGGCCAGCGGCGTCATCTCGCCGGCGTCGCCCAGCGACGGCAGGCCGCGCTGCACCGGCGGCGGCGAGGTGCCCGGCAGCTGCGCCCGGGCGGCGGCCAGGGGCAGCGTCAATGCTATGATTACAATAGCTGTCTGCGCTCGTCGGGTAAGGGCTGGAGCCACTTTTTGCCTGAAATTCCGGGGTGGGTGCGCAGCCCGTGGAGCGGGTGCGCGGAAAGGGTGCCACGTATGATGCCGCAACCCCGCCCGCCGTTCCCGCTGTTTCCGCCATCGCGGCCCCTGTTGCCGCCTGTCACCATGAAGCCCGATCGTCCCGCCCCCGCTGCCTCACCCCTGACCCACTTCGACGCCCAGGGCCAGGCCCACATGGTCGACGTCGGTGCCAAGGCCGCCACCCACCGCGTGGCCGTGGCCGGCGGCCGCATCGAGATGCAGCCCGAAACGCTGGCGCTGATCGAGCAGGGCACGGCGAAGAAGGGCGACGTGTTGGGCATCGCCCGCATCGCCGGCATCATGGCCGCCAAGAAGACGAGCGAGCTGATCCCGCTCTGCCACCCGCTGGCGCTGAGCCGCGTCGCCATCGAGTTCGAAGCTGCCGCCGCCAGCGGCACGGGCGCCGCGGCCGTTGCCTGCACCGCCACCGTCGAAACCACCGGCCCCACCGGCGTGGAGATGGAAGCCCTCACCGCCGTCAACGTCGCCCTGCTGACGATCTACGACATGTGCAAGGCCGCCGACCGCGGCATGACCATCACCGGCGTGCGCCTGCTGGAAAAGCGCGGTGGCAAGTCGGGGCACTTCGTCGCAGCGGACTGATCGCCGAGCCATTCCGCCGGCGCCCGTAGCGGTGCAACGGTATGCGGTGTGCGGCGAGATTTGCAAGGCGATATGAGCGTCTGGTCGTTGTCCGGCCGTCGTCTAACGCTATTAAATAAGCAGCAATTCAAGGCTTGCCATCCGCCACGCCGGCGTCGCCACCGGCCGTGCCGCCGGCGCTGCTGGCCGGCGCTGCGCTGGCCGCCGCCAAAAGCGCGCGCGCCTGGTCCAGCGCCTGGCGGTTGCCGTCGCTCCAGGCCTTGTATTCCTTGGGGAAGGCGGCCTTGAAGCGGGCCAGGTGCACCAGGGCCAGGTCGTCCAGGCCCAGCCAGGTGGCGCTTTCGATCACGCGCGCGATCACCCGCGGTTCAGGCGAGAAATGCAGCGTCAGCAGCGCGGCCGGCAGCATCCAGGCGGCGTTGGCGCGGCTGGGCTCGCGCATGGTGATCTCGGCAAACAGCACGGCGTCGCCGAACAGCCAGGATTTCTGCGCCTGGGCCAGCGTGTCGTCGCGGTAGGCGGGCAGGCGCTGGCTTTCGGGCAGGTAGAGCTGGCTGACGCGCCGATAGTCCCAGGCGGCGTAGGCGGTGGCGGCCAGCAGCAGCGCCGCCAGCAGCCAGCGCGCGCCGTCGATCACCGCGCTGTAGCCTGTGTCTGGAGCCGCTGAGCTGCGCGCAAACACACGCGCCGGCCGGTGCCGCGTGTGCCACAGCAGCCAGATGCTGGCGAGCGCTGCGATCTGGAACGGCCCGTACCACAGCGGGTACTCCACCATGCTGTGCAGGGCGATGGCGCCCAGCACGCCCCAGGCCAGCTGGCGCGTGGCATCGGTCTCGGCCCAGGGCCGGCCGCGCCAGACCAGCCAGGCGGCCAGCGCGCAGGCCAGCACGGCCACCGGCACGCCCAGCTCCACCGCCAGGTGCAGCGGCAGGTTGTGCGCGTTGTCCAGGATGTGGCAGAAACGCGGGCCGTCGAACAGCGTGATGTAGTGCGCCCAGGCCAGCTCGCCCCAGCCCCAGCCGGTGAGCGGCTTGAGGCTGATCAGGTGCAGCACGTTGCTCCACAGGATCAGCCGGCTGCCGCAGGTGGATTCGGCATGCTGCAGGCGCTCCACCAGGTCGCGCCCGGTCTGCCCTTCGCCGCTCTGCAGCGCCCAGGGCAGCACCAGCGCCGCCAGCACGTAGACGGCCAGCACGGCCGCGGCCACCAGCGCCAGGCGGCGCCAGCCGGCGCCGGGTTCGCCCTCTTCGGCAGCGCTACCGCGCTGGTCGGCGGCGCGCGCCCACCACAGCACCAGCGCGCCCAGCAGCAGCAACTCGGTCAGCCCCACGCGCGACGCGGTGGCCGCCAGCGCCGCCAGCAGCAGCGCCGCCAGCGCGCCGGCCAGCGGGCGCAGGCGGGCGTCGTGCGCGCACCACCAGCGCAGCGCCAGCAGGCCGATCACCAGCAGTGTGGCCAGCTGGTTGGGCTGGCGCAGGTTGCCAAAGGCCTGGCCCGGCACGGCCTGGTTGATCCAGGGGTAGAACGGCGCCTCCAGATGGAAGTACTGCAGCAGCCCGATCAGGCTGCTCAGCAGCGCCGCCGCCAGCCAGCCGCTGGCGGCCACGGCGGCACCGCCATCGGGCGCGCGGCGCGGCCACAGCGCCAGCAGCGGCACCGCCACCGCGGCAGCCACCAGGTAAGGCTCCACCGCCGCCGACGGGCCCGAGGTGAAGGGCCACAGCCAGGGCAGGGCGAGCAGGGCCGCCAGCACGGCATGAGCGGGTTGCAAGGGCATGGGGGCGGATTGTGCCAAGCCAGGGCCTGCCATCGCCGGCTGCGCGTGGGCTACAGTCGGGCCGCTTCAGGCCCACCCACCTTCAAGGCTCCCCCTTGGCCCTCAAATCCACCGTCTTCAAGGCCGATCTGCAACTGGCCGACATCGACCACGGCTGCTACACCGACCTGCAGCTCACCCTGGCCCGCCACCCCAGCGAGACCGACGAGCGCCTGATGGTCAGGCTGGCCGCGCTGGCCCTCAACGCGCATCAGGTGCACGACCTGTGTGGCGGCGACGGCCGCATCGGCTTTGGCGCTGGCCTCTCCAGCCCCGACGAGCCCGACGTGCAGCTCACCGATTTCACCGGCCGCACTCGCCTGTGGATCGAGGTCGGCCAGCCCGACGACAAGCCGCTGGCCAAGGCCTGCTCCAGGGCCGACCAGGTGATCGTCTACGCCTACGGCCCGGCGGCCGAGGTCTGGTGGCGCGGCATCGAAGGCAAGCTCAACCGGCTCGACAAACTGAGCGTCTGGCGCCTGCCCGCCGCCGAAGCCCAGGCCCTGGCCGGCCTGGCCGAACGCAGCATGCAGCTGCAGGCCACGGTGCAGGAAGGCGTGCTCACGCTCTCCAGCGGCCTGGGCAGCGTGAGCGTGGAGGCAGGGCGGTGGAAGTGAGGCTGGGCCGTAGGTCGCCCTAGAACGGCATGTTGGGTGGGTAGATCAGCTCGGAACTGCAGCCCGCGCGTTGGCCGACAGTTTCCGCCAGCGCCGCGTCGCTCGGCGGTACCGGCAGCAATGGCCCAATCTCCGGGTTGGCGATGAGTGGGCCGCCGCCGAGGAACAGGAGTGCCTGCGCGCCCGTATCGCACGGCCAGGCCAGGCCAGGCTGCAGATAGACGGCGCCCTGCACGCGCATCAAGCCCAGGAAGGTGTTGTCGGTGGCATAGTCGGCGCGGTACTTGTTGGCCAGCACGCCGCCCGCGTCCTGCGCGGGCAGCAGATGAAGCTGCCGCGGGCGGTCGCTGTTGGCATCGGGCCAGAACACGGCTTCACCCTGGCAGCTGGCGTTGTCACCGAACACGGCGGTGCCGTACGCGGAGGTCAGCACGAAGGGGCTGGTCGGCGCCAGAAAGCGGAACATGTAGCGTTCCGATCCGCCGTCCTGGCGGTAGTGGCACGCGGCGTCCGGTGGCCGGAACCCGACCGGATCCACAAACCGCTCCTGAAAGAGGGTGTTCAGCAGGCGTTCGCCGCCCCCCTCGGTTGGTAGCGGCTGGGCCGCACCGGGCGCGTTATCGGTCAAGCGGGTGAAGCAGGCGCTACCGGCGTACTCGACCTGGGCCGCCGCCACGTCCGCAGCCGAGCCGTAGTAGCTGTTGTCCTGCGGCGGTGAGCCTGTGGGCACGACGCTGCCCAGATCGGCCAGCGCGCACAGCCGGTCAGCGCGCACCGGGATCCAGATCGAACGGAACCCCACCGCGTAACTGGTGCTGGGCGCCGACGGCGTCACGTAGGTGTGTACGGCCAGGCCCCGGTTGAAAAGGAACTCGCCGGCGCTTTCGGTGGCCGCCAGGGTGGTGCGCTCGGTGCGTGTACCCGACACCACGTCGCCCAGCTGCGGGGTACCGGAACAGTTGGCGCCTGGGTACGTGGCCTGTAGCAATTGCACGTCCATCTGGTCGTTGGTCGCGCGGGTGATGCGCAGCACATCGCGCGTGGGCCCATCGCCGAACCCCTGGCAGGTTTCGCTGACCCAGTCACCGGTGTAGCTGTCCACACCGCCCGTCGGGGCTGCGGGCGTCGGCGCGGGGGTGGGCGCACTGTCGTTGCCGCCACCGCAGGCGGTGGCCAGCACGACCGCCATCAACATGGCAACGGTTCGTGTGGTGGCCGGAAAGGTGCGCCGGGCACCGGGTGCCCAAGTCTTGTCGGCGTTCGCGGCCCTGGGAGCGGCGCCGTGGCCGGGGGGTTGAAAATGAGCATTCACTTTCGGCTAACTCCTTGGTGGATAAGGCCGCTGGCACAAGGCTGCTTTCGAGATTCAGTATAGCGACGGTGCATGTGAGCGCGGAAGCGGGGCGGTGGAAGTGAGGGCGGGTCGGGCAGAGCCAGCACCTGATTTCAGCATTCAATCGCCCTGCAGCCTTTATCTGGCAGCCGCAGACAGCTAGCGCTTCAATAGCAACTCAGTCCGCCGGCATCCACGCCCCGCAGTTCCAGCACTGCTCGAAGCCGCCTTCCACCTGCTCGCCGCAGCCGGGGCAGACCCAGCGGCGCTGGGGGATGCGGGCGAGTTCGGCGAGCAGGGCGCGGGCGGGGGCTTCGTGCTCGTCGTGGCGCAGCCAGATCTCCGGCAGGCACTGGTCGGGCGGCAGTTCGCCGGCGGCGCCGGCCAGGTACAGGCGCTGCACCACGGCGGGGTAGCCGGCTTCGGTGAGCAGGTCGGCCCAGACCTGGGCGATGGCGGCGTTGGGGGCGTGCTGCAGGCGGCGCATGGCAGGTGCGGCGTCAGCGCCCCAGCGTGGGTGAGGAGCGCAGCGGTGGCGTCGGCGCGGCGGGTGCGGCTTCGGCCTCCTCGGCTTCTTCGGCGTGCAGTGGCTCGGTGAGCGCGCGCAGCGTGCGGCGCAGCTGGGCCGGCTCGACGGGCTTGAACAGCACCGCCAGCTGGCTGCCCAGCGCCAGGCGCACGCGGGACGGGTCGGTGTCGCCGGTGACGAGCGCGGCGGGGATCTGCCAGCCGGCGGCCTGGCGCAGGGCGGCGGCGGCCTGCAGGCCATCGGCCGGGCCAGCGAGGCGGAAATCCAGCAGCATCACGGCGATGGCGCCGGGCTGGCCCTGCTGGTCGGCGCGGCCGTGGGCGCGCACGTGGGCCAGCGCCTCGTCCAGGCTGGCGGCGGTGTGCACGGCGGCGCAGTGCGGCGCCAGCCAGCTGGCCAGCGCCAGGCGCACGGGGGCTTCGTCGTCGAGCACCAGCACGCTGCCGGGCAGGCCGAGCGGGGTGTCGGTGGCGGCGTCGGGCGCGGCGGCGATGGCGGCGATGTCGGCCTGGGCGGCCTCGGCGGTGGCCAGCGGCAGGTCCAGCCAGAACACGCTGCCGCGGCCGGGGCGCGAGCGCAGCTGCACCTCGGAGCCCAGCAGGCGCGCGGTGCGCTGCACGATGGACAGGCCCAGCCCCAGGCCCTGCGCGCGGTCGCGCTGCGGGTTGTCGGTCTGGAAGAACTCGTTGAAGACGCTGTGCTGATGCTCGGACGGGATGCCGCGTCCGGTGTCCCACACGGCCAGCCGCACCCGGTCGCCCCGGCGGCGGGCGGCGATCAGCACGCCGCCGCTCTGGGTGTACTTGAGCGCGTTGTCCACCAGGTTGGTGAGCACGCGGTGCAGCAGGTCGGGGTCGGTGCGCACGGCCAGGTTGCCGTCGCGAAAGCGCAGCTGCAGGTGCTTGTCGTTGGCGCGCGGCTCGTGCACCTCGTACAGGCGCACGCAGAGGTCTTCCACGCTGACCACGCGCTCGCGCACCGGCACGGCGCCGGCATCGAGGCGTGAGATCTCCAGCATGTCGCCCAGCAGCAGGCCGACCTGGCGCGTGGCGTGGGCGGCGTGCTCGGCCACCGGCTGCAGCGCCGGGTCGCGCACGTTGCGGCGCAGGGTGTCGGTGAGCAGGGTGAGCGCGTACACCGGCTGGCGCAGGTCGTGGTTGGCGGCGGCGAAGAAGCGCGCGCGCTCGGCGTGCAGGCGCTCCAGCTCGGCCGCCTGGGCCACCACCTGGTCGGACAGCGCCTGCTTCAGCAGCAGCGTCTCCAGGTTGCGGATCAGCGAGGCGCGCTGGCTGATGGCGTAGCGCATCATGATGGCGCCGAACTGCAGCGCGGCGAAGGCCAGCAGCCAGTTCCAGCGCCCGCCCTGCAGCGCGAAGTACAGCGTGAGCGAGGCCGTCATGGCGATCAGCCAGGTGTAGGTGGCCCAGCGCGACGGCGCCACCGCCGGCACCGACGCCGCCATCACCCCGAACAGCAGCATGCACAGGATGCCGCTGTACTGCACCGCGCCGCCCGCGGGCATCAGCACCCACGGCACCAGCGCCCAGCAGGCCGTGCACCACCACATGGGCAGCAGGTAGGCCAGCAGGCCCCCGGGCTGGCCTTCGGGGTAGCGCGCGGGCGGGTAGCGGCGCAGGTTGCGGCGGTGGTTCAGGAACACCATCGCGTGCCCGCTGAGCAGCGCCGCCGCCCACGCAAAGGCGCCGGCGGAGCCGCTGATCAGGTAGAAGAAGCCCGCCGTGGTCAGGGCCGCGACGGCGGCCGAGGGCAGGCTTTCCCAGCCGTGCGTGTAGAGCTGGCGCAGCAGGCGCTGGTCAATGCTCTCGCGCAGCGCCGCGCTGTCCGTTGGGGCGGACGCGGCAGGGGTGGCGGGCGGCAGCGGGCTCATGGCGCGGTGGCGGGGGTGTGCGCCCATCATAGGCAGGTTGCGACCGCCCGCACCAGCACCGCACGCCGGTGCGCTTAAGCTACCTATTCAATAGCTGCCTGCGCCCGTCACGCAAGGGCCGGAGGCCCAAAAGGCTTGAAACGCGCTAACGGCTGCTGCGCGACACGCCGGCATCCACCGTGCCGTACACCGTCACGCCGCTGCCGGACGAGGCGCCGGTGCTGCCGCCGCTGCCGGTGGTCACGCAGCCGCCCAGCAGCATGGCCAGGGCGGTGGCGGCGATCCAGGTGGTGAACTGCTTCATGCAGGGACCTTGGTTGCTTGCATGGCCCCAGTATGCCGCCGCACCGGCGGCGGGGTGTAACGGTTGTGCAGGGCCTGTCCGGCGAGGCGGTCGAACGCCCAGGCTTGCAAGGGCTCCGCGCGACCGATCACGGACGTGGTCTGCAGCGGTCGCTCCCAATCGCCGCGGAGCAGGCGACGCCAGCGAACGCCGTGCTCGGGCTTGCACCGAGCACTGGCGTTGTCCCCCCTCCCGAAGAGAGAGGGGGGAAGCGGCGTCAGCCGCTCAGGGGGGTGTCCCTGTTTCCGCACGCGGGAGCAGCCAGAACCCCACGCCACCGGCCGCCAGCATCAGCGCCATGGTGGCCAGCGCGCCGGCAAAGGGCTCGAAGCCGAACGACTTGGCGGCGGTGGCGGCCACGCCGCTGACCCACTGCATCAGCGACACGCCCAGGAACATGGCCATGGTGAACAGCGACAGCGCGCGCCCGCGCGCCGCCGCCGGGTAGGCGCCGTACACGTAGCCGTACTGCAGCAGCCCGTAACCCGACAGCGCGCCGTAGACGATGGGCAGCGCCACGTCCAGCCACAGGCTGCGCGCGAAGGCCATGGCCAGCAGCAGCAGCCCGGCCGTGAGCGAGAAGCCGATCAGCCAGCGCACGCGGCGCTCGCCGCCCGGGTCGAGCCGGCCGAACACCGCCGGGCTGACCATGCTGCCCAGCGTCATCAGCAGCGCCACGTTGCCGCTCTGCACCAGCGACAGGCCGTGCCGCTCGATCAGGATCGGCCCCAGCCACAGCCCGCGCAGCGTGATGAAGCCGGCATACGCCACCAGCGCGTAGGCCACCAGCCCGGCCGTGTGCGGCAGCCGGAACAGCTGCAGCAGACCGCCCATGGCCTGCCAGACGCTCTGGCGTTCCTGCGTCGCCGCTTCAGGGGCGGGCTCGGACGCGGCGTCGCGCACGCGCAGGAAGATCGCCATCCACGCCGCCACGCCCAGCAGCGCCAGCGCGCCGTAGGACCAGCGCCACGACGTGGCCTCGATCAGCGCCGCCAGCGGCGTGGCGGTGAGCAGCACGCCCAGGCCGCTCACGCTCATCACCACGCCCGAGGTGGCGGTAAAGCGGTCGGCGCTGAAGTGCCGCGCGATGAACACCGTGCACACCAGGAAGGCGGGCGAGCAGCCGGTGCCGATCATGGCCTGGCCCAGCAGCAGCACCCCGAAGCTGGGCGCCAGCGCCGACACCACGGCGCCCAGCACCGCCATCGGGAACGCCGCCAGGATGGTGCGCCGCACGCCCCACAGGTCGATCGACACGCCGAAGATCAGCTGCATCAGCCCGAACGAGAAGTGGAAGGTGGCCGCCCACAGCCCGAGCTGCTGCTTGGACAGCCCCAGCTCCTGCGCCAGCGGCGGGCCCATGATGGCCGCCACCGTGCGGAACGCCTGGCTGAGCGTGAAGCCGGTCGACAGCGCGATCAGCATCAGCCACGCCAGGCGCGTGCCGGTGCTGCCGGCGTGGGCGTCGTTCGCGGTGGAAGGCATGGGCCGAATCTAGCGCAACGCCGGCGCGCGGCCTGCCGCCGGGGCGACCGCGGGGCGCGTTCGTTGCATGGGAGCCGTCCGGGTGGAGAGCCCTTCGGCTGTCTCTGGACAGGCCCGTCGAAGCCGTGCGCGGCGCTTCGACAGGCCCAGCGTGAACGGCCTGAATTCCTGCGGGCGAGCCGGGATCAGTCCACGGTGGCGCCGGAGCTGCGCACCACGGCGCCCCACTTCCTGATCTCGCTGGCCACGAAGGCATCGAACTCGGCCGGCGAGGTGGGCGCGGGTTCGGAGCCGCGGTCGCGGATGAACCTGGCCAGCGGGTCGGCCTTGAGCAGCGCCACCACCTCGGTGTTCAGGCGCTGCACCACCTCGGGCGGCGTGCCTTTGGGCGCCATCAGGCCGAGCCAGCCCACGGCCTCGAAATTGCGCAGTTCCTTCGGCCCGCTTTCGCGCACCGCCGGCACGTCGGGCAGCTGGGCCGAGCGCGTGGCCGAGGTCACCGCCAGCGCCACTGCCTTGCCGGCCTGGATGTGCGGCAGCGCGGCCGTCACCGAATCGACCATCAGCGGGATCTGCCCGCCCAGGAAATCGGCCTGCGCCGGGCCGCTGCCGCGGTAGGGGATGTGGGTGATGAACACGTGCGCCTGCGACTTCAGCATTTCGGCGGAGAGGTGCTGCGTGCCGCCGATGCCGGCGCTGGCGTAGTTCAGCTGGCCGGGCTCCTTGCGCGCGGCAGCCAGCAGCTCGGGAATGGTCTTGATGCCGGACGACGGCGTGGCCAGGAACACCAGCGGCACCTTGGCGATCAGCGAGATGCCCACCAGATCCTTGGTCGGGTCGAAGCCGACCTTCCGGTACAGCGTCTGGTTCACCGCCATGGCGCTGCCGGCCACCAGCAGCGTATAGCCGTCGGGTGCGGAGCGGGCCACGAACTCGCTGCCAATATTGCTGCCGGCGCCGGCCTTGTTCTCCACCACCACGCTCTGGCCCAGGCGCTTGCCCAGCGGCTCGGCCAGTGCGCGGGCGAAGATGTCGGTGGCCTGCCCGGGCGGGAAGGGCACGATCAGGCGAATGGGTTTGTCGGCCGGCCAGGCCGCGTGCGCCAGCCCGGCGCCCGCCGCCAGCGCCAGGCCCAGCAGGGCGCCCGCCGCGCGGCGGCGCGAGCGAAAGGGGAATGTGATTTTTTGGGTCATTTCGTCTCCTCATCGGCGCCCGGCGGGCGCAGCCAGCTATGAATTTTGAAGTGTTCGGTGATCGTGTTCACCGCGGCGCATGCCGCCGCAGCGGGTGCACGCCGGCGCGGGATGCGCCCGCGGGCGCAGCCTTTACGGCTCAGTGATGGTGCCCGTGGTCGCCGTGCACGTGGCCGTGCGCCAGTTCCTCGGCGGTGGCGGGGCGTACGGCTTTCACGGTGGCCGTGAAGCGGATCGCCTGGCCGGCCAGCGGGGGGTTGGCGTCCAGGTGCACCTCGGGGCCCTTGATCTTGACCACGTTGTAGAGCACGGGCTGGCCGTCGGGGCCCGGCCCCTGCAGGCGGCCGCCCACCTTCACGCCCGGTGGGAACTCGCTCTTGGGGATGGTGCGCACCAGCGCCTCGTCGCGCTCGCCAAAGGCGTCGGCCACCGCCAGGTCCAGGGCCACCTGGTCGCCCACGCCCTTGCCTTCCAGCGCCGCCTCCACCTTGGGAAACAGGTTCTGGTGGCCGCCATGCAGGTAGGCGGTGGTGCCGGCGTCCAGCGGCTTGCCCCTGGCGTCGGTGATGCGGTAGGCGATGGTGACGGCGGTGTCCTTGGTGATGCTCATGGCGTGGCGTGTGTCCGGTTGCAGGAGCCGGAGTGTGACAGGCCCGCGGCGGCGCCGCTCAGGCGGGGTGGCCGGTGCCGGTGCCCGCGCCGGGCGCGGGCGGGTCGCCCAGGCCGCGCTGGCGCAGCAGCGGCAGCACCTCCTCGGCGGCGGCGCGGCCGGCGGCGATGGCTTCTTCGCCGCGGTGAAAGTCCAGCAGGCCCAGGTGCGCCAGGCGCGGCGCCACGACCGCGTCCGGCGGGTCGCCGGCCATGCGGCTGCGCGTGATGCGCACCTGCATCACGTGCAGGCTGTCGGCGATCACGTCCATCAGCGAAGGCATGGGGGGCGTCGGCTCCGCCAGGCTGGGGGCCGCATCGCCGTTGCCCTTGCCCGCCGTGCGCGGCCACAGCGCGCCCAGGCCCTGCTGCAGCGACTGCATCCAGGCGCTGCGCGGCGGTTCCCCGGCGTCGCTCTGGGCGGCGCGGAAGTAGCGGCCCAGCTTGTCGTTGTTCAGGTCCACGGCGATCACCACCTCGGCGCCCAGCGCGCGCGCCAGCGACACCGGCACCGGGTTCACCAGCCCGCCGTCCACCAGCAGCCGGCCCCCGTGCCACACCGGGGTGAACAGGCCGGGCAGCGCGAACGAGGCGCGCACCGCGTCGGTCACCGAGCCGCTGCGCAGCCACACCTCGTCGCCCGTCTGCAGCGCGGTGGCCACGGCGGCAAAGGGCGTCGCCAGCGCCTCGATCGGCCGGTCGTCGAAGCGCTCGCGCATGAAGTTCACCAGCCGCTCGCCCTTGAGCATGCCGCCGCCCAGGTTGAAATCCATGAACGACATCACCGCCCGCCGGTTCATGCCGCGCACCCAGGCCTCGAACCGGTCCAGCTCGCCCGTCGCATACGCCGCGCCCACGATGGCCCCCACCGAGGCGCCGCACACCACGTCGGGCCGTATCCCGGCCTCCGTCAGCGCCCGCAGCACCCCGATGTGCGCCCACCCGCGCGCCGACCCGCTGCCGAGCGCGAGGCCGATGAGGGGGCGGCGGGGAGGCGGGGGCATCAATGGGATGCGGTCGGAATGGCCAGGAGCGCACCCGCTGCGGTCAGGCCGTCAGATGGGCCCCCACAATCCCCGCCAGCTTGAACATGCCCACGCTGTCGGCACCGCCGAAAATGGGTTTGAGCTTGGCGTCGGCAAGGATGGTGCGCTTGTCCTTCGGGTCCTGCAGGTTGTGGGCCTTGATGTAGTCCCACAGCAGCTTCATGACCTCGCCGCGGCCGAAGGGGCCGGGGCCGATCACGGCGGCGAGTTCGGGGCTGGGCTTGAGGTTGCCGGCGCGCGGGGTCTTCTCGGCCTTGGCGGCGCTCTTGGCCGCGGTCTTTTTGGCCGCCGTCTTCTTGGTGGCTTTCTTGGCTGCAGCCGGCGCAGTGCCGGCGGCGCCAGCTCCTGATTTTGCAGCGGCGGCAGGCTGGCGCGGCGGGTACTTGCGGCCGCCCTCGCGCGGCTCGAACTCGAAGCCGACCTTGCCTTCCTCGGCGTTCCAGGCCAGGCGCGCCTTGAAGGGGCGGCGCGTGCGCATGCTGACGAACTTGTCGAGCACGTCGGTCTTGCCTTCGGCCAGCAGCTTGCGCATCTGCTCGGGCTCCACCGGCTGCTGCAGGATGATCTGGCCGCTCTTGAAGTCGCAGCTGGGCACGGGCTGGGCCTCGGTGGGCACGCTGCGCTCGCATACGTAGCTCTTGCCGAAGGCCTTCACCGGCGCGCCGCACTTGGGGCAGGCGCCCAGGCTGGGCTCGGCGGAGAGGTCGACGATCTCGCCGGTCTGCTCGGCCTTGGCGTCGTCGCCGAAGTCGAATTCCAGCTTGAAGTTGCCGGCTTCCTCGTCCTTGACCAGCGCCAGCTCGGCCACGAAGGGCCAGCCGGCCTTGCTGCGGAAGCCCTCCAGCGGTCCGATGCGGCGTTCGCGCAGGAACTGCTCGGCCTCGTCGGTGGAGAAGGTGCGCCCGCCGGGCGTCTTGGTGAACGAGAAGCCGCAGCCTTCGCCGTTGCCCTGCGGGCCGGTGCAGGCGTAGCGGCGGTAGTTCTCCTTCACCACGCCGCCGCAGTGCGGGCAGGGTGTGGCCAGGGTGGCGTAGTCGCCGGGCACGGTGTCGCGGTCGAATTCCTTGGCCTTGCGCACGATGCGCTCGGTCATGGCGGCGATCTCCTGCATGAAGGCTTCGCGGCTCAGCTTGCCGTGCTCCATCTGCGAGAGCTTGTATTCCCATTCGCCGGTGAGCTCGGGCTTGCTGAGCTCTTCCACCTGCAGGCCGCGCAGCAGCGTCATCAGCTGGAAGGCCTTGGCGGTGGGGATCAGCTCGCGGCCTTCGCGCAGGATGTACTTCTCGCCGATCAGGCCTTCGATGATGGCCGCGCGGGTGGCCGGCGTGCCCAGGCCCTTTTCCTGCATGGCCTCGCGCAGCTCGTCGTCCTCGATCCACTTGCCGGCGCCTTCCATGGCGCCCAGCAGCGTGGCTTCGGAGTAGCGCGCCGGCGGGCGGGTCTGCAGCGCCCTGGGCTCGACGCTTTCGTTGCGCACCATCTCGCCAGGCCTGACGGGCACCAGCGACTTGCCGGTTTCGCCTTCCTTCTTCTCCATCTCGTCGTCGGCTTCCTTGCCGTAGATGGCCAGCCAGCCGGGCCTGACCAGCACCTTGCCGTTGCTCTGGAAGTTGTAGGCCTTGCCCTCATGGCTGGCCGTGGTGATGCGGGTCGTGACCTGGTACTCGGCGCTGGGGAAGAACACCGCCATGAAGCGGCGCACCACCAGGTCGTACAGTTTGCGCTCTGCTTCTGACAGCTGCCCAGGCTCCTGCAGCGTGGGGATGATGGCGAAGTGGTCCGACACCTTGGCGTTGTCGAAGATGCGCTTGCTGGGCTTCACGTAGCCCTCGGCCAGCGCCTTCTTGGCGAACGGCGCCAGGTGGCCCTGGCCGCCGCCGGCCAGCATCTCGAAGGTCTGGCGCGCCACGGCCAGGTAGTCCTCGGGCAGGTGGCGCGAGTCGGTACGCGGGTAGGTCAGGGCCTTGTGGCGCTCGTACAGGCTCTGGGCCAGCGCCAGCGTGGTCTTGGCCGAATAGCCGAACTTGCCGTTGGCCTCGCGCTGCAGGCTGGTCAGGTCGAACAGCAGCGGGCTGGCCTGGGTGCTGGGCCTGCTTTCCTCGGTGACGGTGCAGGCCTGGCCGCGCACGGCGGCAGCGATGGCCAGCGCCTCGCGCTCGGTCCACACGCGGTCGGCGCGCTTCTCGGCGTCTTCCGGGTCTTTCTTCCAGGCCGGGTCGAACCACTTGCCGGCGTAGCTGCCGGCCTCTGCCAGGAAGCTGGCGTGCACTTCCCAGTAATCGCGCGCCACGTGGCGGCGGATCTGCTCCTCGCGTTCCACCACCACCGCCAGCGTGGGGGTCTGCACGCGGCCCACGGTGGTCAGGAAGAAGCCGCCGTCGCGCGAGTTGAAGGCCGTCATGGCGCGCGTGCCGTTGATGCCCACCAGCCAGTCGGCCTCGGAGCGGCTGCGCGCGGCGTCGGCCAGGCCCTGCATCTGCTGCTCGCTGCGCAGCTGCTCGAAGCCGTCGCGGATGGCCTGCGGCGTCATGCTCTGCAGCCACAGGCGCTGCACCGGCTTGCCGAGCCCTTTGCCATCGGGTTTGGCGCCGCCGGCGTACTGCTCGATCAGGCGGAAGATCAGCTCGCCCTCGCGCCCGGCGTCGCAGGCGTTGATCAGCGCCGTGACGTCCTTGCGCCTGGCCTGGCGCACCACGGCGTTCAGGCGCGTCTTGGTCTTGTCGACCGGCTTGAGGTCGAAGTGCGGCGGGATCACCGGCAGGTGGGTGAAGCTCCACTTGCCGCGCTTGACGTCGTACTGCTCCGGCGCCTGGATCTCCACCAGGTGGCCGACGGCGCTGGTGACCACGTAGCGGTCGTTCTCGAAATGTTCGTCGTGCTTGTCGAACTTGCCCGCCACGGGCGTGAGTGCGCGCACGATGTCCTGCGCGACCGAAGGCTTCTCTGCAATGACCAGGGTTTTCATGTCTTTAGAATTCGCTTCCTCGCGCGCGCAGGCGTACACGTGTACGCACACGCGCGCATGTGCATGAATTCAACATAGCAAAGAATTTCCGTGGCCGCCAAGACCCCCGCCTCCAGAACCGCCGCCCGCCCTACCAGGGGCGCTGCCGCGGCCGGCCCGCGCATCCGCACCCGCGACTCGCGCGTGCACGGCAAGGGCGTGTTCGCGGTGCAGCCCATCGCCCGGGGCGAGCGCATCATCGAGTACGTGGGCGAGGTCATCAGCTGGAAGGAGGCGCAGCGCCGCCACCCGCACGATCCGGCGCAGCCCAACCACACCTTCTACTTCCACGTGGACGACAAGCACGTCATCGACGCGCTGTACGGTGGCAACTCGTCGCGCTGGATCAACCACTCGTGCGCGCCCAACTGTGAGGCCGACGAGGCGCACGGCCGCATCTTCATCAAGGCGCTGCGCGACATCGCCCCCGGCGAGGAGCTGAACTACGACTACGGCCTGGTGATCGACGAGCCGCTCACCAAGGCGCTGAAGGCCGAATACCCCTGCTGGTGCGGCAGCGCCAGCTGCCGCGGCACGCTGCTGTCCACCACCGCCGGAGACAAGCCCGGCAAGGACAAGAAGAAGAAAAAGAAGGCCGGCAAGGGCAAGAAAAAGGCCAAGGACGGCGAGAAGGCGGGCCAGGGCAAGAAGTCCGGCAAGGGCGGCAAGAAGGGTTGAAGGCACGCATGACCGGCTCCCTGGCGCTCCCCTGGCCCCGCGAGGCGCTCGCGCAGGCGCTGGCCGTGCTGGGGCCGGGTGCGCAGGTGGAGATCGTGCCTGCCGTCGATTCCACCAACACCGAGCTGATGCGCCGTGCGCGCGAGGGCCGCACGGCCCCCACGCTGCTGGTGACCGAGGCGCAGACTGCCGGCCGCGGCCGCCTGGGCCGCGACTGGCACACCACCGACGCCGGCGTGGGCGGCGCGCTCACCTTCTCGCTGGGGCTGCCGCTGGCGCCGGCCGACTGGTCGGGGCTGTCGCTGGTGGTCGGCGTGGCGCTGGCCGAGAGCCTGGATGCACGCCTGCGCCTCAAGTGGCCCAACGACCTGTGGTGGCAGGGACGCAAGCTGGCCGGCATCCTGATCGAGACGGCAGCGGGCGCCGGGCTGGCGGCGCGGGCGCGCTACGCCGTCATCGGCATCGGCCTCAACCTGGCGCCGCGCCCGGCGGAAGGCCTGCGCACCCCGCCGGCCTGGCTGCAGGAGCTGGACCCGCGCTTCACCGCCCCCGCCGCGCTGGCGCAGCTGCTGCCGGCGCTGGTGGCGGCCGTGCGCCGCTTCGAGCGCGAAGGCTTCGCGCCCTGGGCCGCGCGCTTCAACGCGCTGGACGCGCTGGCCGACACGCCGGTGCTGCTCTCCGACGGCACCGAAGGCACGGCCTGCGGCGTGGACGCGCGCGGCGCGCTGCGCGTGCGCACCGCCCACGGCCTGCGCGAGGTGAGCAGCGCCGAGATCAGCGTGCGGCCGGCGCCGACTCAGGCGCCGGGGGCGGCGTGATGCTGCGCCTGCTGGTGCTGCTGCTGGTGGTGGCCAACCTGGGCTACTGGGCCTGGGCCGACGGCCACCTGCGCGAGCTGGGCCTGGGTCCGCCGGTGGAGCGCGAGCCCGAGCGCGTGGCGCGCCAGCTGCACCCCGAGGCGCTCAAGGTCGAGCCGCTGGCCACCAGCTCCGCGCCGCCCCGGCCCGCCGCCCGCGCGGCCAGCAAGGGCGCGCCCGCCGCTGTGGTGCCCGCCACGGCGGCTTCGGACACACCGGCCGCTGAAACCACCGCTGCCGACGCCGCGCTGGCCGCCGCCTCGGCTGCGGCGCCGGCGCAGGGCGGCAGCTGCCTGCAGGTGGGCGTGTTCGACGCCCGCCAGACCGAGGCCGTGCGCATCGCCGCCGCCACCCTGCCGCGCGGCAGCTGGCGCATCGACCCGGTGGAGGTGCAGGGCCGCTGGATGGTCTACATCGGCAAGCTGGCCGATGCCGACGCCGTGGCCACCAAGCGGGCCGAGGTGCGCGCGCTCGGCGTCGACACCGACCGGCCCGGCCCCGGCTTCGAGCCCGGCCTGTCGCTCGGGCGCTTTTCCAGCGAGGAGGCGGCCCAGCGTGCGCTGACCGATCTGGCCCGCAAGGGCGTGCGCACCGCGCACGTGGTGCAGGAGCGCGGCAACGCGCCGGCCTTCGTGCTGCGCCTGCCGGCGGCCGACGCGGCGCTGCGCGAGCAGCTGCGCGCCCTGCGCCCGGTCTTCGCCGGCCGCGACGTGCGTCCCTGCAACTGAGCCGCCCTGCGCCCGGCCGGCGCGCAGGGTTCGCCCACGCCGTCTTAGCGGTTATCCTTGACCGCGACCCGCGTTCCGCCCTTTCCGCGTTCCCCGCTTTCCTGGAGACAGCACCATGACCCTCAAGCTCTACTACGGTTCCGGCGCCTGCTCGTTCGTGCCGCACGCCATGCTGGAGGCGGCCGGCGCCACCTTCGAGCCGGTGGCCGTCAAGCTGCACAAGAACGAGCAGAAGAGCCCCGAATACCTGGCGATCAACCCGCGCGGCCAGGTGCCGGTGCTGGTGGACGGCGACGAGGTGATCACGCAGATCATGGCCATCATCGCCTACATCGACGCCAAGTTCCCGGAAAGCCAGTTCATCCCCAGGGAACCGCTGGAGCGCGCCCGCTTCGTCGAGAAGCTGGCCTGGATGAACAACAGCGTGCACCCCACGTTCACGCACGTGTTCATGCCCTTCAAGTTCACCGACGACGCCGACGCGCAGGCCGAGCTCAAGCGCTTCAACACCGAGGCCTACCGCAAGCTGCTGGGCGAGCTGCAGGAGATGGTCAGGCAGGCGCACGCCCGCGGCCAGGACTGGCTGGGCGGCGTGCACTTCGGCCCGCTCGATGCCTACGCGCTCACGCTCACGCGCTGGGGCAGCATCGCCGGCATCGACCCGGAAGGCTTCCCCGAGCTGTGGGCCTACGTGCAGCGCGTGGCGCAGGTGCCCGCGGTGGCGCGCGCCATGGAGCGCGAGCGCCTGCAGCTCAACCTCTACAAGCCCAAGGCCGCCGCCTGAAGGGCATCCGCCAGGGAGTCCAGGACTCCTGAAAATGTAGCTGCCTGCGCCCTTCACCATTGGGCTGGAAGCCGAAAACACAATTGAAATCACACCGCGCGATATTCCTGAACGAGGCATGACCGGCACCCACGTCTTCCACCGCTCGCTGAGCCAGACACCGCCCGTGGCCGTGGGCGGAGAAGGCGTGTACCTGATCGACAGCGCCGGCAGGCGCTACATCGACGCCTCCGGCGGCGCCGCCGTCTCGTGCCTGGGGCATGGCCACCCGGACGTGATCGCCGCCATGCACGCGCAGATCGACCGGCTGGCCTATGCGCACACCAGCTTCTTCACCACCGAGGTGGCCGAGGCGCTGGCCACCGAGCTGGTGCGTCACGCCCCGGCCGGCATGAGCCACGCGTACTTCGTCAGCGGCGGCTCCGAGGCGGTGGAGGCGGCGCTGAAGATGGCGCGCCAGTACGCGCTGGAGATCGGCCAGCCCGAGCGCAGCCACTTCATCGCCCGGCGCCAGAGCTACCACGGCAACACGCTGGGCGCGCTGGCCGTGGGCGGCAACGCCTGGCGCCGCCAGCAGTTCGCGCCGCTGCTGATCGATGTGACCCACGTGTCGCCCTGCTACCCCTACCGGGAGCAGCGCGAAGGCGAATCGCCCGAGCAGTACGGCCAGCGTCTGGCGCAGGAGCTGGACGAGGCGATCCGGCGTGTCGGCCCCGGCAAGGTGCTGGCCTTCGTGGCCGAGACCGTGGGCGGCGCCACCGCCGGCGTGCTGACGCCGGTGCCCGGCTACTTCAAGGCCGTGCGCGAGGTCTGCGACCGCCACGGCGTGCTGCTGATCCTGGACGAGGTGATGTGCGGCATGGGCCGCACCGGCACGCTGCACGCCTGCGAGCAGGAAGGCGTGGTGCCCGACCTGATGACCATCGCCAAGGGCCTGGGCGGCGGCTACCAGCCCATCGGCGCGGTGCTGGCCCAGGGCCGGGTGGTGCAGGCCATGAGCGCCGGCAGCGGCTTCTTCCAGCACGGCCACACCTACCTGGGTCACGCCGTGGCCTGTGCGGCCGCGCTGGCGGTGCAGCAGGTGATCCAGCGCGACGGCCTGCTGGCCAAGGTGCGCGAGGACGGCGCTGCCTTCGGCCAGATGCTGCAGGGCGCGCTCGGCGATCACCCGGCGGTGGGTGACGTGCGCGGCCGCGGCTTCTTCTGGGGCGTGGAGCTGGTGCAGGACCGTGCCAGCAAGCAGCCCTTCGACCCCGCGCTCAAGCTGAACGCCAGGCTCAAGCAGGACGCCATGGCGCGCGGCCTGCTGTGCTACCCCATGGGCGGCACGGTGGACGGCCTGCATGGCGACCACGTGCTGCTGGC